>Ga0209777_10005775_pt1 | contig 14159 bp, 45 predicted proteins | sample FrelakmetHBP12HB_FD_187147 | JGI IMG/M metagenome (GOLD analysis project Ga0209777, IMG submission 187147) | Freshwater lake sediment microbial communities from the University of Notre Dame, USA, for methane emissions studies -HBP12 HB (SPAdes)... | ecosystem: Environmental > Aquatic >...
CAAAATGTGGACAAAAATATGAAGTATATGATGCACCATCGTCAATGATGTATATTGCGAAATGTGATTGTGGGTATGATGAGTGTATGGCATATATTGAAATCGATAATTGCTTATTTTTGATACCGATTGCGGTGAAAAAGTATATTGATCGGGTATTAGATGATACTGATTCACATCGTAGTGCATGGAATATACGAGTAAAAGATGGTGAAATACAAATTAGGTGAACTTTATGAAATTTCCAGCATGGGTTTTTATAACGGAAGGAGAAGCTATTGCTATTAGTGCTCAGACAATAAAAGATGCAACATTTATTTATTTAACAGATTGGAATCGTAAGCCATATAATCTTCAAATTGTTCCATTAACAGGGTCGGGATAATCATGGTATCTGAAAAAGATATTTATGACCCACTTGGATTTAGAAATCCGTTTGAGGAAGAACAATTTCCATCACGTTTTGAAGATTATTATAATAGAGATTGTTTAATATTTATTCCATTAACTCCACAAGATCCAATGTCGCACCCCACTATGATATGTCAATATAAAGAAAATAAAATTACGATAAATACTATTTCCGAAATGGCTAAATTAAAAATGCCAATAAATGGATATTTTTCGATTTATGGAAGATATTTTGGACCATCCGATTGGATATTTGAACATATTGGTGACGGGAAATTGAGAAAATGTATGACATCATATCCAGAGCAAGGACTCGGGCATATAGTTATTATGAGGGAGTTTAATATAAATAAACTCGATATCTATTATCGTAAACAATTAAGGGGATAATTATAATATCTGAAAATATTAGAGTTGTTAATGAATATAGGTTAGGTGATATCAATGTTAGAACTAACTCTTGAAGAACGTATAGAAATATTAGAGTGTAAACAAAAATTTACAGATGATTATTTAATAAGAGAATCAAATCGGCAATATGATTTACACGAAAAAACAACATTCTTATTAAATGAATTGGTTTTAATTGTAAAGAATATGAAGGAATGTGAGTAATTATGGTATCTGAAAAAGAATTTTTGGATATTTATTTTTCTGATTATTATGCTAATAGAAATATTGGATATGAAATAAATGGTATTCCAATAAATGATATGAAAAATTATAAAAGTTTAACATTATTGGTGAATTATCATTGTGAAAGTGGATGTAAATCACATGGGGTAACAAAGAAAGGTGTTGGTAAATGTTGTTGTGGGTATTGTAAAGGGAATGTTGGTTATTTGAAAAATATTTTATATACAGACATTCCGATATATGCAAAATCATTTGGTGAAAATGGATTTTGGACTGAAACTGGATGTGTATTGCCGAGAGAATTGCGATCTTGTTTATGTTTAACTCAAAATTGTCATCCAGATGAATTAAATATAGCAGAACATAATTTACTTACAATTATACGATATGGATCTAATGCAATAAAAAGTTATGATGATATGAATTATGATGTTCGTGGTGTTATTACACATTTAAAGAAACGATTGATGAAAAACACTCAACTTAAAAAGGTTAATCATGGTATCTGAAAAAGAATTTTTGGATGTTTATTTTCAATATGATAACAGGCGTGAAGCAAAGATTGAAAATAAAATAAAAAGCATTTATATTGACAAAATGAAATTATATAAAAGCTTAACATCATTGGTTAATTATCGGTGTAAAAATGGGTGTAAATCACATGGAGTAACAAAGAAAGGTATTGGTAAATGTTGTTGTGGGTATTGTAAAGAAAATGTTGGATATTTAAGACAGATATCATATAAAGATATTCCGATTTATGCAAAATCGTTTGGTGAAAATGGATTTTGGACTGAAATTGGATGTGTATTACCGAGAGAATTTCGTTCTTGTACATGTTTGACACAATGTTGCCGATATGACGAATTGACATTAGCCGAATCTAATTTACTTGATATAATACGTAATGGAAAAGAATCATTTGATAGTTATCTACGAATATATAATATTGAAGGTTCTGATGGTGTTGTGGATCATTTAAAGAAACGGTTGATGGAGGGAACTAAATGATAGGAAAATCGGTCAGCAATCCAATAAGTCAAGATGAACTTAATAAAATTCTTGAAACATTAGACAAATTTTGCGCAATGTCAATTATTAATTATCATAAAGATGACTCAAAATATTGTGTGGGAGTTCAATCAGGAATAACAATTTTAAAAGTGTATATGGATGAACTTTTCAAAAGAACACATCAATTTGAAGGATATTCTTTAGATTCAAAATTAACTTTTGAAGAAAGTAATCGAAGGAAAAATTTAGATGAATTGATGGATGAAATTACTATAAAAACATTTTGGGATTATACTCATCATTGTAAAACGTTTAAAGATTTTAAATATCAAATGAATATACTTCAAAGAATTACACGAAAATCAATGGGTTATAAAATAAAAATTTATTCTGGTACAGCTGAGGATCACGAGTTTGAATTTGGTAGTACGATGGATAAATTACCAAAAACTATTTCGTGGATAAAAGCGCCTGGATTTGCGATGATTGAGGTAGTTAAAAACGATGATGTTACGGAAGATGTAATATGTAAAATGTCTGAAGAAACTAGAGAACTATGGGGTAAACAAAATCGGTGGGTAAATGATGGGAATAATTTGAAGGGTGAATGTATTGATAAAATAAAGAATAAAATTACTAAATTAATAAATATTGATGATTATTATACGTGCCGATGTGGTATAGAGCTTCACCCACAGGATTTAATAAATTTGCGAGCAATACATATGGAAGATTGTAAATATGGAAAAATAATAAAGTGTGAATTAAAAAAATGTGGTGAGCCGATAATGCCTCCGGGTGGGTGGCTAAATTCAGATTCGTTGTTAGGGCACCCTATAAAATATGAGGAGGATGCATATAAATGATACATACGGCAATATATTCTGGATCGTTTGATCCACCAACAGATGGGCATGTATGGATGATTGGATCAGCTGCCAATCTATTTGATAAATTATATGTAGGAGTAGGTACAAATCCCGGAAAGAAATATATGTTCACGATTAGTGAACGTATTGAGATGATTAAAAAGTTATATAATTTGCCAAAAAATGTTGAAGTGGTATCATTTGAAAATATGTATTTGGTAGAATTTGCAAATAAACTTGGTGTTACATATATTATAAGGGGTTTGAGAAGTGAATCAGATTATTTATTTGAAAGGGGAGTATTGGATATAAATAATGTTATATCAAAAGAACATTTACAAACGATATTTCTTATGCCACCTCAATCATTACAAACAATTAGTTCTAGTATGGTAAAAGGACTTATTGGATATAATGGATGGGAGATCCAAATTAAGAAATTTGTTCCACTAAGTATTGCGGATAAAATTATATGGAAGGTGAATCAATGATTTATAATATTTTACAAGATGTAATATATAATAATACTCATACACATGAGCAAGCTAATAAAATTATTGAAGTATATTCAGAGTCGTGGCGCAAATATCACAATTTATCACATATTATGAAATGTTTGGATATTGCAGATGAATTGGTTCCATATGATCAATTAGCCATTACTCATTCAATGTCCATAAAAACTATAGAATCTATATTTTGTAAAGCGATAATTTATCATGATTATATTTATAATTCTTTAAGTGAGACCAATGAAGTTGATAGTGCGAAAATTATGATAAGAGATTTATCTAATAATGATATAACATATCAAATAAGTATAATAAATAATATGATTTTATCAACTACACATGATCAAAATAAGTCATTATCATTATTTGATGAATATATGTGTGATATTGATTTACATCAATTGGGGTGTAAGTTGAATGAATTTTTATTAAATGAAAATAATATTCGTAAAGAATATAGTGTAATAAAAGATGAATTTTTCTATCCATCTAGAGTTAAAATTTTACAAAAGTTTTTAAATCGAAATCATATATATTATACAACCGAATTTCGCAATAAATTTGAGAAAAATGTAAGGGGAAATTTAATGTATATTATTAAAAAATATAATGAGCTTGGTTTGGGTGATTGATACTTCTGCTTAAAGACAAAGGTTTTTTCGATCAAATAATAAAATATGAAATTGATTAATGGGGATACAAATGACAGATGGTTTATATGAACATTCTAGAAAACAAGATTACACGTCATATGAAATGGCTAAATTATTCGAATGGGGTAAATGGGAAAAAGAAATACCATATATTCCATTAAAACAAGGATGGAAAATTAAAGTAATACCACCGTTTGGTAGTGTTATAGTGAGATTTATGATCTCTAAAGATGATGTTGTTGTTTCAGTATATCTTGATTGTTATGATAAAATGGGATGTATGGATAAAAAACCGTATTGGGAAATTTGCCCATCGGAAGATGGCGGTTGTCAACGATTTTGGATGAATGAAGTTAATGAATTATCTGATGGAATAAATCGATCTATTAAATTTCAAAATAGTGGAAAATGGATGAGATTATTGAGATATATAAAAATGTTATGGGGTGAATAAAATGAGTATAAAAACATATTGTCCTATACATGGATTGATTAAAACAGAAGAAACTCAAGTGTTTGCGCTTGGCGATTATCTTAGAAGTTTGGGTCAGACGCATTTTTGCCCGATATGTGGAAGTTCTACAACGATTGTGCATGGAAAAAAATCATCTGGCGGATATGTGTGGAAAAAAGGGAGGGATTAGCATGAATTTGATCACGATTGAAAGATTTGATATTTCAAGAATATTATATAAAGAATTATATAGTAAAATTATATCATCAATATCTTCTTGCAATCAAATAACGAATTATATACTGGAATTATGTATAAATAAATTACCAACTGATACTTGCTATATTGTTATAAAAAAAGAAAATGAAAAAACATTAGGTTTTAATGAATTGCCATATAATGGTAATTTAAAAATATGTTATGCAAGTATGAACGATGATAAAATCAAATATGTTAAGGAGATGATGATATATGCATTACACAACAACAAAAGGACATAATATTATTTTGGGTGAAGATAATATTTGGAATAATTTAAAAATTTATGATATTACGGAAGAACAACTTGGTGAAATTATGAAGATTGTTAGACCGATGTATGAAATGGAAATGGATAAAAAATTAAAGGAACATAAGGAATATATGAAAAATGTGTAGGTGAGTCGATGTCGTATAAATATGATTATTGGGAAGATTTGTCCGGTATATGTGAAATGTGCGGTTTTACAAAGTGTCCCACTCATAAAAAACATTATGATGAATGTGGTCAGGAAGCAATTGATGTAAAAGAAAAATGTGTTCATATACAGAAAGTAAAAGAGATTTTACGAAATGTAACTTCATATGAAGTGGTGGAGTGAGATAATGTTTAAAGAAATGCAAGATAAAAATTTAAAACAAAATCCGGTATTTACAGCGATTGAAATGTTAACGGATCCAAATGATATCAAACAATTTTGTCGTGAATATGAAGAATGGATGATTGATAATGGTGATGAATCAATAAAGGGGAGAGAGCGTGAAGTAGTACGTAATAATATTGGATATATTCTTGGGTATTGTAGCGATGGGACTGCCAAATTATGGTATTCATTATTACCTGATGTAAATCACCCTATATTTGGGAAGTGATTTTGGTCGTGGGAAAGAGATAACGCCGGAAGAAGCATTTGAAATGGGAAGAAAATTGGGTAAAAGTTGAAAATAATGAGAACTTATTATAAACGAACTAAAGAATTTGAAGAACTGATAACACGATATTATCCAGAAGAAAGTAATGAAAATACAATTATAGAAGAAGTATTAGTAGGTCAAATTATAATTTTTAAACTTCGTGGTAAATATTCTGGTGCATTATGGGAATATAGTTATCTTGATGGTGAAATTATAGGAATAAAACTTATAGATAAAGAAGGTAAAATTCTCTCTAATGTTGGGCTTGATTTAATGAATTATATAAAGGTGAAAAATAATGTATAAATGTGAAATATGTAGTGCTGATGTAATGGCAATATACGGACCATCAGAACACGTTTATGTTATATGTGGTGCATGTATTGAGGAATCAAGAAGAATTGATGGTACTTTGAAGAGTGCTTTTGATAAAGTTAAGAAAATAAGGAGTGAAAATGGAATTAAATATGGACAATAAAAATAAATCATCAAATATAAAAGATGATTTATACGAACTTAATAGAGAACTTATGAGTATATTTTATGGAGTGAAAAACAATGACGATTCTTAATGTTGATAAAGTTACACGAATTGTTGCAGAAAAATTTTGTGAGAGGATGCGAATAGAAGATGAAGAAAATATACGTGATGATTATGGAAAAAGTACTAAAATGGGTAAGAAATATAGATATGGGTTTGATGATGCAATCAAAACCATTCGACAAGAAGCTGGCTTAGAACTATTTTATATTGATTATGAATCATATGAAATTATTGAAACCATTCGACAAGAAGCTGGCTTAGAACTTATTGAACAGAAAAATAACCATCAAAAAAAGACAACCCGTAAACCCGAAGTATTTACGGTAAATGATGAAAAAGTATTTACGGTAAATGATAAGGATATTGAATCATTATTTACTACAAAATTTACTGTAAAAAATGGTTCAATTAGATATAAATCATCGGAAATAAAAATAATGGGTGAAGTTGTAAAGGGAGAGAGATATATTGAAGATATGAAAAATACGATTGTATGTGATGAATGTCAAGGACATTTTAATGGTAGTGAAATCGAGTTGAAACCATTTGATAAGAATTTCGGAAGAATGGTTAATTCAATGATGCCATTTAATTTAATTGATGCGACAGTGGGAGAAATAATTGGTACTGGTGCTTTGAATAAATATCATGATTATTATACGATGTGCTGCCCGATATGTCATAAAACCTATTTATGGGGAATGATTTCGATCGATCCGAGAAAAATATTTGAGGTGAAATAATTATGGATGATGGTTGGATGTGGATTTGGATTATTATTTGTTTTGTATTTTTCTGTGGTACTGTATATATGGCATCAGCGCCAAGTATAAATGACGCATCATATCAAGAACCGAGAATTATTACAATTGCAGAAAAAGTTCCTTCGCATGGAGAGGATGGAAAATATTTGGTAATTGATACAAACGAAACTGTATATCGTGTTTCGGATAGTATTTTTATAATGAAATTCGACGCTTCAGATAGATATGCATCATTACATATTGGATCGACTTATAAAGTTGTAGTTGGAGGATATCGCAATCATTTCTGGAGTTGGTATCAGAATATTTTGGAGATTGAAGAGGTAAAATAATATGAATGGTTTGATAGATCGGGTTGGTGAAAATGATTTGGAAATTTGAATTTGGTTTAATTTCTGTATTTGTAATTGCAGATACGGAAAGTGAAGCACTGAAAAAAATACGTGATACTAAATCAAAGGCACGTATGGAATATTCCAATTATAATTTTAATTTATTTCCGGATTCAATAGAACGGGATGATGAAATGATTACACATTTTGGGTATGATTGAGATGAAGTAAATGAACAGATGGGATTTTGATTGTCAAGAATGTGGTTGTAATATTGGTGATGCATATGATGTTGATTCTGAATGGTATCAATGTTCACACGAACAAAAATATTATAGACCACCAAAAATGATTAAACATGATGTTAAAGGTAGAGGTAGAGGTAGAGTTGGATATTGTTATTGCACAAAATGTGCGGAAAAATTAGAGTATAAATGTGTGATATGTGGTAATATACTTGTTAAAGTTAATGCAAATGATCACCCTGGTGGTAATGGGTGGGGGATCCGCGATGGTGTAAATAAACGTGAACCATCACCCATGTCAAGTATGTTGAGGTAAGAATATGAATTTTCCCAAAGTCGAACTTTCAGAATATTATATAAAGGTTAATGGTGAATATGTTACAAACGATCAAGTTTGTATTGTATGGCTGAGTATTATAATGATGCTATTGATTATTAAAATATTTGTGGTGAACTAATATGTTAAAAAGAGTATTTACTGTTACAGACGATGAAGTAAAATATCCGTATATTGAAGAAATGAAACAACTTAAACCGAACAAATCCAAAATTCATATTCATTTAAATAAAAATCTTTATATTGAGATGAATCCACAAGCATCACCATCTATCGCGATTGTAGAACACGGCGATCCTAATAGTGGAAATATTGAATCAATGACATTTGAATGGGAGTATTATAATTATCCACATAAAAAATTTTATCGTGATATGTTTGGAAGATTAGATTTATATAGTAGTGGTAGTGGTGGAAAAATACGATTTCCAGGTAATTTTACATTTGGAGATAAAGATTTAACTGTGTCAGAAGTTCTCGATGGATATCGTCGGTATAAAAAAATTCGTGAAGCGTTATATTTAATTAGTTGAGGTATAATGATGTCACGAACATATAAATCTAATTTACCAGTGAAATATGATCCATGTGATTTTGTTGCGAATGGTATGTGTACAAGTATGATACCAAATCGAGAGCTCACTCGTGAAGAGCTCGATTTTATTGAGGGGAGATTTAAAAAATTTGCAAGAAAATGTAATGGTAAAATAACTGTTGTGGTGGATAAATTATGATGGATGAAAAATATATTATTACATCTGAGCAGTTAGGAAGTGAACTGTTTGCAGGATTCACAGCACAAAATATATGCGAATTGAAGTTGCATAAATTATCAATAGAATTAAAAAAAGATCGTAAGCGAATATTGAAAAAAGCTTTAAATGCAATTTGTGAAATACCCGAAGATCCATATTGTCATGCTGGTAGATCTGAGATGACGGGAAAGGGGAAATGTATAAAAATACTGAAATTTATGAGGGATGAATTATGATTCTCCATGTATGTAAAATCGAATGTAAAGAATACCCCGATAGATGTTCTGGAACAATACCGGAATTTGCAAGTGCGATAATGGGTCTACCATGTGGGAAGTTGGGATATAATTATAAAAAACAACGATTTATAATGTTACATCCTGAAAGAGATACGAGGTAAATATGAGCAAATTTGAGCGAAAAATTGAAAGAATTATTTTCGATTTGGAAGATGTAAGGGAAGATTGTGCAATTCTACATGATATTGAGCCGATTGATTTGTGTATTAACACATTGGGATACAATTCAATTCATGAGAGAGGTGAGAAATCATGACCCGACGAAAACAATATATACAAATTTTATTGTATTGTAATCAATCATGTAACCATTTTTATCACAATTTTGACGATGAAGAAAATTGTTGGTGTGAAAAGTTAAACATGAAAATTGCAGAAGCTGGTGTGGCTGATGTGATGAATGATTATACTGCTAGAGAAATACCGAAAGAATGCCCGTTAGATGATGTAGTAACAAAAAGAAATGAAGAAACGGGGATGTTATGACCGACTACATAATTAGTGAGGAACAGTTGAAAAATGCAAGACGATATTTAGATAATGGTGTGTATTTGGGTGTTGTTGATATTCTAAACGTAGTAAAGAAATTTCCCCCACTCTCTGAACACGATGCAGAGGTAGCAAAGAAGGAGAGGAGGAAGTTGGTTGAGAGCATGGAAGAAATTGATGAGATGATAGATGTGTTGGAACACGATAATTTAACCAGTTTCAACCCAGTTTATGATATTGTCTATGCGTGGAGAGGATTATTACAAATCTTACGGAGTGAACTATGATTGACTATGTAATCAGTGAGGAGAAAATAAAAGAAGTGATCGATTGTTGCAGACATCCATCTATTGCAAGTATTTGGGAAATAGAACTTCGTTCCTACCCACTCTCCGAACACGATGCGCAGGTAGCAAAGAAGAATCGGATGAAGGTATTACACGAATTATGGGAATGGGCGAAACCAGAATTCAATGAACTTGATGATGGTCACCTTCATAAATGTGTTTATATTCAAGCAAGTGAAAGATTGATGCAGAAGTTGATTAAAATGGGTCACCCAATGAGGAGTAATAAGGAGTAAAACATGAATGAATATGAATTGGCGTGTTCGGTGAGTCATCATTTTAGAAATCAAATACCAATTTTTAGAAACCAAACATTAATTGACGAGGCGGTATATGAAGAACAAGAAAAGCAACGGCTTTTACAATTCTCTAAGCATGAACGCTCTCTATGGTGTTGGATATGCGGATTTATGATTGATCCCTGTGATTACAACATGCCAAAAGAGGGTGTCGTTGCATTTGGACTACATTTAACAAGGTGTGAATTTGAATGGAGAGCGCTACAGGAGTGAACTATGATTGACTATGTAATCAGTGAGGAACAGATTGAACAGTATGGAGATTTTGTGGAAGATGATGATAACCATACAGAAGAAAAATATAAAAACGCGCGAGGACTTTCAGCAAATATCCGTTCCCACCCACTTTCTGACCACGATGCAGAGGTAGCAAAGAAGGAGAGGGAGAGGGTGTTGAATACTTTATGTGATTTGTGCAAATTGGATGAGTGCAGACCGAAGTATTGTGGAGTTGATTCCATTCGGAGTGAACCATGGCCGAAGTAATTTGCAATGATGCTTATAATTATGATTGGTGTGGAACTTGCCGACATTCAGTTCGCCATTCTGAAGATAAATGTGATAAAGATCATGAAGGTACGTGTAGATGCCACATATTTTGTAGACCGTGTGAGGAGGAAAAATGACTAATAAAAAACAACCCGAAAATCCGATGGAAGGACATGGTAAGAGAATTGTTGGGGTTAGATCATGACTGACTACATAATCAGTGAGGAACAGTTAAGGATGCTCAAAGGCGTAGAGATGTTTACAACAACAGAGATCCGAAAACAAATCCGTTCCCGCTCATTATCAGAAGAATTGAAGAAGGAGAGGGAAAGGGTTATTGATGCCGCAATTATGGAGTATGACAAACTCTCTATGGAAGGATGGTCGGCATGGAAATTCAAAGAAGTGTTAGAATCCCTGCGTGGTGAACCATGAAGGTAATCTTTCAGGAAATGGAAAGGGCGATTACAAATTGTCCAAAGCGGAAACGTCGTGCAAATAAAAAACAATGCCAAAAATGCGACGAGGGTGCGGAATGTGGCAATAGTATCCATTGTTTGTTCAACAACCCGGTGGGAGTTTGTATTAGTTCAATTGGACACGCTCTTGAAAAACACGAAGTATATGCAGTAATTCTAAACAAAGAATTTTCTCCGTATGGCACACACATTTGTTGGTCTGTTGCAGATGGAGTAATAGGAGAACCCGTTTACGCCTCTAAATCAAGAGGATACTATTGTAAACCCAAAACACAAATGATGAGGAGTGAGCAACCATGACATTATTTCCATTACATCTCCACAAACTTGCGTGTCAAACCGACGAAGGAAGAAACCGACAGCAAAAACAGCGAGATGAATACAAGAAAACCCAAGAAAGGAGAAAAAGATGACTAGCATATCAAATGGTGTTCATTGCGTAAAAGAAGGCAAGTGTGGGTTTAAATCACAACTGGCTGCAAAAAATGGGTTCCCATGTCAATTTGTTGGATGTGTGGAGAGATTACCCTCTTTACCAACATCAAAAAAACGAGAAAGCATTATTCGCAATCAAACATTGGATGACGTTAAGGAAGCAATGCTATCATCAAATGATATACGTGGTGATTGTATGCGTGATGCAATACGAGTGATAAACTCCCTGCGGAGTGAGCAATCATGAACATCAGTAAAGACAAACTGCTATTATGGGTTAGAGACCAGCAGTTATCAAATATAGATGGTATCAAAAACGGAATCCACCCACAAGATATAGCGTTCTTTAGAGGCAAGCGTTCAGGACTGTTAGAACTAACAGAATCGATAGGAAGAGGGGATTTGGATAAAATCGGGAGTGAGCAACCATGACATTCGTTGGGGTGAATAAAGAATGGTTAAAAGACCACGATGCACAGGTAGCAAAGAGGGAGAGGGAGAGGGTATTAAAAGAACTCGAACAATCCTTAACTACATGTGAATTTTACGACGATATGATTTCGGGAGAGGGTGGGTGTATTGGGAACAGAAATGGTGAACGAAAGTGTAAAGGATGCTCATACTTTGAAATTGATGGCAACCAAATACAAGCAACAATAGAATCCCTGCGGAGTGAACCATGACCTATCATCCAGTAACTACAGAGGAACTTGAACAGATTAAGTATGATTGTATAATGGGAAAATCACATTCTTGTATTAAATGTGAACATGGAATAATTAGAGTTGGGAATGGTTGCGAATGTTCTTTCGATAAGAATAAAATTATTGGTAAAATATTGACTCGTCCAGACCCGCTTGCATTATTGGAGAAGTGGATAAACTGGAATAAGAAATACATGAATTACCAAATGGATATCAGAATATATGAGCATTTTATTAAACAACTCCGTGAGAACCCCGAAGCAGTAGTAGAGATGGGGGAAAAGGAAAGGTGGTTGGAATGACTGATGATCTAACAGATATTGACTATAATATTTGCGTTATGGCAATAGTAAAATGTGACTTACTATTTCGTGCGGTGAAATATGGGTTGCCATGCACATTAACAAAGAAGAATTTTGGTTTTCCCGATTTATCAGAAGATGAAACATCAGAATTAATCCAGAAGTTGCGTGAATCATCAGAGATCGCATGGCTACGAAATCAACCAAAGGAGATATTATGACCTTTGAAAGCATACAGACTGAAAAAAATGGAGAAAATATCACATGAACACATATATATTGCCAGTACATGATGGAGTTTTCACTTTCATGGATTGCCCAGATTTGCATATCACGCCAAAGGGGTCTGAAGTGTGTAACGAATATACCACAGACTTTAAAGTGTACTCCTGTAAACAAACATGCGATGATGATATGTGTCCAAGGGGTTATCGAAGATGACTGACAAGCCAAACTGCGGTATAGATTTATGTCCACTAAAAGAACTGCCATTTGATGAAGATGAGTTTAAAGGGACTTGCGATCTTGATGGTGGTGATTGTATATTTCCATTAAATCCTACAAACTGGTTGGATTGTACCAGATTACGAGAGTATTTGATGCAGGATGTGATTAAGGAGTTGGAACGACTTGCATATATCGCTCACTGTAAAAGTGATTATAAAACATCACAAGCAAATTATGCGGCGATTATCCTCATTAAAGAAGGTGTGAAGCATGAGTAAACATACAGATGAATTGGTACATAGAATATGTCACTCGAAGAATGTTCATAAAATGAAACCAAAAATTCAAATTAAAAAGAGAATGGAAGATATTTTGAAAGGAGTGAACCATGATATGGCTCCTGTTTTTGTGCAAACATCAAGAGTATCTGCTGTAATGGAGTTGAATTGGGTATTGGGAAATCCAATTGATCCGGATAAATTAGATGCTTTATGGCATGAAGTATCCGGTTTGATAAGTAAGGAGATAAAATGACACTTGAGCAAGATATTTCAGATTTAAAAAATGCATTTAAAGAATATGTTGAGTTAAAGAAAAATGATGAAGTAAAAAAATATATGAGAGATCATGATCTTCCATCAACGTATGTATATGTTGAGTTAAAGAAAAATGATGAAGTAAAAAAATATATGAGAGATCATGATCTTTCATCAAAGTATGCTGTTGAAGATATTATTGATGACAAATATAAATATGTTATGCAATATTTGGGGTAATAAATATGAAAGATTCGCTTGGAGATAGAATGAAAATTAATTATGAGAATGTAACTCGTAATTATTTAATGCGTCGAACTCCTGTAATTATGCGATTGGATGGTAAAGCATTCCATACACTTACTAAACGCTGTAAAAAACCATTTGATCTGAATTTCTCGGAGGCAATGATTGCTGCTGCAAAAATTGTTATGCATGAAGCAATGGGTGCTAAACTTGCATATATCCAATCGGACGAAATCTCTATTTTATTAACAGATTATGATAATTTTGAAAGGAGTGAACCATGATATGGCTCCTGTTTTTGTGCAAACATCAAGAGTATCTGCTGTAATGGAGTTGAATTGGGTATTGGGAAATCCAATTGATCCGGATAAATTAGATGCTTTATGGC
>Ga0209777_10005776_pt1 | contig 14159 bp, 12 predicted proteins | sample FrelakmetHBP12HB_FD_187147 | JGI IMG/M metagenome (GOLD analysis project Ga0209777, IMG submission 187147) | Freshwater lake sediment microbial communities from the University of Notre Dame, USA, for methane emissions studies -HBP12 HB (SPAdes)... | ecosystem: Environmental > Aquatic >...
TACCAGCCTGCCAGATATAATAGATCGTCTTGACACCCAAAATATCGAATTTGACCAGACCAAATTTAGATAATTGTGTCTTCCTACCCTCAGTCCATTGACTAGTCCAATTCCCATGCAAGTAGGACATCGGAACAATATCATCAATTGGTCGATCAGCTATTATAATACCACCAGAATGAGTGCCCTGTGCTCTGATCTTACCAACCAATCGATATGCCATATCGACAACTTTGGGATTGGCGATAGCGAAATCATAAAACGGTTGATATCTAGCTATTTCTTGGTGAGCTTCCTGTTGGATTTTAGGGTCTGGATTGTGTAAGTCTTCTTGAAGTTTCTTATGATCTATCAACGTCAAATCATCAAATTCTTCCGGTAAATTAGTAGTAAGTTCAACAACAATTTTCAAATTACCACCATAAGCCCTAGTGACATCTTGTAGAGCACTCTTAGGCTTATAAGTTACCCAACTGCCAACACTACAGACGTGTATATATTGTTTTGTGGCAAAATCCTTGATTATATCACGAACAAAAGGCATATAATCAAGATCTATATCTGGTGTATCAGTTTGATAGATCCAATTATGCTTAATCTTATTAACTATTGGGTCAACTTGAGTAAGATCTAACAACCAAGGTAGAACCAAACCTTTTGGATTAGCATCCCAGGTAGTGCCAGCATTGATCTGATCACACCAATTTGAATTCGCTCCCTGCTTTTCGATCTCATATAGTTCGACTTTCAGTCTTTCATAATACTCTTTATTTAATTTCTTCTCTTCTAATAATCCAGTAGCCTTCTGTTTAACTTCATCCCAATCCATGACAGCTCCTATTTCTTGTCAAATACAATCTCACCCCGTTTCACCGCCCGCTCATTCAACTGCTTCAACAGCGCAACGACAGAACCCTCTACACCATCATCATGATATATGACCACTTCACGGAACCTCAGATATTGCTTACGAATATCCTCAACCAGCACTTGATTAGCCGTGATTGGGCGTTTCCACTTATCCCCAATTCGTTCCAACATCAAAATAACATATCGATTCGACGTATAAATAGTAATCTTCTCATGAATGAAAGCAGATGCTACGCTCTTGAAGGCATATTCGAACGCCTTCAATTCAGCTTGATTGGTAGTAACACTTCCGAGGACGACAGTTCGTATCCAATCATGCTTTCCAGACTGTAATCGAATAGCAAAACCACTGCCCTTTGAACCAAAACTACATGCGTCAATCCAAGTCTCAATCATCATCAACCCCCCTAATAACATCAAGATTTAATTTTGCGCCTTTTTGCCCAAGACTGATGATCTCTTGGTTACAGATAGCTATCAATTTAGCCTTCGCTAAATGTGGATTTTCATTAATAGATTTCATAGCATCTTCAATAAGTTCTAAAGACATTTTCGATTCACCCATTTGTGATAGTGATTGAGCAATCGCCCGCATTGGTAAACAAATTAAGATAGATATATCTAATAAAAAATTTTTATCATTCCCAGATAGTACAGCATCGATCACATCTGGCCATTTAATAAAAAATCCAGAGGCAGCATAAGAACTAATACCAAGAACACTAATAAATAGTGCCATAGAATGTTTAGCATCCTTTACCAAAAAACGTTGTTGTGTATTGGTCATTTCTTAGATTCCTCTTTTCTAGGCAAAGAAACATCCAACATATATCCACCACGTGCAGGTGATTGAAAGCGGTCAAATGATAATCCCCACTTAATGCTATCAAGCTGACTAATATCTAACAAGTAACATATCAAACTTCCACTTGCGCTTCCACGCCCCGGTCCGAGCGGATAGCCTTTTTTTAATGAACATTGCACCAAACTACGGGTAATCAAAAAATATGATGTAAAGCCTTTCTCAATAATACGATTAAGTTCGATCTCCATCTGCTCCTTATATGTAACATCACGACCATCTATATGATATTTAGTCTTGTCCTTATCTAGGCCCTTCTTACGTAGACCTTGTAAAGCTAATTTGACTAACTCTTCCTCTGCATTTTCGATATTCGGAAGCTTGGGAGAAAGATCTGGTTTAAAGCTCTCACATTTATCTGCGACTTCTAAAGTGTTATTACAAGCTGACTCGAAGACACCGATTGGTGCAATTTGAATATAACCATTTAAATTAAAAGTGGCCCGAAGCTCATATCTAGTCTTGAAATATTGTTCACTAGAATTAACAACAAATAACTCAGGGTCATCAATGGTAGTATCCTGATCAATAGCCATCATTACCCTCTGGATTTCATGATCTCGCCTTTCAAGATAGTGACTATCATTGGTTAACACGATTTTAATCTTCTTATAATCAGCAATATCTACCAATTGCCTGAACAGTTCAACGTCACCTTCAACACCGGGCATTTGTAGTTCAATATAGAAATCATCACCAAACACTTGCTTAAATTTATTAACATAATCAATCGCGCCAATCACAAAACCAAACGATGAGTAATTGCCTTGCCGCAGTTCATGACTAACCGGTCCATTGAAACAACCAGAAAGGATGATCAAGTCATCTTTATATTGGGCAAGCAGGTCAAACCAAGCACGCGGGCGGTAATAGAAGCCTCTCTCCCAAGCTGCTTTGTTGATCTTGAGTAAATTCTGATACCCATTCATATTCTTAGCGATAATGGTCAAATGCCGGTTTCTACTCATCCGTGCTGCCAATTCCGGATTAGACTGCTTGATTTCCGGCATAGTAACACCAGCTTTCAATAACTTCTGCCTCTTTAATTCAAAATCATTTAGATATATTTCATTACCAACCAAATATTTCACCTTATATTCTTTAGACGCTAAATAACAATCTGGTATACTATTCATAACACCATGTTCAGTTATGGCAATAGCTGGCCATTTTCTTTCAGAGCATGCCTTAAAGTAATCATCTGGTGTAGATACTCCATCAAGGACCGAGAAAATCGTATGGCAATGGAGTGGGGAAAAACCCCCAGAACCTAGATATTGCTGTTCTGCCTCAGTTGCAGTGAGTTTGGATACCTGACTTAATTTGCGTTCTAATTCACTCATCACTTTCTCAGATACTTGATTATTTGTAAAAGATGTCTCCGTAATGGTATGATCCGAGATCTTAGATCAAGAAGCATTATTCTAGCCCTTCTCCCAGCTGATTTGTTTTTATTTGCTATAGCATTATGTGCATCCAAACATGCATTTTTGAATAAATCACATATTTCTTGTACTTCAGGTATATAGTTCACCTCTGGCCCAACTATACTTGATTTCTGTATGGTTGACTCACCTTTCTGTTTAGCCTCCCTCGCTAATTTACAGCACTTCTGATGAAGCGTTAATCCTGGTTTACTGCTACATAATCGCCCACAAATACAAAGTATCATAGTTCCATTCATAGAAATTATATACTAACAAGGATCACCGTTCAGAGACGGCATTGCCAGCCTATAACCCACATTGAAACAACCAGCTATTTTACCAGGAGCGACCACTGAGTCCCACAGAAGAGCTAACATCACAGCATCAAGCCCAGTCTGAAATGTTCCATCGGTAACCAATGGCAGATAATAATCCATAGCAACTTGCATATATTGTGCAAATGCTGGGTCATATGGATCAGTTTGCCCTGGGGCCATTCCACCTGGAATATTAGCCTGAAAGGTAGTGGCATAAGTACCAATTGCGAAATCCTGTAAATCATGTGTTTGGTTGTCACCGTATGGGCCATTAGGCCAATACACATTGCCACGAGTAGTAAATCTTGCTAATACTCGCCGGAATTGTGAACTAGTAATCTCAAATGTATCGCCGATTTGCGGTACAGCATTCCAATTCTTTTTGACTCTAATATACCCACCAAAAGTGGTATCGATGCCACTATCAAGAATGAACCTTTCCTCACCCTGATTGGCTACTGTACCACCAGTGAATTTCATTGTAAAGCCATCGTTAATTGGTAATATAACACCAGCATTGTCACCAGTGCCAGTAGTAGCGCGATTCAACTTCGGAGTCCATATGTCAGGAGTATACGTAGGACAAAGTGTCACACCATCATTAACATCTTTACAAACCAGAGCAGGAGGGCTAAAACACACCCTTTTGTTAACATTTGAAGTTGATAAACCATTAATTACCCCAGTCCATTTCACAGCTACACTACTACTAGTTAATCCTCTTAACACCAAAGATCCTGGAAGATTCGGATGATATGTATGGCCTGAAGCCTTAACATCATTAGATTTATTATCATCTGCATCGCGATCATTAGGCCATTCCTGCCAAACGGGATTACCAGCAACTGGCTCGCCCTGTCTCCTCTTTAGAGTAACAAGATCAAGTATATAATAATTCTTATCTGGGTCTAAACCATTATCTCTTATGCGCCATACGATCGATGAATCAGTGAAGTATATATCAAACCTACCACTCGGATGGCGCTTGTTTCTACCCAAATGTAATGGCATTAAATATTCGTAATCTTTATTTAGTTTTCCACGGAAAGCATAACAGTGACCAACACCACTCTCACCTATCGGAAATGCCCGATTGATATTGAATGTCTGTACGCTTAACCACGCCCCCGGAACTGTCTGACCAGGCTTAGCATTCGGACTCCAATACCACATCATGTTCGTTTGTGGGTCAAGCCAATACGGACACTTAATAGGATCAGGACAACCACCGTCAACACAAACAGTTTGGCTTGCGCCTACTGGTATTGGTAACCACATCGTCGGACCATAATGGTCACCACTTTTAAGATATGCGATTTCATTATCAGTCGATGGGTCCTGTCTACCATAAAATGCACCAACCGGAGCACATACCACACCCTCTGGAGAACCAACGCCCCAATGAAGATTATCACCAGCAACCATACCTGGTTGCCCTGCATTACAATTACCTCGATGACTAGAACTATCAAGAGCAGCATCTGGATAATTCTTAGCACCACCAGCAACAATGTTCCCTTGCAATACACCACAGGGTTGAGATGAAGGGGTAACAATAATATCACCTAAAACATCTAAGCCACCATCATGAAAGAAACCACGTAAACTTGGACAAACACAAGCTGGTGTGGTATTAGAAGGGGGTGTAGTATAGAAATTAATCTGACCAGCAATACCATCGACTGCGATCTCGATGCCAGCAGTTGAAAGATTTAAATCATCAACAGCGCAAAGGCCATTATTCATCAAACGCGTGTTAACGGCCAAGAACAGATGTTTAGCAGGAGCGGCACTAAACCAATTCTCAACAGCCTGGAATCTAGCCATCACATCCAGATGAGAACCAGCACCAACCTGAATCTTATATTCACGACCAAACAAAGACACCTCATTGCCGGTACAACCAACTCCATCAGAACCATAATCAATAAAGATATTACCACCACTGATCGATAGGCGATTACAGCTGTCTATTATAGGCATAACTCCAATACCCATATTCCCTTGGTGATCAATACGTGCAGTCTCAGCGATAATACCAGCTATATTCGCAGTCGCAAGCTGTAGATACCCAGCCTTATCACCACTAATCGAATTAAACTTCCTACCAGCAATCGTCGCAAAAGCGAATACCGTCAGATCATTATCAGTATTCCTACCACTGAAACGCAACTGCGGACCAATATCAGCCCCTTGCGGGTCACAGGTCACCAACCGCACATTCCCAGACAACTCTTGTGAATCGACTATATCTGATTCTTTTTGGAAAGCGCAGCTATCATGGAAAGTCTTAGAACCGTGGATATTAAACTGATTCGAGTACGTGTCTACAAACACCTTACGATTAGCGCCTGTGCCACCATGAGGAATATCAAGGACACCACTAGTGTTCAATATAGAGCCTGTCATGGCGATTGCCAAGGCAGTATTAGCAATCTGCTTGGCTTCCGCTACTAATTCTTCATACCGACGAATACCATCCGTAGGATTACCAGCTGCCATGTGCGGCTCCTATTAGTAAACGCTACCTTTATTTTTAAATGACAAACTTCTTTCACTCTATCTATTCTAGAGTATTCGCTTTTTGATCTTCTTACTCATACGCATATGCTCAATCCGCTCCTTGCGCCTCTCCATCTGCTCAATATACCTCTTCATCACCAATTCATTATGCAACGACAAGAAACTAATCTTGAGATGACCATGCTTATGTAACCGATTCCTATGCAGCAGACTGATCAGACCAAACTGACGCAGCTTCTTGAACGGTATCCTCCTAAAATCATGCGGACGGAAAGGCTTCTTCTGAAGAGTAGCACTAATCACCCTCTCCGCAACCAACCGATCAATATTCCTCAACTGAACCTCATCATTAACATGCTTCAAATAATAATCAACAATAGCAGCACTACGAATACGATTGATCACCATATCATTAACAGCTTCAACAGTGATCTTCAACTTCTCATCAATACCCTTAGCCTTCTTAATCTGATACTTCCGCTTATCCAACTCACGCTTAAAGAAATTGATAATCTTGCGCTGCTTCTCCACCCCAAGCTTAATCTTACCATCGGACAGATACTCAAGACCAAGATGACGAAACTTCGTAACCTTCTCAAACTGCGGATGGTCAACAAACGAAAAATTAACGCTATGACTCGCCTTGAGTTTCAACTTAAGAGCCACCACAGAATCATCAAAACATTTAGCAGCTCTCAACACCTCATCAGGATCAACACCAGCAATCAAAACATCATCAGCATACCTGAAATAATACACCTTAAATTGCCGCATCGACTTATCAATATCAGTCAGAAAAATATTGCTTAGAGTACAGGACAAGGGTGAACCGAACGGAACCCCCACAGTAGCTGTCTTAACCTCCTTATTACCCTTCTCACAATATTGAAATCTAATCCGATCAGAAATCAACTTGAAAAGATAATCATTTGGGTCAATCAACTCCGAGAGCATCTTCAACAACAATTCATGATCAATAGAGTAAAAATATTGTGAAACATCCCTCTTAACAAAATATCTACAGAATTGAACCACCTTGGTTATCTTGTCCTGGCAGGAATCAAGGCCAAGCTCACCGATCCGATAAGCATAAGTGTGCTTACTGAACCAACTCGACAACAAAATATTAAGCGAGTCATTTAACCATGTCTCAACGATCTTATCATCCCAACAACTAAGGTATATCTCTCTGATCTTGTTTAGTTTGGTCTTTTTGATTATTTTCTTACATGGCTTAAACTTATAAGAGTGATCATGTACGTGCTTCAATATGTGGTGTATCCTGGTTAGTATTCTACCACCGAATTGATAATATGTTTGGTTATCTGATGATGTGGTATATGCTTTTCGTGGGGTGAAGATTAATTTGTTAATTACGTCTATTACGCTGTGTTCTAGTGGGATAGCTCCGAAGCAATCTTTTAATGTGAGCATCGTGTTCCGGGGGCTAGGAAAACGATTGCAATTACTCAAAAAGTAATATGCAATCTTACATATACCTATATACCAATGACCCTCATCCCAAAGAGTCCTCCGTCATTGGCTTCTAGGCGCAAGGGATAGGCACTCTCGTGCCTGGCAACCCCCGGAACACGATGCTCACTAAGCCAACTTCTCAACCCTATCTACATTCTTAGGATTAAATGTTAGAACCTTCGGATACTTCCAACGAGCCAAACGATGAGTCACAATCCTCTCATATATCTGACCTGTCGCAGGATCACGTTCCTGCACTCTCACCTTTCTACTCGGAATCCTCTCCCACAACTCAGCAGGGCGCTGATTCATCGGATGACGTGAACCACCACGAATATGATGCGGCTCACTAGGACCATGGCCTATACCCATATAATAGAAGTCAAAATGTCTCTTGATAAAATCACACTCCACCACAGACCCACCAATTCGATAACCTTCCTTATCACGCACCTTGAAATGAACACGATATTTACCGGGGCCTTCTGGAATCGCAGGTCCAGCCTCTGGAGCAGCAGCGGCAGGAACCGCAGCAGGAGCGGCCCCCGGAGCGGCAGGGGCAGGTGCAGGAGCAGGAGCACCAGCGCCAGCAGCACCGGCAGCAACGCCCGCAGCACCGAGAGCAGCCGTCCTCAAGAAGCCACGCCGAGACATCGGATCAGCTTCCTGAAGCTGCTCCTCAGTCAGAAGACCGCGATTCTCAGAAACATCCTCCGAGATCAACATAGCAACCTCTTCAGGAGACTTCGGATATGGTTGCATTCTACTCTCCTTTACCACTAGGCTATTAGTATTTTTGCTATCAGCCTCAAACTGATGCCACCCACCCTGTTTCGCCACTAGGCTATTAGTATTTTTGCTATCAGCCTCAAACTGATGCCACCCACCCTGTTTCGCCTTCTTAGCCTCCTTCTTCTCAATATCCTTCTTACCCTTGAACGCTCTAGAGCGACCAGCAGTAGCACTAGCCATACCAGCAGCACCAGCAGCAGCTTGCCTAGCCTCAGGTGGGAACTGAGGATCAGAACGAGACTCTTGTGGACCCCACCCCCCAAGACCACTAAAACCACCAACTTCTCCAGCACTAAAATGTTGAAAATGAGAATTCATGGCTTTAGCATGCATTATTTCAAAATTATAAAGATTGTGTTTATGTGCAAGAGCCTTTGCTATCCTATGAGCCTCATTAGCACGAATATGAAGACCTATATCATTAGAAGCATTAGCTCGTTTAGTGGCAACCCTAGCCTTAGTTGCAGCAACAAAATAATCACTAAGAATATTTGTTAATTTATTTTCAAATTCCAACATAAAGATCTCCCAAAGAATATTTTTGAAGAAAAACTCAAATATTATTAAAATAATATTATTTATGCATTTCACTCGCACGGAGACACCCGTGTGAAACTTCAAATAAAGGATCAGAACACCTCCTCAATTCACCAATCGGAATAACCAACTTATCACGAACCTTATCAATCTGCCTCTTCAACAAATCCATAAAACCCTTCGGCATCGAAGTCCCACCAGCATTAACAACCGGCAGAGGATGGTCAAACCTGAACTTATCCTTATTCTCAATCAAACCCTTCACAATATTATTAACAACATTCTCAACTAAAATCTCATAGAACAAAACAATAGCCTTCCCCACATTATCATCAGGCATCACAGAAAGATCAAGCTCCTCCTTACGCCGACAGATCGTGGTGGGCGTCTCAGAACACGGATTATTAGGATGTTTAGGATCATATCCAAACCTCTTTGCGGCCTCTTCATCAACAAGATCTCCAGCACCACAAATACTAAATTCGAACACAGGCACACCCAAAACACCAGCATGTACTGTTACCGTCCCAGCACCCCAACTAATCCCAATAGCCTCAGGCTCCTCTAAAATCAAACATCGACCCTCATTAATCTGAAAAGCCTGAATCTTAGCCTCACCCTGATAACTCTCAACAACCAGCTTAACCAACTTCTTATGGAAATCGATATTAACATCAGCATTAATAGGAGCAGCTGTGGTACAATAATATAAAATCGCATCATCATTCAACTTACCGATAATAGCCTTAATAATAATAGTGATGATCTCTAATGAATCATCATTAAACATTGACACACCACCATGCGCCATAGGACGCATCAAGGTCTTATTGAACGAGTATGCAAGCTTCTCAGCCTTACGCCCAATAGCTATCAACTCATTGCCCCTACGAACAAACGGAACACCTTGCTTCACCAAAAGTTGCTCAGTGAAATCATCAGCTCGATCAAGAATAAGATAACCATTAATTTCACATTTCTCCCTAATCTTCTCACCATCGCGATATGCAAGCACGATGTTTTTCGTTCCAAGATCCAATCCAAGTCTCACCATGATCCCACTCCTGTAAGCTGTCTTCCTTATCCTTCTATTACTTACGGCTGTCCTCTCCAAAAGGGACTTGTGGGACTGGTAACGCTGCGAACTTGTTAACGCTGGACCTAAGCTTCTCTTCACCTGTGACGGCGGGAGCAGAACGGAGGGTATCTCGCTTGCCCTCAGATTCCGCTCCAGATCCACATTCGGTATTGACTGATTTACCTTGATCGCCTTCGGGTCCAGAGGTGACAATGTGTACTGGCGCGACATGAATAGTAACCTCAATCCTCACAGGCTCAGACGGACATCTCAAAATCTTCCTTAACCATTCCAACATCACCTACCTCCGCGCCTGTTAGATATGTTTGCGAAGATTTTCTTGAACTTTACATAATCCTCATCAAACCGAAAAACAATATCTCCCAACCTCATGATCGGAACAGGAGGACCACACTTAAGTGGATTCTCCTCTATCCACTGAACCAATACCTCCCATTCATTGTAACCAATGATATAACCCTTCTTAGTCTTATCAGATAACGAGACCTCTACCAACGGCTGCTTCGTAACGTGCCTTCTAGAATCCCACAGACCATCAATGATGTTGCAGTCCTTATCGTTCCGGATCGCTACCATCCTTGCAAACTCATAATAAATCTTCTTTTTCCTCTTACGCCTTCGACACCACCATTGGTCACCAACATACACCCACTTACGCTGATCTTTCTGAACCGGATCTACCGTCATTACTTGCTCAATCGAAACACCAACCATTTTTGCAGCAATTTCAGGCTCAAACTCCGTGTAACCACCTTGATTATAACGCCAGATTAAATGTCTTCGCTCCCTATCAAGCGGTTCCTCCTTGCGAGTCTGCCTAATGAAAAATTCCTTTGGACGATGTTCCACTAATTTAAAATACCACCCTGCGATTCTCGACTAGACACAATCATGTCGCACGCGCTGCCGCAAATCAAAATATCCCTTTCGACCTCCATACTGTTAAGATAAAAGGAGATATGGGCTGGCAACGTAATACACTCTGTAATGTCTGTGAAGACAGAGGTACTATCGGTCACGGCTTCCTCTGGTTAAAATTAAAGACCTGCCCTAAATGCGGTGGAGACCCAAGGAGCCTCCTACCACCAAGACCACCAGACCTAACACCGTGGAGGGTGAAGCCGATAAAGACTATAGAACCACAAAGTCAGCAAGAAACTACCAGTCCCCCTGAATTAGGTAGGCGAAAGCTTAAACTCGATTGAAACATATCACTGTATATAATATGCTGAGGGTCATTTAAATGTCCTATCCCCTGTCGTCACTGTTCCACGGGGGTTGGCCTGCTTAGTGTCTTGTGGCACCGTAGGCCGGTTGGACCCGACGATGTAAGTTCGTCAGATTGTGGTAACTAACCAGTCATCGTGACCTTCGTCAACGACGTCGTAGAAACTCAGCAGGACAGAGGACCGCTGGAGAATCACACATCTATAGCCAGCTAGAACGACTCCTTACACCGGTGGCACCGGGATGGCGGCAAGTGGCGACACAAGCCGTTTCCAGGGATAGAACCTCCCTGGCGGATGGGAACTCTGCTGAGCGCCAAGATCTGACAAGATCAGATCAAGGTGGACCTAAAGACCCGCTGAAGAATGATGTGGGAGACAACCGTATAGGACAGCCTAACCAGCTCTGGGACCGCAGGCAGACAACGACACAATTTAAAGCGATTGTCAGCAAACTGCGTACCGGCCCCAGCATTCACCCTATCCGGCCCTCATTCTCTTCAATGCAGACCAGACAAACGCAAACCACAGCGACATCACAAAGCAGCGATAACCCAGCAAACCGCAATAAAATGAGATCAAAACGTAGCTATCATCTAATTCCAGTAATGGTCATAAATACTTTATTATGACCTATTAACTGGCTGGTTTTGCGGATGCGGATCATGAAGATGTCATAGGCAGGGGTCGTATCGTATATCTGACAGAAATGGATCACACTCCTGGAAAACATAACTTGGAGGACGATTATGCCTATAACAGCAGCAAAGACGATTGTTATTAAGATAGAAGGTGGCCAGTCTATGGCAGCTTATGGCCCATTTGACGACATAACCTCAGCAAAACAATTTCTCAAAAGAATGATCGACACCAGGCAGTGGGAAGATGGGGTGTTTATGCCACTGACACCACCACCCATGGATGTAGCTGGTAGTCAGGCCCAAACAACCATTCCTCCACTTGAGGCTCTAGACCCAGACAAGATAGCAAAAACAATCACAGAAGACATCAAGATGAACAATGGCCTCCTAATCGAAGGAGCCGCTGATGGCTTTAACGATCTCATCCAAGGAAAATCCAAGAACCTCAGAGCGATACGAGTAGCGACCATGACCGAATACGAGGCTATCAACCTTTATGAGAAACTGGCTGAGGATGTATCCAACAAGAAGCTTAAAGAGGTCTTGCTTGATATCGGAAGAGAAGAAAAAATTCATGTTGGTGAGCTTGAAGAGATGCTGGACAAGCTTGATCCAGAGCACGAACCATCTGTGGAAGAAGGTGCCAAAGAGGTTAAAGAAAAGTAGACTTCCCTGATATGAATAATCAAACATTCTATTAGATAAATAGGTTGAGCCATTGAGCCATGCCACTTACTAAGTTAACGCGGCCACCGGGACAAACACAGACACGACAAATAGGGTCGTCGTCCTCAAGCAGCCCACTATTACCGCCACTACAACCAATACCTCCACAAAACATAATTGAACCCCTATGTCCAGGCCAACCACCTATAGGCACAGACTCTAGTAGTAGCAGTTCCAAACAATATCGAGATGGATCAGGAAACGTATATGTCTACGACAAACCAGGTGATAGCTTTGTTGAGCTTGGCATAATGGAACAACCACCAATAGTAACTGAACAACAAAATGGTCTGGTTGATCCCATAATCTATCAGAGACTGAATTATTTAAGGCAGCTTTCACAGAGCGGAGTCAAGTTTGAGAAAACCAAAATCTTCATCGGTGACGTAAAGGACAATCCATACTTCTATTATTTGAACTCAACTGACGGGACTATTAAATTTAAGAATGAATTACTTATAGATGGTAAGAAACGTCTGCGTATTGAAGTTGATCGAGCCAAAATCATTCAACGCCTCACACGGATACCATGTATTGGGCCAAATGGCCCTAAAGGTCTCAGGGGTGATAATGGTAAGAATGGTATACCAGCTTCTAATGAAAAATTCTATACATATAAAAAGATTGACACAACTACTTACGAACTTTTTACTACCGTCTCAGCGCCTTTGGTTGATGAACCAATATCATTACGCCTGTTCCGGGTAGTAGACAAGGTGACGCAATATACTGAGCAGATTCTTGAAATATTGGTTCCATTAACCATTAGTGAGAGTCTGACGTTTGTTGATACCGACAATTTTACCGCTGATCAAGAAGCTACTCATTTGTCTTATGATGGGAAGTATCTGCGTGGGAAAGTGGTTCTGAAGAAGGGTAATTTTACTAATATAACCAATACTTGGTATCATAAGGCGAGGCAACGTGGCCCAAAGGGTCTACCTGGTAATGATGGTTCACCAATATTGGTCATTAATAATGAACTGGCTGATGATCAGATTAGGTATACAACTTATATTAGCAGTATGAGGATGTCTAGGGGTAAGGATATTGCGTATACACAGGTTCAGGTTAATGCTAAGATTATTGCTAATACGTTGAAGATGTCCCCAGGCCAGTTGCCTATTGGTGATAATCCATTTGTGCTTGCGGTGGAACCGATTAATCTGAGTGCTAAAGATTTAGCTTATTATAAATTCGAGCCTGATACTCCTAATACTGCTTTTCAACTACCGGCTTGGACACCAGTGAAGGCTTGTGCTAATCAGACACGGTTTAATATGTCTTCATTCCGTTGGTTTGATAATATCGATCCAGGTGATCCTGGGTGCACTGGGGCCATTATCCCGTTTACGATCCTGACTGACCCTGCTCCCCCTGTTCAGTGTTGCCGGGATGCTTTTTTCGTTTGCGGTAATTTGGGTGACAGTGGAGATGGAACCCCAACATGCCCTGTATTGGTCCCACCTAAATGCTTCTCTTCATCCTCTTCCAAGAAAAAGTCGTCGAGCAGCTCTTCTGGTGGGTCATCGAGCAGCTCCTCTGGTGGATCATCTAGCTCTTCTGGTGGGTCATCGAGCAGCTCCTCTGGTGGATCATCTAGCTCTTCTGGTGGGTCATCGAGCAGCTCCTCTGGTGGATCATCTAGTAGTTCCTCTGGGTC
>Ga0209777_10005777_pt1 | contig 14158 bp, 11 predicted proteins | sample FrelakmetHBP12HB_FD_187147 | JGI IMG/M metagenome (GOLD analysis project Ga0209777, IMG submission 187147) | Freshwater lake sediment microbial communities from the University of Notre Dame, USA, for methane emissions studies -HBP12 HB (SPAdes)... | ecosystem: Environmental > Aquatic >...
CTCCCCTAACTCCATACCGCAGCGCGGACAGACTACCATCTCGGTACGCTCTCCATCCTTCTCTAAGCGGCACTCGAAAACAAGGGTTAGGTTGCATTCAGGGCAGTATACCCAACTAAAATCGTATTCCATGCTTTATCTTCTCTTTCAACCCCCTATATCCCCCAAGATTGGGGGGATTTGGGTTTTGGGGGACACCCCCAAGACCCCCGGTCCTTCCCCTAAGAAGGATCCCCCTGCACTCCCAAGTTAGTCAATATCCTTGTCCGGCTCTACGCCCAGCGCCCTGCGGGCGACCTTGGGGTCAAGCCTTCCCCAGATGCGGGATGATGAGTTCGAGTCCTCGGCCAGCATCTCGCAAAGCTCCTGCTTGTGGGGGCAATCGCCGTCTATGTTTTTACCGAGGGCTAGCGCCGTGCAACTGAGATTGCTTGGGCAACGTAAAACCTGTTTTTCAGGATCAATTACGCCGGTGATTTCCACATTCTCACCGTCAAGGTAGACTGTGATACCGAGCATATCTAAGGCAAGGCGTTTGCCCTCAAAGTCCAGCTCCGGCAATCGCTTCTGCATATCCTCGATGAAGCGTTCAAGGTTCGGCACGTTGATAACGGCGTCCTGGCTGGCCTTAAGCTGTGCCTCGAGTTGGGTCTTTTGAGCCTTCAGTGTTTCTTTCGCCTTGTTCAGACGCCGGTTTTCCGCTTCTACCAAGTTAGCCGGGAAGTCCTTTAAGGCCCACTGTAAAAGCTGACGCTGCTCACCGTCAGCCGCCTTAAGCTGGCGCTCTACGCGCTTTAGTTCAGCCTCAAATACCCCGAGCTGGCCGGCGTCCTGGCGCTGTTTTTCAAGTTCACCAAATACGAGATCACGATCACTCAAATAGCGTTCAAGCTCACCCCATACCATGCCCTCAAGCTTCTTGGCGGCCCAGCCCTTGTTACAGCACCGCTCAAGCGGCACGTCGACCTTCGTCTTACCCATACAGCGATAATATAGCTTGACATATTGCGTACCGTTCTGTAGGCTCCTGCGGGCTATGCCGGCCACGTAGGCACGTCCACACTGGCGGCAGCGTATATGCCCGCGCAACAGGTATTCATACTTGGTGGTAGGCACTGTCTTAGTCCGGTTTACCTGTAGCTGTTTCTGTGCCGCGTCAAATAGCTCTTGGCTGATTATGGCCGGTGTAACACCCTCAATCTCAATCCAGTCTGATTGCGGCCGGGTGCGTTGCCTACGGCCCCTAACGGTGGTGAAAGCATAGGTCTTGCCAGTGTAAGCCGGGTTAATCAGTATCGCCTGTACGCTGTGCCTATTCCACATTTTACCGGACTTGCTAGGCGCGTTCAAAGCCCGCAGACGATAGGTAATCGCATTGGTAGACAAACCCTCATTGACTAGCCATGAGTACATATCACGTACCCACCTAGCCTCGGTTTCTTTTATAATCCGCCGCCCGCCGCTCTCTTGTGACACCTTGATATAGTCATAGCCGTAAATAGTTGTGCCGCCTCCCCCCGGTAAGCGGCCTTCCCTCGCCCGGGCCCGCTTACCACGCATGCAGCGCTCCCGGATCTTCTCCGCCTCTAGCTTGCTGGCGTAGCCCCGGATATAGGTTATCAGCTTACCAAGCTCTGAATTGTCGACGTCCTCGGTCACGGCCTCAAGGGTAACGTGGTGCTTTTCAAGTTCCTGGGTGATTATGACGCCATGCCCAGGATCACGGGTAAGCCGGTCAAGGGAATAGCAAACGAGAACGTCAATAGCCTCAGCTCTTACGAGTTCCCTTAGCTTGTCCAGCTCTGGCCGTTCAAGGCTCAAGCCTGAATATGCTTCACTGAAGCGATAGGACACGTCATAGCCCTTGCCCTGGCAGTAGGTAAGGCAATTCTCTAGCTGTGTTTGCAGGCTCGTGCCTTCACGCTCTTGATTGTCTGTAGACACCCGGCAATAAATAGCTGCTTTCATGGCTTCACCTTCCTTTGTGGCCCGGATTGCTTTACCTTTGGCTTATTCCAATAAGGACTGTCGCACTTAGGACAATTCTTAGGCTGTGGCGTGCGTGGTATCCAAGTATGTCCGCACCTAGTACAGGTTAATTTCGGAAGTTCAATACTATTCATACCTGTTATTATAAGGACATATCTGTAGAATGTCAAGACTCTTTGCCCTGTTTTTTAGGACTATTATTAGCCTCACCATAGTTCAACGCCTTGTTGAATCTTCAATGATTCATCCGCGCTCAAAGTCTTTAGATAACGCATAGTCATTAAGGCTGACTTGTGTCTTAGCTGGCTTTGGATAGCTCTCGGATTGCCGGTAAGGCGTAGGCGCTCAATAGCCCCGCTATGCCGCAGGATATGGACGCCGCCCACGTGGTCACGTTCCTTTGAGGGCTTCGGTATGCGCGCCTTGTCAAAAGCCTCAGTCACTATCCTGAAAGCCTGTGACCGGCTCACCGGGAATATGCGCTCTTTTTCGCCTATTCTGGCCCGGTAGCAGTAGGACTGCAACTCAGCCGCTATGCTAGCTGATATTGCTACCACGCTTGGCTTGCTGCCCTTACCCATAACCTTGCCCGTCCAGCCATCCGGTGTTCGCTGTAGGTCAACCGGCCTCACCCCTAGCGCCTCACTCACCCGCAGGCAACCGTCAAACAGGAACTTGATTAGTAAGACGTTACGCTCACCATGCCGCTTATTCTGTGCGGCCCCTACTGCCATTAGCTTAACCTGGCCCGCGCTAACGTGCGGTACATAGTCGGCGGCTCCAGCTTCCGCCCTCTGAATTGCGGATACTTGAGAAGTTTTGTTGCGTAATGCGGTGTTGTCCGCCCTTACCGTCAAGGCTGTCTCATTCTTGTCATCCGTCATTCAATCCCCCGTTATGCAACAAACTGTTATCTTTTGTTGCTAACCCCTTTATTACTTCCGCCGGTGTCCGTCCATCGGCTTTCAGGACTTTGTAAATGTATGCGCGGCTACACCCTAGCTCATTAGCCGCCGTCACTACGCTACCGTGGAGCCGTAGAGCGTCACAAACTCTGGTGACTGGCATATTAAACGCTTTCCGTCCTAAACCATTCACCGCTACCGTCCCCCCACAATGCGGACACTGGACTAGCATTGTCCGTTACCCTCTTCGCAAAACGGAATCCATCCAGGACAGCACAGCAACTAAATGGCTTGACTTTACAGTGCCATGAGATAGAAGCTGTGCCAGGTCAAAACAATTTTCACCCGGCCCTAAGTGAATGACAGGTTTCCTCTCTGATTCCCAAAGCGGGAGAATTTTCTCCCGCCACTCAGGGTCAATCTTGGTCATATCGGCGTTACTGACTGGTAGCCCACCAGTGTTATCATCCGACCCGGAGTCACCCGTTTTTGTAGCTGAAGGTGACTCTGTGACTCTGTTTCCCACCCCATTCTTATGTGTATATTTATTACCGCCATCTTGTTTTTGCATCCGCGAAGGGTTAGGACTAGAGTCACCAGAGTCACCGTCCATAGCTAATTTAGCTTGGTGACTCTCCTTTTTAAGAGTCACCCCCGGAGTCACCACTTGCCAGGTAGCCCCATATTTGCCCTTATCAGTCTTAAGGACGGAATAGCCGTTTGGAAAGCGCACACCCTTTTTCTTGGCTAGCGCATTACCAAGCCGCCGGGTGTAATTCTTTAAGCTGGTATCTGCTATTACGTCAGGCAAGGCGGCGCGCAGCTCCGCATTGTCGTTTATGTGGCTGATAAACTCCGCCGCCGTCACCGCCTTATTGCCTACGGTTTCATACCAATTCTGTAAAAAGGCTTCCCACTGTGGCGTTTCGGTATCCATTTCAGCATACATGACGTCAAGATTCGCCAGGAATCCATTGACGCCCATGTAGGCCAGCACACCGCCTACTATCCGGCAATAGGATTCGTAGCCGCCCAAGTTCGGTAAGCCTTTCGGTTCCGGCATACCAGCCACTACCCAAGCCCTAGCTATTGTCAGGATAGCCGCCAGGATACCGCCGCGATTCGTAGATGCCCACTCAATAAGGCGCGGGTGCTTGAAACGGCTAATATCTCGCTGCCAGGGCCGGGCTGTCTTAGCATCCATCCGTACCCAAATACACCGCCGCGGTAAGTCGCCACGCAAGCGGATGTTGTTACCAGTAGCTACCCAGGTAGTACGATTAGGCAATATCACCATTTCAGAGCGCCCTAGTATCCGATCTTGATAGCTGGTAGCCGTCAAGATGGCCGCAAGGCTAGGCGTGAACAGGTCGTATTCCACGTTATCAATAGTAACAACAAGCTGGCCCTTGATTAACAGACTCGTTATCGCTTTACGCCAGCCTTCATCATCTTTTTGAGCTGTCATCATGGCGGCAGCTCGGCCAGTGGCTATAAGGCTTATTACTTCGGCCAGCAGGCTAGCGCCGGTGCCTTGTTGTGGCTTGTCAAAAAGAGCAAGAGGGACAGGGCCATCTATCATTGGCCTGAGAATAGGCGTAAACATGGTAGCTAATGCATTGGCCCGGCTTGCCTCACTGTCAAAAGGAAAGTCACAGACAGGCTCTAGGGCCAACTCAATAGCCGCCTTAACGTCACTCTCGGTAGGCTCGTCCGGTATCGGTAGCACTACTAGCTTTAGTGAAGGGAAGTAATACAGATTGGTGGCGCTATCATAGCCCGGCTTATTCATCACCGTACCGTCGGGACGTATCACCGGTGCTTCCGTTATGCCCAGCAGTGGCGGAAACTGCCAGTCACCAAGTGAACCAATGTCGCGCACAACGTCTAACGGCGGCGGCACTGCTACCCTGTCATCCTTGGCTAAGATTCGGACAAAGTTACAACTCCGGGCCAAGTATCCCCTCAAGGCTGACTCACTTACTGCCTCGGTAAACGGCCTCGCCGTTTCGTCTACGCTAATCCGGGTAAGCGCACTACTACGCCTGAATATGCGCTCCGGCTTGTTAGCTTTATAGAGTGCGTCCAATGCGTCAGCCGTTATGTCCCTTAAATGCCTATCTGTAACAACAATCTCAGGTAAGGTAGTTTCAGCCGGTGGCTTATATTCCGGGCATTGGCTAGCCAACTGTGTTAATTCGCCCACCGCGTGTCCGATAGCTAGCCAATCAGAGACGTCCTTAACGTCACCTGGCAGCTCTAGCACGCGGATTCTGGCAGCCTTGCCATAGCATGAACGCGCCACTTGCGCGGCATGGTCATGGCCTGGGCCGTCATTATCCGGTATGATAACCAGGTCAGCACCACGCAAAGCCTCACTGTAAGGCTCGCGCCACTTACCCGCGCCCATAGGGTTACAGGTAGCTGTAAAGCCTTCAGCTCGTAGTCGGTCAACGTCCTTTTCGCCTTCAGCAACGTAAATAGCCTTGCCGCCGTCTATCGCTTCCTTTAACTCGGCCTGGCGGTAAAGGCTAAGCGTAACACTCTTCAGGTTATTGACGTACCCGCCCTTGCCGTCCGGCCTACGCTGGTAGAAGCCTTTGGGTCGCGTCCGTACCACCTCAAACCCTTCATAGTGATAAACCGCCTCTATTACCCTTTTCTCAGCCTTCGGATTGTGACCATGGAGAAACAAGTCTTTAGTATCCAGTCCTAGCGGCTTCAGAATGTCTGCCGTCTCGCAACCGGCAAAGCATTTTAGTAAGAGTTTACCATCAGCCTGCCTTACGCTAAGGCTTTGATTGCGGTCATCATGCCCAGGACATAGCGCCGTGAATTGTCCGTCTTTACCTGGCTTAACGCCTTTAAGCAATAACAGGAAGTCATCCAGGCTGCGGACTTTAGCGCTCATTGGTTTTCACCTCAGAGATTAATTTCTGCCAAAACTTGCGCCACGCCTGCTTTTGAGCTGGCGATGTCGGCCCGGGCTTGATGTTAACTACCACCTTGATTGATGCGGTAGTCTTAGCTTTTTGTCTCTGTCTGGCCATCGTTGTTGCCCTTTATGACCTGGAGAATGCGCTCAAGAAGCTCCGGGGATGGTCGCCGCCTTCCCGCTTCGATTTCGGATAGCCTGTTGGGAAGTATGCCGACACTCGTGGCCACTTCATATTGGCGTAACCCGGCTCTTATGCGGGCAATCTTTATTTCAACCCCTTCAGGGTAGATGATGCTTTCTGTTACTGGCATTGGCATCCCTTCTGCTTTCTAATTTCTATTGGACATTTAATCGGCTATAATTAGTGTATGAAGTTCTTCCACGGTTGTCTCCAACATTTCTCTCGACTTCTCTCACTTTTTTCACGTTTTCTCGCGGGACTATGAGATGAGTACGAAACAAGATTGGCCTGACAAGATTAAGATTTGGGAGCTGCGTTACCTGAAAAAAACACCTATAGATAGAATTCGTCAGGAGTTGGTCATGGGGGCTGACGGCGTAGCACCCAGCTGGGATACAGTCAACCGGGTGGTCGAGGAGTTTCCACTGTTAACTCAGGCGCAGGTGCGACAACTGCCGGATGCTTTGCAGGAGCGGTGGCAAGAACTGTCTCCCTTGCGACCGGATAAACCGGAGTTAGAGAGTCCAGTTATCGATAAAAGTAAAGGCCGGCTACGAGTTCTCATAGGAGAGGAGCACGAAGACCTGGCGGCCAGACTTAAACATGATATAGAAGATTTTGACATTAGAAACAATTATGCAGTCTGGCAGTTCCCTGGCAATCCTTGGGCATTCCAAGAACCGGGAAGAGCAGAATTTAAGTATACGTTGGATGTAATCCCTTACCTGGGTGGGGCGAAGGTTATTGGCTTCAAGATAGAAAATGAGAAGGGTTGCACGGTCATGATTGAACGTATGAAAGGGAGCTTTCCTGATTTCGCAACCTTCGACCAATTCAAAGGGCATGTTGCAAAGTATATCGATGACTGTCAAGCCGTATGCCAGGAAATCTGGTCTGAAGCTGAAGGGGTGCCAGGGCTCAGGATGGGTAGCGGGACTGACGTAGGGTACGGTTATTTGATAGATGTTCCGTTTTACATTTGGCGGTTTGCTATAGAAAACTACAATACTGCGAAGTCGCCCGAGTTGGGGCCAGTGGAGATTGATGCCTACCACGCGTATCTTGCCCCCAGGGAGCGGTCTGGGTGGGCAATTGCCGTTGGCTTGACTCAGGCGATGGTTGCTTGCCAGGAGCAAACAGCCCGACTCTGCGAGCGCTATGTCCAAGACCCGAGGATAGGCGAGCTTATTGAGAAGGAAAAGAATGTGAAAAAGCAAGCTGAGCCTCTTCTCCGGGCACTTACCAAGGCCATTACGCCACTTTATGAGTAGTGTGGCACAGGGGATGTCCAGAAAAGGGAGGAAGATTTACGGTAAGACAGGCGAACGAAACCGTATACCAATTGAAGGTCACGCTCAAGGAAAGCAAGCCACCCATCTGGAGACAGTTCCATGTCTCCGGCAACGTTACTCTCCACAGGCTACACCTGATTCTACAGGACGTGATGGGCTGGACAAACTCGCACCTTTACCGATTTGACATTGGCGGCGTCCAGTACAGCATACCTGACCCAGTAGAAGACGCCTTTAACGAGCTTCACCTCGTGGATTCCAGGAGAACAAAACTCAGTAAAGTTGCGCCTCGTGAGAAAGCCAGATTCGCCTATGAATATGATTTCGGCGACAGTTGGGAGCATGAGATTCTGGTTGAGAAGATTCTACCGCCTGAGCCCAGTGCTCAGCACCCTGTTTGTTTAGCCGGTGAGCGAGCCTGTCCACCGGAGGACTGCGGTGGAATCTGGGGTTATGACGAGGTGCTTGAAGTCATCCGAGACCCGCTACATGAGGAGTACGACAGAATGATGGAGTGGCTCGGTGGTTCATTTGATCCGGAAGAATTTGACATTGACCGGGTAAACCGGTGGTTACGGCGCTCTCACCAAGCAAAGAGACCCAGACGTGCCGATGTTCCTGAAGCATTCCGCCAGGCATTTGAATCCGAAGACAACTAAGGTAACTTTGAGAGGCAAATGGATTAAGCCGGTGACCTTGACTAAAACACAGAGCATGAACCCTTCTTGAAGGCTCCATCCGACTTTCTTCGTTCGTTTACAGGGGGTAGAGATTCTGGCCCGTAATTGTAATGGGATAGAAATCAACAAAGCGTTATGGAAATATATTGGCTCAGTCGTTTCCGGACAAATCGATGGTGCCAAAATGCTATAACCCTCCTCAGTTTTCGTCAACTCCTTGCCTCCGCTATCGCTTCGGCTCCTCGTTCACTCTGCCACAGTTTTGAGGCTCCGTTCACGAGCCTAATTTCTTTCTTGCCTCTATTCACCTTCTTCCGCCTGGCGGCTGCTTCCCGCAGTTTGGTCTTTTCGCTCAGCCAGTAGCGCCTGCGGGCTACCCAGGTAGTAGTCAACCGGGCACAGATATTCCAGAGCAGAATGCAGCCGCTCCTCGTGTAGTACCTTACCCACTCTGCCAACAGGTCCCTGGCCCGATAGAGCTTTTCAGCCTCGGTGTCGGCGAAAGCTTCCCCTCTTACGCTGCGATGATAGCGCTCAATTCTTCCTTTGGATTCAGGATGCCTTACCCTGATGGGAATCTCTTCCACCTCAAAATGACGCATGACCTCGCGCCATTCCTTGGCAACAAACTGAGAGCCATTATCTCTGACAATCCTGGGCTTCTTGCCAGGCACTCGCTCCAGGGCTGTGGCGATTATCTCGGCTATCTCCTGGGCCCGCATGGATAAGGCAAGCTCCCAGTGAACAACGTAGCCGCTAGTCTTGCTGCAGCCGTCTCAACCTGGATCACCGTGCCGGCATCCTCGAGGAACTGACTGAAAACAAATAGGGGATTCCGAGCGCAGGAGCTGAAGACGGGAGCGCCCGGTGCCGTTGCGGACCAGGAAGGCCCCCTCCCCCCTGTCCCCTCAATCGTAGAATCGCCCATGGTAGACCTGCCCTGGGTCTATGGCCAGCACGTATTGTGCGATGCTTCCCACTGTGTGGCCCTGCTATTTGACCAGTTTATTGAAGGTATAGAATAGAATAGATTGAATAGAATAGGCACCGGAGGCCTGGGTCCATGAAGATTTTATCCGGCACGCGGGCGGAAGACCTCGAGGGGGCCGCCAGCCAGGCTTTTGAGGCAGCCGGGGCAGTCGGCATGTCCGTAGGTTTGGTTGATCTGTTCTCCTCTGCATAACAGAAGCTCCGCCGTTGACACGGGGCCTTTGTGCCAGCCCTTGCCTTGCCTCGAATGCCGCCGACCTTTCGTTTCCAGGCCTTAGTCTGGAAGGCAACCCTATTTAAAGGGCGGGGATCCCGTGAGGCAGCGACACCTGGTCGCCCAGGCCCGGGCAGCGGGGTGGGTTGTCTTGAACCACTGGCAAGTTTCGATCACCTGTTATTATGGCATGGGGCGTCGAACTGGTTTCGGAAAATGTGTGGTCTGCCTGGTAATTCATGTAAGGTTTTGCATGTCCCTACCTTCGATAGGGAAGGGGGGAGGGGGGGATAGCACTCTGGAACAAAGGGAGCGTTAGCTACAACACTGTTAGCTTTATCTGTTAGCTTGGTAGGCCAAAATGCGTTAGCTTCGGCTGTTAGTCTTGAGCATTGTAACGAACTGTTAGCTTCGGCTGTTAGCTTTGATTATTGTAATGAACTGTTAGCTTCGGCTGCTAGTTTGCCGCAGTAAATCATGTGAGTGATTGACCGCTTTTTGACCGGGTGGTACACTACCTCAGTCGCATTCCCTGTAAGCTGCTTAAGATGAGATACTCCGGTTTCACACGATATTTTGGCCACCTCAAGCGGTTAAGCTGGGTTGAAGAGACAGGCAAGACCGAGCTTTCAGCCTTCGGGTATAGCTAACCAAGTAGATTGAGGATCAAAGAAAGAAGATCTTCGGCGTCCTAAGACAACAAACTAACGTTTTGTTACCCTGGTATTCTCTCCGAGGGGTTACCTGCTCTAAAGGGGATGGCACGCATAAATAGAACTTTCACCCACCCACTGTATATTATATTAGCTCGGAAAGGACTTGTTTCTGGAGCATGGTCTGTGATGATTGACAAAGACCTAGCCAGTGGTATAAGATTTCCGCGACTTTCTTTGTAGTTATCATGAGTTATCCGTTTTTATTCCGCTATTCACATATTCACTTCGAGTACTCTTCTATTACCCGCGCAGGAGAGATATTTCAGCTTTAGGATGAAAGGTGGCTGGATTCTCTGTCTCACACAAATCCGCATATGCATAGCCTCACCCTATGCCGCTAAGGCAATACGTCGAGAAGGAGGAGAGAAGTGAAGTCGAAGAAGCAACTGGCAATCACGGTGGGAAGTCTAGTCATGGTGGCTATCCTGCTGGCAACGCTGCTGCCGCTGGTAGTATTCGCAGACGTGCCGCAGCGGATCAACTACCAGGGGTATCTTACAGACTCAAATGGCAACCCTGTTAATGGGAATGTGAGCATAGTGTTTTCCATATGGAATGCTGCCGCAGGTGGCGTCGTGTTTTGGGACGAGACGCAGACGGTGGCGGTGAATAAGGGGTTGTTTAACGTGCAGCTGGGCAGTGTGACCCCCTTGCCTTCTCCATTGCTAGGAAGCCCAACGTATCTGGGGATAAAGGTTGGGACGGACTCTGAGATGACACCGCGGCAGCTGCTGGCATCTGCACCATATGCCTTGAATGCAGATACTGTTGGTGGGCTACATTCCACAGCCTTTGTGCTGAAGTCTGGCGATACCATGAGCGCATCGAGCAACGATCCTGTGCTGACGGTGACCAACAATGGCAACGGCTGTGGCGTCCTCGGCCAAGCTAATTCTGGCAACGGCTACGGCATCGTCGGGTCAGGAGGAGCTATTGGTGGATATTTCTCGACTCCTGGCAACGGCACCGGCGTCCTCGCCTCTGCCGCGGGTAGCCGTAGCGAGGGCGTCTTCGGGTCAGGAGGATCTAGTGGTGGATATTTCATCACTCCCGGCAACGGCACCGGCGTCTACGGCGAGGCCTTTGGTAGCATGGGCATCGGCGTCTACGGCAATGCGAGTGGTGACGCCGCCAATGGCGTCTACGGCGAGGCCGACGGTAGCCACGGCGGAGCCGTCGAGGGCGCTGCCTTCGGTAGCAACGGCACCGGCGTCTACGGCTGGGCTGGGAATAGCAGCGGCATAGGCGTCAAGGGCTATGCTTTGGGTAGCAACGCTTTTGCTGGCTACTTTGTGGGAAATGTAAATGTGACCGGGGACCTCAACGTCAATGGCCATATTTCGGGTGGCATGAGTCCCATGCAGATAGCACTGCTGCGCTGGTATGAGGCGAACCAAAGCGGCATAACTTTTCGGGTGGGCACCTGGCCCCAAAGCGTCTGTTTTGACGGCGCCAACATCTGGGTGGCAAACAATGGTGGCACTGTCAGCAAGCTCCGGGCCAGCGATGGTGCTTCCCTGGGCAACTATACCGTGGGCAACAGTCCCGGTTCTGTCTGTTTTGACGGCGCCAACGTCTGGGTCACAAACAATGGCGCTGTGAGCAAGCTCCGGGCCAGCGATGGTGCTTCCCTGGGCAACTATACCGTGGGCAACAGTCCCGGTTCTGTCTGTTTTGACGGCGCCAACATCTGGGTGGCAAACCTAAACAGCGGTGGCACTGTCAGCAAGCTCCGGGCCAGCGATGGTGCTTCCCTGGGCAACTATACTGTGGGCTCCCAGCCCACGGGCGTCTGTTTTGACGGCGCAAACATCTGGGTGGCAAACATGGACGGCACTGTCCGCAAGCTCCGGGCCAGCGATGGCGCTTCCCTGGGCACATATAACAACGGGGGCAGCAATGCTCTGGGCATCTGTTTTGACGGCGCCAACATCTGGGTGGCAAACGGTGACGGCACTGTGAGCAAGCTCCGGGCCAGCGACGGCGCTTCCCTGGGCAACTATACCGTGGGCAGCACTCATCAGGGCATCTGTTTTGACGGCGCAAACATCTGGGTGACAAGCTATGGCGATGGCATCGTCAGCAAGCTCCGGGCCAGCGATGGTGCTTCCCTGGGCAACTATACCGTGGGCCGCGATCCCCTGGGAGTCTGTTTTGACGGCGCAAACATCTGGGTGGCAAACGGTTACGATGGCACTGTCAGCAAGCTGTAAAGAGGCAACGAAAAACTCACGGTCATCCGGTGGGCCGTGCGATTGCGACAGACTAGCATGCTGCGGAAGCAATGTGGCCTGGCGGGAGCCAACATCAGCGACACGGGCGCTGCCCAGAGAGCAGCAGCTACTCATTCGTTCCTGAGAGGACGGCAGTCCTCTGTGACTGCTTCAATAGGAGTACAAGAATTGGCTGGCTTTGGCCCAGAACAAGGGCCTGCAGAGCCTTTGGCACGCTTACCCATGACGGCAAGATAAACCAGGAGACGGCAAACAGACTTGGCTGGGAGCTTGGGCCGAAGACAAACGCTGAGTGAATGGAGATGATGCGACACCAGGAGCCCCAGGTGGAGCAGGTGCCAGGTCTGGGACAGGAGCTATAGGAGGGTGACATGAGAAAGACCAAATTCATCCCTATCGTTGTGCTGCTGATATTGGTTGTAGCAGGCGTGGCCCTGGCAACCTCTCAGTATAACATGAGGGAGTCGGTGGTCTCGGGTGGAGGTGGTGAACACTCCTCAGCAGGATACCGCTTGACAGATGTAGTGGGTGAGGCTGCGGTAGGCAATTCCACGAGCTCCAACTTCATCCTGAGGTCGGGCTTCCTGCCTATGTCTGCGCCTACGCCAACACCAACACCTACACCTACACCAACTCCGATACCTGCCGGGTCTACCCCAGTCAGCGGGATAACGACAGATGTCAATTGTGACATTCTGTCTGGTGTTAGCATCACCCTTGATAGCATAGGCCCGGTGCTAAGTGACCAGAACGGACAGTACGAGATAATGGCCACTGCAACTGGTAACTATACTATAACTGCCCACCAGGACGGGTTCAGGGACAGAACTCAAACCGTAAACGTAGCAGGGCTGGGCCAGGAGTTTGCTGTGACCTGCAACTTCCAAGGGCAAAATGGGCTTATCCCCAACGCCCCTAACATATGGTATGCACTCGATTCTGTGAATCACTGGCTATATCCGCCTAGTCCGGAGTGTGCCGTTGATATCTGGTGCGCGTTGGACGTGATAAATGCCTGGCTATATCCTGTGCAGTGAGGGGCTGACGGTGAAGATTGAAATAGCATAACTGTGGGCTTCAATAGGCGATACCGGCAAGTAGCAACCGACTTTCTGGTCGGGTGCTATACATATCGCGCAATGGTTCACAAACGTAGTCGTTTCGGAGCTTTTGACATTTGACATTGACGTGTTCTGTTCTCTTTTGCCGAGATTCTGCTCTCAGACGCAATAACACGGAAAGGCGCCAGTTAGCTAGGGCCGTCAGGGCCGCTCACTATTGCAGTCTAAATGCCTCATCCAGCACAAGATAGCACCTCTGAGCAACATCTCACATGGTCCACAGAGCCTCCTCTGGAATACCCGAGCGGTATCCCGTAAATCCCTTCAGTGGCGAAGATGCAGCCCGACCCCATAATACTAGGACTCCCGTCGTGGCTGATACCCCAAAGGCCTCAATGACCATCCTCCGGCATAGAGAAGAGGCGCTCCATTTGCTCTAAGAACGCCCAGATTCTAACTACAGGGCTTTCAAGCTATCAGGGGCGACCTGCGTGCGGACCCGGGCGATTCCTTTTGAGCATTTTCACCCATGACCCTCGAGCTGGGGGAGAGGAAAATGCAATTGCTTTTTCGCATTTAACAAAAGTGCTTTTTGTTTTACGATTGAGGCAGAATTTGTAATCGGAAGGAGCGAAACGAAGCTATCGAGACTAAATCGCTAACGGCGATTGACTAGCTCGGCAAGCTAGACAGCACGTTCACAAACATTCAATCATAGCTCAGATACCGACTAGAGCTTATAAGGTAAGCTCGAAACGTTCAGCACGATTGAATCATAGCGAACCTTGACAGGGGTCTAAGCTCGCTCGTAGGAATCTGAAATAGGAGTGTGAAACGATGTCGGATTCCATGACAATTACGAGCTTGCTCAGGCCAGTAGTCAAAAAGACTGGGGGGCGCAAGGTGTGGGGGTTAGACCTTGAAAGCACCTTAGTCCCGTTCTTTACGGCAAAAGCGG
>Ga0209777_10005778_pt1 | contig 14157 bp, 11 predicted proteins | sample FrelakmetHBP12HB_FD_187147 | JGI IMG/M metagenome (GOLD analysis project Ga0209777, IMG submission 187147) | Freshwater lake sediment microbial communities from the University of Notre Dame, USA, for methane emissions studies -HBP12 HB (SPAdes)... | ecosystem: Environmental > Aquatic >...
CTGCACTCCTGCTGAGACACATGGAAAGCGAACACCTGGGGGGAGACCCCTTCTCCCCCCAACCCCCTCTACCCAAGCCCTACGCAAGGGGAGGCGCAACCGCATGCTGCCGAAGGGTTTACCGCTTTATCACGCTGAACCATAGCCGATCCCTCGCAACTGCAACTGCCTTTCAGCCTGAACCTGAAGACCCACGCCAACCAATTTTCCTGGAGGAGAGCCACTAAACTGTCTACCGGATGCTGCGATGTGCACAAAAATGGCCCTTCCGATTTGACTTTTCGGGAATCTGTGGTAGAGTGTCTTGACTGCGGGGAGGACGAGTCCGGAAGGGCTGGACCGTTACTCCCTGTGTTGGTGCGTTTCTTGTGGCAGGAAGGAAACCGTAGCAGGGCCGCGTTGCGGGGAAACAATGCGGCCCGAGCCGTCGGCCTCGGACAGGGAGGCCTCGGCGCCTGACGAGATAAACTTGGTGTGTCTTTGTCGGCGGCCCGGAGGGGATAGACCTCGCCGGGCCGTCGTTTTTTTGCGCGGAAGCGGCGTGCAGAGACAGGTCGGGGCGGACACCAGGCAGCCGGACAAAACGGGAAAACGGGACGGGCGGTCGCACGGTCCACTTTTGGAAGGAGAGGGGAACATCCTATGGTCAGTGTACTAAGAGAAGGCGCAGCGTTTTCGCTTTGTGTGGCACTGGTAGGGCTTCTGGCCGGATCGGCTGTTGCGACTCCGATCTCGCTGGAAGTCCATACGCTGGAGTACCTGTTGGGTCCGGGCGGGGCAGCGGATGGGCCATCCGTGCTGACCCCGATGAACAGGGACGGGTTGCTGTCGTCCGTTCGTAGCCAGGCTTTTCACAATGCCAACAGCACCGAATACCTGTACCTCTACCAGATCATCGTCGCCGGCGACCCCGAGACCAATATGCCGGTGGAGTCATTCACGCTGGCCCCGTTTACCGGTGTCGGCCCGGCGACCCACGCGGGCTGGCTCGATGGCGACCTGCCCCCGGAATTCCTGGTGGCCCCCTCCCAGGTGCCGGAGCCCCTTGGGGTGTATTTTAATGTCCCGCCGGGGGAGCCGGAGATGGGATTCAATTACCGTATTTTTCCCTACGACCTTCCCATCGACCCCGGCGAACACAGTGTTGTGATGTACGTCACGAGCCCGTTGCGTCCCGGCATGATCCAGGGCAATGTTATCGACGGGTCGAACGCGTACGGACCGGTTGTCGGTCCGTTGCCGGAGCCGGCCTCGCTGTGCCTGCTGGCCGGAGGCAGCCTGGTCCTGGCCCTGGCCCGGCGGCGGAGGGCCTGATCGGAACATCCCCTATGCCGGCCGGGCGGGTCAGCGCCGTGGGCCCGCCTGGCCGGCCCAGTCTTCCGGGGAGCGGCCGGGTTGTGTGGAAGGTGTGCCCGGGCTGCTTTCGTTATTCCAGGAATCAGCGAAACCCCCTCGGGAATTCGCGGACAAAATGTGTTGCGGCGGTTTGACTTCTCGGAAATCTTGTAGTATACTCCTCGTGCGGAGAGATGGTGGGGGTATCGGTCTGGAGGGACCGGATCGGTGCCTCGTCTGTTTACAGGTAGGGTACCAGAGGGCTTAAGGCGAAGGGCCGCTTTGCGGGGATGCGTTGCGGCTCGATCGAAGGCTCGCCTGGGGCGAGCCAGCGAAGGCCAAATTTAATAGGCTGCGTTACTGAAAGGCGATCCGGAGGGGATCAATCCTGCCGGGTTGCTTTTTCTTTGCGCCAGGCCAATGCGGCAGCGGGGCTGTTCGGCCGCGACCAGGGCGTACGTACTAGACGGGCCAGGCAACTGGACGTAGGGAAAGGCCGGTCAGGGAAAGGAAGACATATGATGCGGGACAGGACACGAGGGCTCATTCTGGGCGTTCTGGTGGTTGCCACGTGGATGATCGCGGCGCCTGCCTCGGCGGGGCTGATCAGCCTGGAGACGCGAAGCCTGGATTATCTGCTGGGGCCAACTCTGACGCCGATCGACTCCGTGCAAATCAAGCCGATGTCCAACGGCAACCTCGTGGCGGTGGCCCGGAGCCAGGCCTATCGCAACGACTCGGGCGACTATCTATATCTGTATCAGATTATCAACGCCGGCACGCCGGCCAACGCGCCGATCGAGTTGTTCACGCTGTGGCCGTTCACCGGCCTCGGCAAGACGACCAATGCCGGTTGGCTCAGCGAAACCCCCGCGGGATTTCTGGACAGCCCGTCTGAGGTGCCGGAGTCGTGGGCGGCATACAGGATCCTGACCTCCGGTCCGCAGCTCTCGTTCTACTTTCCGCTCGGGGACCCCGACTTCGGCATCACGGACTACAGCATCAGTCCGGGTCAGCACAGTGTGGTCCTGTATGTGAAGAGCAAGTTGCCGCCTTCGCAGATCACCGGCAACATCATCGACGGTTCGGTGGCGTTCGGCGACGTGGTCGGGCCGACGCCCGATGGGTCGGTGCCCGAGCCCGCGACAATGGCGCTGCTGGGCATGGGCGGCATCATGATGCTTGCGGTCCGGCGGCCTCGCCGCCGCGCGTAGCAACCCGGAAAGGTTGGGCCGCTGCGGGATGTGGCGGCGGCTTGCGGGGAGGGACGGCGGAGCACGGCCGTTATGAGGCGGTGGGTGGCAGGGCCTCGTCCGCTCGGCAAACGACGAAAAGCCGGTGGACGGGTTGAGGGGGCGTTCCGAAATCGAACCGGCGCGGCGGGCACGTGCGGTTCGGCACATCGCAGTTCGCTGGTTCCCCGAATGGCATCCTGGCAACGGCTCAAATGGCGCTGTAGTATTTATTCTCCGACAAACGTCTGCGCGGCTGTGATCGCGACGGCGTCCACGATGTCCTGCACGTGGCAGCCGCGCGACAGGTCGTTGACGGGCTTGGCGAGGCCCTGGAGGATCGGGCCGATCGCCTGGCCGTTGCCGAACCGCTCGCACAGCTTGTAGCCGATGTTGCCGGCCCCCAGGTCGGGAAAGATCAGGACGTTAGCGCGGCCGCCGACGGGGCTGTCCTTGCACTTGCGGATGGCCACCTCGGGCACGATGGCGGCGTCGGTCTGGAGTTCGCCGTCGATCAAGAGGTCGGGCTCGATCTGGCGGACGCGCCGGGCGACCTCGGCCATCTTCTGCGCCTCGGGATGGTCGGCCGACCCCTTTGTGGAGAACGAGAGGCACGCCACCACCGGCTCGGCATGGGTGAACTGGCGCCACGATTCGGCGGCGCTTCGCGCGATGTCCACGAGTTGCTCCAGCGTCGGGGCGGGCACCACACCGCAGTCGCTGAAGACGAGCGTTCCTTCCAGGCCGAAGCGGTTGTCCCTGAACACCATGAGGAAACAGGACGACAGGGTCTTGATGCCGGCCCTGAGGCCGATACAGTGCAGTGCGGCCCGGATGACGGTGGCGGTGGTCGATGCGCTGCCGGCCGTCATGCCGTCCACGAGGCCCTGCCGCAGGCACATTGCGCCGTAGAAGGTCGGGTTCTGAAGGATCACACGGGCCTTGTCGGTTGTCATGCCCTTGTGCTTGCGCATCTCGGTGTACTCGGCGACGCAGGCCTCCTGCCGCGACGGGTCGGCCGGGTCGAGGATCTCGAAGCCGTCGGGCGCGGCGCCGAGTTCCCGCAGTCGCTTGGCCAGAGCGGCGGGCTTGCCGAGGAGGACCACCCGGCAGAAGCCTTCTTTCTGCACCTGGGCGGCGGCCTTGAGGACCCGCACGTCTCCGGTTTCTGGAAGAAGGATGCGCCGCTCTTCGGGGCGAACACGGTTCTTGATATCGTCCAGCAGGTTCACGGGATACTCCCCTCTTGCGGGCGGCGCGGCATTACGGCGCGAGCCAAGGCCCCGGTCCCCGGGGCGACGGCTTGAGGCCGTACTTCTTGACGCGGTAGCGTAACTGGTCGCGGCTCATGTGCAACAGCGCGGCCGCCCGCGATTGGTTCCAGGCGGTCTGCTCGAGGGCCTTGAGGATGAGCGATCGTTCGATTTCGCGGATATCGACGCCTTCGGGCCCCAACGCGATGGTCGGGGCCGCATGGCTCTCCTTCTCCGCGGCGTGGGTCGCCGCCGGTTGCTTCAGTTCCGTCGGCAGGTCGGCCAGCGTCAGCATGCCGCCCCGCGCCATCAGCATTGCCCGCTCGATGAGGTTTCTCAACTCCCGGACGTTTCCGGGCCAGTGGTACGCCCGCATCACGGCCATGGCCGTCTTATCGATGCCAAGTACGTTCTTGTGCAGTTCGCGATTGTACTGGGCGAGGAAGAATTCCACAAGCAGCGGAATATCTTCCCGGCGTTCCCTCAGGGGCGGCAGTGTGACCGGAAAAATATTGAGTCGGTAAAAGAGGTCCTCTCGGAATTCGCCCTGTTCCACGAGGGCCCGGAGGACCCGGTTCGTGGCGGCGATTATGCAGACGTCCACCTGGATGTCTTTCGTGCCGCCGACGCGCCGGAAGGTCTTCTCGTCTAGGAACCGCAGGAGCTTGGCCTGCAGGGTGGCGGGCATGTCGCCGATCTCGTCCAGGAAGATCGTCCCGCCGCCCGCCAGCTCGAAGAGCCCCTGCTTCTGCTGCCGCGCGTCCGTGAACGCGCCCTTCTCGTGCCCAAACAGTTCGCTCTCCAGCAGTGGCTCGGGCAGGGCGGTGCACGTGATGTTCATGAACGGCCGCTCGGCCCGGCGGCTGTTGTAATGGATGACCTTGGCCGCCAGGTCCTTGCCAGTGCCGCTTTCGCCCTGCAACAGGATTGTCCGGGCGTTGGAATCGGCGAGTTGCCGCAGCACGTGCTTGGCCTCGCGCATCAGCGGGCTTTCGCCGATGATCCGATCGAAGCCGAAAGGCTCCAGCGACCGCCCGGCGGCTTGCTGGACCTCGGACCGCACCCGCCGGGCCTCGAGGGCCTTGTTGACCACAAACATCATCTGGTCCAGCCCGAACGGCTTGGACACATAGTCGTAGGCCCCGAGGTGCATCGCCCGCACGGCCGTGTCCACGTTCGCCACGCCCGTCATCATGATGACCGGCAGATCGGGCCACTGGCGACGGATGGTTTCAAGGAGCTCCAGGCCGTCGGCGTCGGGGAGGCGATAGTCCAGGAGCACCAGGTCCGCGGCCTTCTCCTTGAGGTGCGCCAGGCCTTCGCCGGCCGTGGCCGCTGCGCGGACATCGCAGTCGTGCTGCCCCAGGCTCTTCGCGAGCGCGGAGCGCACGCCCTCGTCGTCTTCGATAATAACAATCAGAGGCTTGGCCACCCACCTACCCCCACACGGCGTTCAGAAGGAAAGAGCACCTGACTCTAGCCCGCGGGCCGGTGTTTTTCAAGGGCCGTTACGGAAAATGGTTGACCCGCCCGCGCCGAGGGCTGATATTGATTATGTGGGTGCCACGGCTGCGCTGTTTGCAGCCGTGCTTTGCGTCGAACGGCGGCACGGTTGCTGAACGGCGCAACCGTGGCACCCGCAGATTCAATTGTGACAGGCTAGTAGGAGGCGACCAGCGATGTATGCCGTCATTATGGCGGGGGGCGAAGGCACACGCTTCTGGCCCCTCAGCCGGGCCGCGTGCCCCAAGCAGTTCCTGAGCATCCTGGGCGGAGAGCCGCTGCTTACGCAGACGCTCAAGCGCCTCAAGGGGCTCATTCCACCGGAACAGATCATCGTCACCGTCAACCGCAAGCACCGCGAGGTCGCCCAGCGGCTAGTCGGCGACCTGCCCCCGCAGAACCTCATCGTCGAGCCGCGCATCCGCGACACCGCGCCTTGCGTCGGCCTTGCGGCCAGCATCATCCGCAAACGCGTCGGCGACCAGACCATCGTCTGCCTGCCGTCCGACCACATCATCCAGCCCGTCGAGGGCCTCCGCGAATGCCTCTCGCACGCCGAGGCGGTGGTCAACGGCGATCCCGCTTCGCTCTACACCCTCGGCATTCGCCCCGCGTATCCGGCGACCGGTTACGGCTACATCCTCAGGGGCAGCGCCGTGCAACAGGTGGACGGCGTCACCGTTTACGAGGTCTCTAGCTTCCACGAGAAGCCGTCGATGGCCGTGGCCGAGGCGTATTTTGATTCCGGCGACTACTTCTGGAACAGCGGCATATTCTTCTGGCGCACCGACGCCATCCTGGAGGCCATCCGGCGCCGCCTGCCCGAACTCTCCGAGGGCCTGAAGCAGTTGGAGCCAGACATCGATTCCGACCGCATGGAGACCGCCCTGGCCGGCGTCTTCCCGCGCCTCCCGCGCATCAGCATCGACTACGGCGTCCTGGAGCAGGCCGACCGCGTCCGTGTGGTCGAGGGGCACTTCGCGTGGGACGACGTGGGCACTTGGCGCGTGCTTCGCGGCCACCTGCCCGCCGACGAGCACGCCAACATCAAGGAAGGCAACGTCGTGGCCATGGACGCCAGCGGCTGCGTCCTGTATTCCTACGGCGACCACCTTGTGACGGCCCTCGGCGTCAGGGACCTGATTATCGTCTCGACGCCCGACGCCACGCTCGTCACGACCCGCGAACAGGCCGAGCGCGTCCGCGACCTCGTGGCCAAGCTGAAAGAGCACCGGCTGGACCGGTACCTGTAATCTCAAATTGCAGCGCGATCATCGGGCAACCCTGTATCTTACGTGCCGGTGGCGGCCGGTCCGATGTCTTCCTCGGACGGTGCGAGGAGGTCCTTCGCCGGCTTGGCGTTGCGCGGCCGGCCTTTGCGGCGCGGGCCGAGGCGCTTCTTCCACTTGCGGATGACGGGCGGCGGCTGCGCGGCCTGCCACGGCTGCGCGCCCTCGACCTTCACCCGCTCCAGCGCATTCGCGGCGTACTGCTCCGAAAGCTCCACGCCGGTCCACTTGCGGCCCAGCCGCGCCGCGGCCAAGAGCGTCGTGCCGCTGCCCGCGAACGGGTCGAGGACGATCTCGCCCGGCTTCGAGCACGCCAGGATGATCCGCGCCAGGAGCGCCACCGGCATCTGGCACGGATGCCAGCCGACCCGCTCCTTGAACGTGCCGCAGACGCGAGAGAACGTCCACACGTCGTCCGGCAGTTTGCCCGTGGGGTTGGCCCGCAGGTCGTCGTACTTCAGTTGCCGGTCCGAGGGGACGCGGATGGCGTCGGCGTTGAAGGTGAAGTGCTTCGGGTCTTTGACGAAGTAAAAGAGGTGGGCGTGGCCGCGGTTGAACTTGCCCTTGCAGCACTGGCCGAAGGTGTAGCGCCAGATGACCCAGTTGCGCAGGGTTGCCCGCGCGCGCATCATGATGCGGATCTCGGCCGCGTACTCGTCGCCGATGGCCACCCAGAGTGTGCCCGTGGCCTTGAGCACCCGCAGGCACTGGTCGAGCCACCGCTCGGTCCATTCCAGGTACTCCTGCGGCGCGAGGTCATCGCGGTACTTGTCGTACTGATAGCGGATGTTGAACGGCGGGTCGGCGAACACAAGGTCCACGCTGTTTTCCGGCCACTGCGGCAGGACCTCCAGCACGTCGCCCTGAACGATATGGCCGACCGGCACCTCGTTGGGCATGGCAGTCTTGCCTCTCTCTTGAATCGGTCTCTTGAATCTGGAATCGCGAATCTGGCATCTTGAATTTGGAATCTGGAATCTCGGATCCCAGATACCAGATTCCGGATTCCAGAACTCAAATTCCATCGCCCGCGCTTTACACCGTGCGCAGGCCGATTATAATCCCCTCCGTTGCGCCTGTCCAGTTATGCTGGGGCTATCCTGGAGGGAGACGTTTCGTGACCATGCGTATGCGGCTGCTTGCCCTTTCCTTGACAATCGCGTTTCTGGCGGCGCCGGCCGCGTGGGGCGCCAAGGCCCCCGCGCCCGATAAGAAGGCTGCGCCGGCGCCGAAAGCGCAGAGCGAGTCCAAGCAGGCGCCCGAATCCAAGCCGCCCGCCGAAGCGAAGGCGCCGGCCGAGGCGAAGACGGCCCCCGAGCCGCCCAAGTCGCCCGCCGAGGCGCTCCGCGCCGACCTCGACCGCATCTTCGCCGACGCCGCCCTCGCCAAGACCTCCGTGGCAGTGCGCATCCTGGCCGCCGGAGAGCCGGGCGAAGTGCTCTACGCCCTGCGGCCGGACCAGCCCATGGTCCCCGCGAGCACGATGAAACTTGTCACCACGGCCGCCTGCTTCGACCGGCTCGGCCCCGACTGGCGCATCCGCACCACCGTCGGCCACATTCCGTCCGCGGGCACCGACGCCAAGTACGACCTGGCGGTCATCGGCGGCGGCGACCCGAACTTCTCCGGCCGATTCTGGAACGGCGACATCGTCGGCGCCTTCCGGCGCTGGGCCGACGTGCTGAAGGCGCGCGGCATAACGGCTGTCGGCCGCGTGGTCCTCGACGACTCGCTCTTCGACGACGTCACACAGCATCCGCACTGGCCCGCCGACCAGCGGGGCGAGTGGTACGAGGCGCCCGTAAGCGCGCTCGTCTTGAATGACAGTTGCGTCAACATACACGTCTCGGCCCGCAAGGTAGGCGAGCCGGCCGCCGTGCGCGTCGATCCGCCGGGCAGCGGCGTAAGCATCGACGGCACGATCATGACCGTGGCCGAGAAGGCACAGCACAGCTTCAGCATTGAGCGTATTGCGGCGGCCGGCCCGGGTGCGGCCGTGCGCCTGCGCGTTGCGGGGCGGTACTGGACCGGCGCGGCTGAGACGACGGAGTTCCGCACTGTGGTCAACCCCACGATGTTCTTCGGCTCGGCCCTGGCGGAGGCCCTGCGAAGCGAGGGCCTGACGGTCGCCGGGCCGGTGGTCCGCGAGAAGCTGACCGATGTTGAAGGCCGCGCCAAGCCCGAGTTCGAGACCGACGTCGTCCACACCTCGCGCCTCGACGCCACCGTGGCCGTCGCCAACAAGCGCAGCCAGGGCCTGTACGCCGAGTGCATGTGCAAGCTCCTCGGCGCATATGCCGCAACGCCGAACGTCGAGACGCCGCTGCCCCTGCGCCAGGGCTCATGGGCCGCCGGCACGGCCGAGGCCCGCAGGTGGATGGCCGAGAGCGGCATACCGGCCGACGGCTGTGTCATCGACGACGGCTCGGGCCTCTCGAAGGAGAACCGCCTCACGCCGGCGGCCGTCACCGAGGTCCTCCGCCAGATGCTCCAGCGGCACGGCGAGCGGTTCGTCCAGACCCTCGCCGCCGCCGGCCAGGAGGGGAGCCTCTCGAAGCGGATGCGCGGCACGGCGGCCGAGGGCCGCGTGTACGGCAAGACCGGCTACGTGCTGGGCACGAGCGCCTTATCGGGCTACGTTCGCGCCAAGAGCGGCCGCACGGTCATCTTCTCGGTCCTGATGAACGATGTGCCGTGGGGCGAACTCTGGAAAGCCCGCGTGGCGCAGGACAAGGTTTGCCTGAGGTTGGTCGACTACTAACGAGCCCGCAACCGGTGGCGCTAGTGCCTGATGTTCGTGATATCGTCGCAGAAGGCCTCGCCCTTCTCGATTTCCTCCGGCCGCGCGGGGCGCAACTTGCCTGTGGCCCTGTCTTCGGCCACGTAGCCGTAACATCGGTCGGGGCCCGGCGAAATCAGCAGGTAGTCCTCCCGCACCCATTTGCGGTTGCCGTTCGGGTCTTTTGGGCGCACGAGCAACTCGAAGTGTTCCTGGCTCGCAAAGCCGTTCACGCAAGTGGGGTCGACCGGATTATCCCGCACGTCATACGGCGGGTCGCGGTCGCGGTCGAAGCGGAAGTAGAGGAGAGGCTTGGCAGGTTTGAAGCTGTCGAGAATCGCTTCGGGCGGTCCATTTTGGTTGCCGCGGTCGTCCGCGTAATAGGGGCCGAACTGACGCTCTGATTTGCCGCCAAAGGGCGTGACGCCATTGGCTGGCTGCCCCCAGCCCTTACCATCCGGCCCCATGAGATAGAGCGCGAGGCACTGATATCCGAACCCCCTGGCGCCCTCGGTGCCATTGCTGCTCGGCGGATACATGCCCCAGTCTTGCTTGAACGCTTCGAGGCCCGCTGCTACATCGTGGATGATGTTCCGATGGGGGGGGCTCGTGGTAACCGCTATGTGTGTGAGTATCCAGATCAGGTAACCTAAGGCGGCGATGGCCAGAACCCAGAAAATCCATTTCGGACGGTTCCTTCGCGGCTCGGTCATGCGTCACCTCCTTGCAGCCTTCCGGCGGGTGCTGGGGCTACGTCAATCCTGCCGCACGGCGGGGGAGATATCAACACAAATCGGGCGGGAATGCCATTGCTGTTGGTTTGGCAATGATGAGCCCCTTGAGGGCGATTGATAGTAGCCACGGTGCGCAAGCCCGTGGAAAGGGGCACCCACCCCCGTCTATTTTTCCTTTTCGGAGCCCCGCCAGGGGCGATTGAACGTCGTTCAGACGCCCCCGCAGGGGCTCCAACGTGAAAAGGGTTCGTTGCGTTCGTCTACCACGGGCTCGCGCACCGTGGCTACTCACAGTCGCCCCGTTGGGGCTATGCAGGGGCGTGCCACCACGGCTTTTCCTTCCCCCTCGCGCCCCGGCCTGATAAAGTGTAATTGCCCGCGTGCGGTTCGTCCTTGGGCCTTGCCGTTTGATTGGTCAAAAGGTGCTTGGTCATTGGTCATTCTGTGAGGCTACTATGTCCGACGTCACGATCGATGTCATCGCCATCGGCAGCCTGGCGAAGAACAAGTTCTGGAACGAGTCCGTCCCCCTGCGGCAGGAGTATGCCACGGTCACGCTCGTGCGGTCGGGTAAGATGGTGCTTCTCGTCGACCCCGGCTGGCCGGCCGAGGTGCTGCGGTCGGCGCTCCTCTACCGCGCGGGCCTTGAGCCGCAGGCCGTCACGCACGTTTTCGTCACGCACCTGGATGCGGCCCACTACATGGGCATCGGCCTATTTAAGACGGCGACGTGGTGGGCGTACGAGGAGGAAATCAACTACGCCGACGCCGAGTGGCCCGCCGAGGCCCCCGGCCGCAAGGTCCTCGCCAACCTCGACCCCGCGCCCACGAAGTTCGCCACCGGCGTGGACCTCTATCCGACCTTCGGCCACACGGCCGGCCACGCGTCCGTGCTCGTGTACACCGCCACCCATAACACGATCATCGCCGGCGACGTGGTGCTGACGCGCGAGCACTTCGAGCGCGGCGACCTCGGCGAAGAGCCGTGGGACCTCGTGAAGGCCAAGACCTCCTTTCAGGACGTGCTGGAGATCGCCGATACGATTGTGCCGGGGCACGACAATATCTTCGTCTGCCGCGGGGCAGGGGCCATGTTGTGAGAGTGCAGAGTGCAGAGTGAAGAGTGCAGAGTGCAGAGTGAAAAGCGAAACGGCGACGACGGTGCGGCGCTGAACAGGGTCTTCTTTTTTTCACTCTGCACTCTACACTCTGCACTCTGCATTTCCTTGTGCCGCGCCTTCCGGTAGAATAGGGCCTGATGGGTATCCTGAACATTCTGGCCGACTTCCCCGGGCACCTCGCAACGATGCTCCTCCTGCTGGGGGCGTCGGCGTACTTCTCCGCCTGCGAAACGGCGCTCTTTAACCTCTCGCGCGAGCAGATCCGCCGCTTCCGTGCCTCCAAGAGCCCCTTCCGGCAACTGGCCGCACGCCTCATGGACGACCCCCGCCACGTGCTCGTGACGGTCCTCTTCGGCAACATGACGGTCAACACGGCGTTCTTCGTGATGGGCGTTGAGTTGATCGCCGAGATCCGCCGCCTGCACCCGGAGGCCGCCGCCGTCTGGGTGGCCGCGATCGGCGTCCTGGCGCCGCTGGTCGTGATCGTTCTCGGGGAGATCATCCCGAAGAGTGTTGCCGCGGCGTTGCCCGAGCGGATCGCCCCGCTGGCCGGCCTGCCGCTGACCGCCCTCGGCTACGTTGCGCGGCCGGTGCGCATCGTACTCGGTTACGCGTTCGTCGTGCCGATCGCGCGGCTGATGACCGGCCGGCGGCACGTCGAGCATTCCTTCGTGACGACCGACGAACTCCAGGCCATCATCGAGGTGGCCGCACGCGAAGGGGCGGTCTCGGTCCAAGAGAGCGACATGCTCGCGGACGTGCTCGACCTGGGCCAACTGCGCGTCCGCGAAGTCATGACGCCGCGCGTCGAGATCATCGGATGCGACCTCATCACGCCCATGCCGATCGTCCTGACGGTCTTCCGCCGCACGCGCCACTCCAAGATACTCGTTTACGAGGACGACATGGACCACATCGCGGGCGTCGTGTACGCCAAGACCGCGTTCCTCAGCCCCGACCGGCCGCTCGCGGAGCTCATCCGGCCGGTCTACTATGTGCCCGAGACGAAGCCGGTCGAGGGGTTGCTGAAGGATTTCCGCGCCCGCAAGATTCAGTTCGCAGTGGTTGTGGACGAGTACGGTGGCGTCGCGGGCCTCGTGACGCTCGAGGATTGCCTCGAGCAGATCGTCGGCGAAATCCAGAGCGAGGCCGACCGTGCGGCGGGCGACCCGGTCCAGCGCGTCGGCGAGGCCGAGTACCTGCTGGCTGGCGACCTTTCGATCCGCAGTTGGGCCGACTCGTTCGACCTGGAGATGCCCGAGGACGGCGGCCGCTATTCCACCGTCGCGGGCTTCGTGACGGCCTTGCTCGGCCGCATGCCGCGCCCGGGCGACGCCGTCAAGTGGCGGAACCTTCAGTTCACCGTGGAAGAGGTGCAGCGCCGCCGCGTGACGCGCGTGCGCCTCAGGCTGCTGGAGCAGCCCGCTCAGGCGGCCGCCCAGGGAGGCCGGCATATTTAGCCCCCCATGAATACATGGGGGGCGGCACTGAATGTGCGCGGCGGGTCTCCTGACCCGCCGCGCAAGAGCGCCGCATGACCGTACCGGCAACCGGCAATTCGCGCGGCGGTTCAGGAGAACCGCCGCGCACAATACGAAAGTAGCGCTGTCATATTAGCGTCAGGACAGCGGGATCGAAATTATGGACGCCTTTCTCGACATCACGGGCGGCGTGTGGCTGTGGGCCGGGGCCCTCCTGGGCCTCCTGATCGCGGCCCTGGCCAACGGCACCGAGACGGGCCTGTACCGCCTCAACCGCATCCGCCTGCGCCTCAGGGCCGAGTCCGGCGACCGCCGCGCGAAGACCCTGCTGGAGCTCCTCGCGGACCTGCGCGGCATGATCATCGTCTGCCTTATCGGCACCAACGCCGGAACGTTCCTGGCCACGGCCGTCGGGACGATCCTCGTCGCTTCAGCCGGATGGGTCAGCAGCCCCGAGGCCGTCGAGGTCCTCGCCACCGCCATCGTCGCGCCGATCCTTTTCGTGCTGGCCGACGTGGTCCCGAAGAGCATCTTCACGGCCGAGGCGGACCACTGGATGTATCACCTTGCGCGGCCGCTCAGGGCGGCCTATGTGCTCCTCAGGCGCAGCGGCGTCGTCCCGGCCCTCAACGGCCTCAGCAACCTCGTGCTCCGGGTGATCCGCAGGGGCGAGGCCGCCGCCGACCCCTTCCATCCGCGAGAGCGACTGCGGGCCATCCTGCGCGAGGGCGCCGCCGAGGGGGTCATCAGCGGATACCAGCACGAGTTGGCCGGCAAGGTGCTGGGCCTGCGCGAGCAACTCGTCCACGCGGTCATGATACCCATCGGCCGCGTGGCCGGCGTGCCGATCGACATCGACCGTGAGCGGTTCTTGGCGGAACTGAAGCGCCACAGCTTCTCGCGCCTCCCCGTGTGGGAAGGACGCAGGGAGAACGTCGTCGGCATCGTCCACATCATTGACGTTCTGGCGGCAGGGGAACAACCGCTGGACCTGAAGATGCTGATGAACCGCGATTTTGTAACGGTGCCGCCCGCCATGACGGTGGCCCAGGCGCTGCTAAGCCTGCGCAAGGCTCGTGCGGCCATCGCCGTCGTCCGCGACGACAAGGGCCGCGCGGTCGGCATTATCACCGTCAAGGACCTCGTCGAGGAGGTCGTCGGCGAACTGGCGGAGTGGTAGCGAGCGCGGTGTCTCAATCAGATTACGCATTATCCAAAACGCTGGGTGCCACGGCTGCGCTGTTTGCAGCCGTGGTCTGCGCCGACCGGCGGCACGGTTGCTGAACGGCGCAACCGTGGCACCCGGCGAGTGAACGCTGCCGATGCTCCTGATGCCGGGCGGACTACCGCCCCGGCGGTGCTGGCCCCGGTCGCCGGCGCCTTTCTGCGTAGTTTCCACCTGTTTTCCGCCGATATAAACAGTGGCTCCC
>Ga0209777_10005779_pt1 | contig 14157 bp, 7 predicted proteins | sample FrelakmetHBP12HB_FD_187147 | JGI IMG/M metagenome (GOLD analysis project Ga0209777, IMG submission 187147) | Freshwater lake sediment microbial communities from the University of Notre Dame, USA, for methane emissions studies -HBP12 HB (SPAdes)... | ecosystem: Environmental > Aquatic >...
TATTCCCTAGTTAACTTTACAAAGGAATTCCAGGCCCAGCCAAGACCGTCGAACTCCTTTCAAGACCTCTCTCGCGGCTCCAGAGTTCCACGCAGCCCTTGAAGTAAGAGTCGAAAATCCACATGCTTTCCTCTCCCCCAAAGGCTCTCCATGAAGCCAGCTTCTTCCGAGGCTCTCTTATTTCAAGCTGAGAGGATAAGGGCGTGGTGGTGGGGAAGGGCGAAAGTGAAGAATCAATAATCAAGACGCTACAACTATTGCTCATCTAGTCACCAGTCCGGCTTCGACATGCGGCCGGAGTCAAGTTACATTTGAGATCCATATGATACATCACGCATTTCTTATGTAACCAAAAAAGTCTTTCCCTGTAGATCAGTGAATAAGATGACGCATATCATTATTAATGAAGAAAGCTTATCTTTATTAAATTATGGCAAGACCCCGCACGATCCCGATCTAACCCGGTAAATCTCTCAAGATATTATTTCCTTGACTCCCTATTTTGCCAGCTCATAAATGTCCTGAGCATAGATCTTGGCAATGTTGACCAACTGGTCGATGGCGATGTACTCATTGGGCTGATGTTCAACCTCTTCCTGCCCTGGCATGATAGGTCCTGAGGCTACTATGTTGGGCATATCCTTGGCATAGGTTCCGCCTCCTATAGCGATAGGGGTGTCATTTCGTCCTGTCTCAATATTATAGACTCGGGTCAGAGTTTGTATCAGTGGTGAGTCTATGGGATAATATAGTGGCTTTAGATCCTGCTGCATATTTTCTACTCTAAAGCCAGTCTCTTCAATGGTCTGATTGATTATTCTCATCACTTCTTCGGAGGTGTGAGTGACTGGATATCGGATATTCAGGCGGAGAATGACGCGATTGTCTGTGACATTTGCCATGCCCACATTAAGTGTAAGATTGCCAGAAGGCTCGTCCTCCATTGCCAGGCCAAATGATTTGCCATCCGTCTCCGTGTCTATCTTTGCATTAATGAAGTCTATGGCATATTTCATATCGGGGCTACTCATGTGCAATGTTCCCAGGTATGCAAAAAGCTGCATTACGGCATTCTTTCCTCTATAAGGTTCACTCCCGTGAGCTGCCAAGCCTATAGATTTGACCAAAACAGTTCCATTGTCGATTTCTGCCGTGAGATTATAACCGGTTTCATTGGCGAAACTCCGGCATGCAGCTATAATTTGAGCTGGGTTGGAAGTGATTATCTCTGCCGAAGCTTCGTCGGGAACTATATTGGGAGCGATTCCGCCTTGAACAGCAGTCAGATATTCTTTCAAAAATTTTCTATTGATTTTTTTGTCGGATGATTTGATTGCTAGATCTTTTACCAAGTCGAAGGTAAGAATGCCTTTTTCAGCGTAAATGGCCGGAAAATTTGCATCAGGAGTGAAACCGGATATAGGAGGTGCCTCTCGCTCACGATAATGTTCCACGTCTGCGGTACCGGTCTCCTCATCACAGCCGAAGATTACTCGCACACGCTTGGTTAGAGGCTGATTTGAATCCCGAACCGCTTTGAGTGCATAAATAGCAGCCATAGCCGGACCTTTATCATCTATAGTTCCGCGACCGTATATCCTTCCATCATGGATCGCAGCTCCATAGGGAGGGTAATTCCAGCCATCTCCCTCGGCCACGACATCCACATGGGCCAAAACTCCCACATAATCAGTTCCCTGGCCGTATTCAGCATATCCTATATAGCCGTCTAGGTTGGTAGTATTAAAGCCCAGACCTCTAGCGATCTGTAGGGCCTTATCGAGAGCTTTGGTCGTGCCTTCACCGAAGGGAGCACCAGTCTCAGGCTCGACGTCAACGCTTTTGATCATTACCAGCTCTTGAGTTGAATTTATTAATTTATCTTTGTCCTTCTCAACAAGCTTATCCAGCTTCGCTGCCATACTATCATTCATCGATTGGCAGCACGCCGGATAAGCTATATGTGTCAATAACAACATAACTGCCGTAAAAAATCGTAGTATATTCACTTCCTCAATCCCCATTAATTTAATCCGAATTCGATTAAATGCGATAGACTGTCTATACTTATATTAAATAATTGTCGTTAAGTCAGTAGATCATTTTAGAATTTGCTCCATATTCCTCATAAATAAAAAAGGCCAATAAAAGCCTAAAAAAGGATTAAGTTCTATTTAGAGCATATTTTACCGCTGCTTCTGAGTGAATATAAGTGGTATCAAAAACCGGCACTTTTACATCCTTCTGCTTGATTAGCAGCGGGATTTCTGTGCACCCCAGTATGACTCCTTGCACTCCTTCCTCATCCACAAGACGATTAATGATCTGAAAATATCTCGCTCTCGATTTATCGTAGAGCTTTCCAGCACATAATTCATCAAATATAACCGAATTGATGTACTCACGCTCGGTAGTATTGGGAATAACCACTTTGAGACCGTATTTTTCCTCAAGCCTGTCTTTGTAAAAGTTCTGCTCCATGGTATAATTTGTACCCAACAGCGCAACAGTTTTTATCCCGCTTTCTTTCACCTTTTCACCGGTTGCATCGATAATGTTGAGAACGGGGATATGGACTTTTTCTTGAATAAGATCAGCGCGTGAATTCATCGTATTAGAAGCAATTACAATAAAATCAGCCCCGCCTTTTTTAAGTCTTTCTGCTGCATCTATCATAGTATTATTTATGATGTCCCAGTTTCCCTTTTCTGCAATTCGTTCCTCCTTGGAAAAATCTCCGAATTCAATGGAATACATTAGAATCTTTGCAGAATGCAGCCCTCCAAGTTCTTTATTAACCATCTCATTCATCAGTCGGTAATATTCGATAGAGGACTCCCAGCTTACTCCTCCTATTATGCCGATGGTTTTCATTTGCGTTTCAGCATTGGCGAAAGGATTGGTTATCCGGTGAAGAGTATAAAGTAACGTCCCTCCCATTTTGCCTTCCTGGAGATATATTAGCTCAATCTCGTTATCGGAAATGATTGTACCCAGGTCATATCCTTCCCTAAATTCAGCAATGTAAAGCGTTTTGTTATCGAAGCCAATTGCTCCAGCAAAGGATTCGGCAGTTCTTGTTCCGTTTTCAAGTGTAGCTGTTAGATTCCCAGTAAAGAGGCGATCCTTTTGCTCAACGATGGCTAGATTAATGCTTAAGTTTTCCAATTTATAGGACCCATTTGATGCAAAATATCCATTCTCGAAGCCAGCCCAGTTCCCAACCATGTTTGGCACTTGTGCGGTGCAAATCCCCATGGCCAAAAAAACCAATAACGTCAGACACCAAAATTTTTTCATTTTAGCCCTCCTTTCTATTTTTTAGAATTTCTGTGTTAATACCAGTTTGTCATTAATAAAGATAAGGTTATCTGTTCATAAATCTAGCATTAAGGAAATTTAGAAATGAATATCTTTTACAATCGCTTATTCTATATACATAATTAGATATCGTCTCTGCATGCGAGCATAAACCAGGAGCTCACAGGCAAGGGTCATAGGCTCAAGAATGTATTCATAAATATATCTCCGGCATTGAAGGCACCAAAAATAGCGAAATGGATTTAAAGATTATATAAATTAAATTATCCTGAGCTGGGATTGGCCTCAGCATCCCAGCTCCTTTACCTTACCCTACTTCTTCGGATCGAACTTTATTGCCCTATCGTACACTATCTCTGAGTAGGATGGCCCAGTCTTTGTGGCCTTTTCCAAGTAGCTCCTCCACAATATATAAATCGGCTGATTCGGACGTATGCCGTAGGCTCCTGGACCGTAGGGAACCTCAAAGCAGTGTGAATCGCCGTTAGCGTGCCTGGCAATCTTGTAGACATAGAGGTATTTCGCATTTGGATTTCCAGGTAAATACGCCTCAGCAGTTCCGTTAAAAACCGGATCTTCGATTGCTCCAACGCCATTCCATACATCCGCTCCGTAAACGCCGAAATTCGAGTACATCGCTTTCCCTGTGGCTGCATGATTAATCCCATAGACGATTATGAATTCATTGGGATTGTTGCCCAAAGTAATTGGTGGATGTCGTAAGAAATCATAGTACTGCGAGAGATTAGGGAAAGGAGGTGTTAGCGAAGAGACAGTTTGGTTCGCTGACCATAGGTAACAACAATCGTTATTAGGGCCATCAGCATTGATTCCTCTCTGAATAGCATCACTCCCTGGAGGGTATCCTATACTAGTTGTAAGCTCTGTGGCATTCAACCCTTTATATTTGTTAAGAATCGCCTCTCGTAGCTGGGCAAGATCATCCATAAGGTTAAACTCTGTTTTACCCGTTCCACGAACTCTTAACTCTGGATAATTATACGGATCTAGCTTAGTAGTTTCGTTGGGGGTTACACGGAAAACCGTCGCTGGTGTGTTATTGCGGTAGTTATCGCCAGCTTGCTTATCTTTGTATAAAGCGGGACGAATTAATACCATAAAATTATCGGAGCCATTCTCTACGCCCATGTTTAGCATGCCTGAGGGAAATACTTGGGTGTTAAATATGTCACCAGAATACTTTGCGGATAGAGCAGCCGCCCGGATGCGTTGATCAATGCCTCTATCGGCCGTTGCGACTATAACAGTAGTCTGATTGAATGGATTTCCAGCCGTCCCATTTGGCGTTCCTTCAGTATTGATGACTAAGTTGTTTACTGTATCGGCTAAGTTAGCAAAGACCCATCGTGTCTCATTTCCATATGTCCTTGCCAACAAATAATGATCGTAACTGAAGTATCTGCACTCCGGTGGTGTTCTTCCTACGAAAACAATGGCTTCATCTGGACCAAGATTCCAAAAAGCACTTGTTTTCTGACTCATTCCGAGCGCTGCGGTTATTTTAGAAAATAGCTCAGGTACCTTACGGCCAGGCGCCGGTGGAACAAAATACGACAAATATTTTGTGCTGGGGTTGTTTGCATATGCAGAAGGCAACACTCCCATGTCATATAATTTGATTATATCTAAATAACCTATCTTGCCTTCTTGTACAGTGAAGCCATCCTTTTCTAAGGCTTTTTGAAAAGCCTTCACGTCACCTGTTTTTATATTCTCTGCAATGCCAGTTCCTATTAACACGGCAAATAAAATTGCCAATATTATAAATTTTTTCATATACTAGATTCCTCCTTTAGCCTATTTGGTATCATGAGTATCTACTCACAAAAAGCTTTGACGGTAGTATTGTTGAACCACTATGTCAACAATGCATTAGAGGACTATTCATGAAGGAAGGATGTTGAACCTAGCGCGGTTAGTGCGGAGGTCTCATCCCACGCACGTCAATATCGCAAGCAGCAGATTTTTGCACTTTTCCTTACTGGTAAGAAAAACAATCCGCGCCAGATGGCCTGCAAATTTGCATACACCTGTTAGGAACCCAGCTCAAGTCAAGGGCAGGGTGAAGCATACCGTGCATCCTTTTCCCAGCTCCGACTCTATCCAAATCCGTCCGCCGTGAACCTCGATGATTTTCTTGACTATGGCAAGACCCGCTCCTATTCCTTCGCTTTTCTTATCCACTTTATAGAAAAGCTCGAAGACTTTATCGGTCTGGCTGGGGTCTATGCCAATTCCGTTATCACGGACGAAGAAGACTCTATCCTGTCCCTCGATTCTTTGTCCGATCTCTATTTCCGGGTACGCCTGCAACCCCATGTACTTCATGCTGTTTTCTATTAGATTGACCAGAGCCTCAGCGATCCTCATTCGATCTACACGAACTACAGGCAAATTCGGAGTAACAGTTACCTTGAACCCACTGGATCTGATTTTTTTGCTAGCCTGCTCGAGAGCATCCTCGACGATCTCCCCGAATGGTACATCTTCAGGCGGGTCGACCACTCGGCCAATACGGCTCAGTTCCAATGTTTCCATGAGAAGCCGGTCCATTTTCGTGACAGCTTCATTTGTTATCCGAAGATCATTCTTCAACCGGTCCAGGTCGCCCTTCTGGGCATCCTGTTCGATGAACCACAAGAAACCGCTGACACTGATCAAAGGAGTTCTTAGGTCGTGAGATACTGTGTAGATGAACTGTTCCATCTCTGCGTTCTTCTTGGACAGCTCCTCAGTCCTTTCCTTGACCCGAATCTCCAGTTCATCATGAGCTTTTCTCAGAGCCACTTCTGATCGCTTGCGTTCGGTGATGTTACTTGTAGTGCCAACCCCCGTGGCTCGACCATCCAACTGGGGATAAGCTGAACCCTTAGAACGAACCCAAATCGTTGTGCCATCGGCTTTTTGAAGACGATAATCTGCCTCTATATCCTTCGCAAGCGTCTTTATCCCTTGGGAAAACATCTCTTGGACCCTCTGCAAGTCGTCTGGATGGACGTAGGAAAAGTATTTTTCAAAGCTATTGCCGATAGTGCCATCCGGCAACCCCAGCATCCTGTCCGCAACGGGCGAGATGTAGGAGCCAATGTTCTCTCCCTGGGCACTGACATCATAGCGCCAGACGATATCAGATATCATCGAGACTACCTGCTCGTACCGGGCCTTGCTATCTTCTGCGGCTTGCTTGGCTTGACGCAATGCGTCTTCCGTTCGCTTGCGTTCAGTTATGTCCTGGTTTGCGCCATAAGTCTTAATGGTGCGGCCTTTGCTATCCTTGATAATTCCAAACCGAACAGCTATGTAGCCCTCTGTTCCGTCCGCGTGAATAATCCGGTGTTCCACTTGGCTGGTAAAATTCGGGTCTGTAGTTGCCAATGCCTTGCTGATCTCTTCGGCCACCATCGAGGCATCTTCCGCGGGAATAAATTTTCGGGCATAATCCTTTGAGGACATCAGTGGCCCGCCTTCCCGTTCAGCGGTCGTGCCGTATAGCGCGTAGAACTGGTCGTCGAAAGCAAACATGTCTGTTTCGACATCATATTCCCATCGAACGAGCTTTACAAGATCCATTGCGATCCTCATGCTTGATTGAATCCTCCTAAGCTCCTCTTCTGCTCGCTTGCGGTCAGTTATGTCTCGAATGGACTCTATGGCACCAACACAATTTCCTTGAACATCGAAGATCGGCCCTACCGTCGCCCATACATATGCCCCTTTACTGCCATACAATGCTGGTGTAAACGTTTCGGCATAGAGGATCTCTCCTTTTCTTTGCACGTATTGATACTTGGAAGCGATCTCTTTTTCATCCTTGTCCAGAAGATCCAGCAAATGCTGCCGTCGTTCACCATAGAAGGGAACTGTGTAAGCGTGGTCGCCCTGTCCAATCATGTCGCTCTTGCTGATCCCAGTCATCTCTTCGATGGCCCTGTTCCAGGCGATCACCATTCCATCCATATCAATGACGAATGTTGCATCCGGAAGAAACTCAATTATAGCAGCGAGCTTATTCTCTGAATCTCGCAGCGCCATTTCCGCTTTCTTGCGCTCGGTGATGTCCGAAAAGGAGATAACTACGGCATAAGGTTTCGGCTCGCCTCCTCTGAAAAGCGGACTGGTACTGATGCTAATCCAGGAAAGCTGATCGTTGGTGGCATTCCTTACCCCCATGACCACATTTTTGCAGGGCTCTCCAGTCATAAGAGTATGGACGGATGGGTGGTCGTCTCCAGAGAACTCCGATCCATCTTCCCGAATGGTCCTCCAATTCCGGAGATCCGATGTATGATCCAGGGCCTCAGCTGCTTTGACGCCAAATACATTCTCCACAGTCGTGTTCCAGGTCAGAATTTTTCCTGTGCTTTCCTGGAGTATGATCCCATCGCTAGCGGACGAAACCACTGTCCTATATCTCTCCTCGCTTTCCCGCAGCGCCTCCTCGGTCCGCTTGCGTTCAGTTATATCCCGCACTGTGGCAATGACTCCTATGATCTCGCTGAGGGCGTTCCTATGCGGAGCGTAAGTTCCTACCATCCACCCCTTTTGATTTGTGAAAGGGCTATGGAATGGTGTGTCAGACGAAGTGACTGTTTCCCCGTTCAATGCGCGCTTGAGAAGTTTGTCTACACCTTGTTCGATTAAGTGTGGAAAGAGGTCCAACGCTTTCCGGCCAATGACATCTTCAGCGAGTGCCCCTGTCAGACGCTCCATGAACTGGTTCCAGACTACATAGCGCAGGTTCCGATCGTAAACCACGATCCCTTCGCCAGCCTGGGAGACGATCTCAATATTAAACTGGTTTGCATCTCGCAATGCTTCCTCTGCCCTTTTGGGCTTGATGATGTCATTGCCCATGATAATCACTAATAACAGTTTAGGATGATACATCTGTCGGAAGATTTGCCAGTTAATCAGCCTTCATCTCTGTTTCACAGCACAGCGGGTCAAACAAGTCTATTATATTGTTAAGAACAACTGTTAAGAACATCATGCTGGGTATCATAGATCGCTTTTCATGTATTCAATCTGCATGTTGTACATATCGTTTTATAATACCCAAGAGACCGCTACCAGGCCCATAGATATTATTATAAATATCATTCTGGCCTGGTAAAGCCTGCCTTTGCGCTCCAGTGATTGTTCTCTTTATACCATTATTAGCTACCTAATTTTCCGTATTCAATGTTTTAAGGATAAAGGATGCTGCCAAAGATAGGTCGTGCACCTAATTAACTGAAAACTCGATTCAAAACCTATATTTGTTGGACGAAATCTCATAGTTCTAACGTTAGAGCAAAGAATCACGGTTTTCAGTGGAACGGATGCACGACCAAAAGAAGGAGTAGAGTTGTAGGTGCATTTCCTAACGACAATTCTTTCATGAGGCTTGGCGTATCGATCTTGATCAATATCAATGAAGAGTGGCTGACAGCTAAAAAGTATTTATCTATGGACGCAGATTGAATGGATCGGATACATGGCAATCCAAATTACAGAAATTTCGGCACACTACCCAATTTTTAAGTATTCGATCCATTATTGAAACATGAGGATGCGATAACATGGACACAAATTCAAAATCTTCCAAATCAATCTTGGCCAGTCCATGGGTTTACTTTGCTGTGGCATATGGTTGGACCTGGACCTTCTGGATACTGGCGGCCCGGTTAGGGATTAGTTTGAATACTAACTCTGGCGTAGGACTGCTAGTGCTCGGCCTATTTGGCCCCGCGATAGGCGGCATTGGTTTTACCTATCTCACGCAGGACAAAATGAGCAGACGTGATTACTGGCAGCGCGTTATTGACCCAAGACGGATCAGCATCAGATGGTATCTGGTTATCTTTCTCTTTTTTCCTGCTATCAGTGTTCTCGCTGCGCGGCTGGACGTCCTTTCGGGTGGAAGTGGAGCGACAATGGGGGGTGCCGTAGAGCAACTGGCCATTATTCCAACCTTGATTACCTTATTTCTCCCTGCCTTCATGGAAGAATTAGGCTGGCGCGGCTACGCTCTGGATCGGTTGCAATCGAGATGGAGTGCGTTGGTCTCTAGCTTGATCTTAGGCATTTTATGGGCATTTTGGCACACGCCACTGTTCTTTTTCAAAGACAGCATCCAATACAAGATGGGGTTCGGATCGCTGGGGTTCTGGACGTTCATGCTGGGCACCATTTGCGTGGCAATATATCTGACATGGATCTTCAACAACACTTACCGTAGCACGTTATCAGCGATATTATGGCACGCGTTGGCCAATGGCTGGGCTGGGGTGTTCACCCTGACAGGGCAAGCGTCTAACTATTCAGCAGCATTGTGGCTTGTAGCAGCAATAGTCATTACTTTGTTATGGGGACCGAAGACATTGGCGCGCCAGAATAAAACCACCCAACCCCCTTATCCACATAGCTATGCCAAATGATAGCACCGCGCTGGCAAATGTCGAGAGGAGTTGGAGCTGCAGATCACTGACTTGAATGATCAATTCTAATACTCTTTATTTCATTTTCTGCATAAGTTATATACATGATTTGTTTAATCCCGACTAAAGTTTGTATGTGAGGCAGTATCATATGCGACGAAAGTCTTTTTATTCATGAATTTCATGTTATCTTCTGAAAGCTGGTAAACCTAACAAATAGTTCAAACAGCTCAGAGCCGTATCTGGCCGATAGGGACGCTTTGCATAACCATCGCTGCCAACATTGCCGATACAGCGATCCTTGGAATTGAGGCGTGCTTCCCAGATAGTATCATTGGATTCATACCGGAAGAAAACAAGGCCGATGCCCGTTTCATCAAATATCTTTTCGACACATGTTTCAGAAGAGGTACAAGCAATTCTCTCAGGGCACAGCCCAAGACAATTTGAGACAGGAGGAACTCTTATCCTTAAAGTGTCCTGTACCACCCGTATCAGAGCAACAACGCATCTCTTCTATTCTCTCCGCTTACGACGACCTGATCGAGAACAACCGGCGGCGGATTCAGTCGCTGCAAACAGTCCACTCAATATACCTTCTGCACTATCAGGCTCAGGAACGGGATACGCCAATGTCTCTTATAGCTTCCACTTCAGCAACCGATCCCGATGGAAACCAGGTGAATTTCCTTGACTGGGGCGATGGAACAACCTCAATGACGAGTTTGGTCAACTCTGGAACAAAGTCTAGCGCATCACATTCTTGGAGTTCTGCAGGAACTTCCCTGATCAAGGCCAGGGCAACGGACAGTAGAGGTGCAATCTCAGGTTGGTCAAGTGCGTTAAGTGTGAAGATGACTTAGATAATTACCAGTAAACTCGAGCAGGGGTCCCGTCCCCCGCAAATATTAGGTCGCAGCATAGCGATTTTGAGAAGTAACTTCCTAAATCAATTACTGGTAAATTGGATTGATATTAATTACCCGCACCCGATTTTCCAGATAGTGGGTTGGGTTTGAACCAAATCAATAAAATGTCGTGAAGATAATTGGGCTTTTCTCCCAGGCTATGAGCAACGCTTCTAAGGAGGCTGCTGTGCTCCTCTACTCTCCAGGGATCGATCGATTCTTGGCGGACATGACTGGAAATGCCGACCGAATAATCTACTTCAACGAGGGGCCAAGAGCTACGACGAAGCTTATTTCGAAAGCTAATCCAAAAGCGCAGAAGAGCCAGACCACCCTAGAGGCTTGGACATGATCAAATTGCCATGGAAACGAGGGGCCAGACCACTTGAGCCCAGGCAGACGGTAAATCCCAGACTCCTGGAGCTCCAGACAGCCAAGCAGATCCTCGAGGAGATCTTCCACGCCAGGCCCTCGGACATTGACGAGATGATCCAGATGAGGCTAGAAGAGAAGAGCTGGAGCAAGGAGAGCTGGCAAAAAGAGGAGGAGCCATGGCCAAGAGAGTTCTGCCTGGGTGAGTAGCTATGGGCAGGAGCTTTGAGAGCATTAGGATGGGCGCGCCAAGGAGGTCTCGGCCAGGTGGCTGAAGGCGAGCAGGGCTCTGAAGAAGGAGGACCAGATCTACGGGCAGAAGCTGGCGGAGATGGTGAAGAAGCACTCCAGCGAGGCTTTCTATGCTTTTGATGATTCTCTCGAGGCCCAAGTCGAAAGATGCCCACCCTTAGGACATTACAGCGCGGATCCTTTCTTTTACACCGGATTGGCAGCATTGATCTGGAACGGGGCTGGTAACATCATTCTTCAACCAGCAACGAGCATTTTCCCCTTGAATCCCTGGCTTGACATATGTACATGCTACACATGCTGGATCTTCCATGCATACCTGGGCGCACAGTTTCGGGTCGGCTTCTTTGAGGTCAAAATTTTTATAGTCCGAACCAGGGATGTTAGTATCATTCTTCATTTGGATGATCGAAGGTTGATCGGCAGTAATAGGTCCACTTGTGCTTCTATTTGGAGTCAAAAACAGAGGACCCAATCCCACCAGGCCTGCCCTTTCTGCTTCCGGAAGATCCTGAACAGGCTGCCAAATATAATCCATGGACCGGCAACACAAAAGGTCGTAATCCAAAACCCAAAGAGTATTGTCAACCCATCGGGCAAATATAGTAACATGATCCCCTAAATAATTAACGCCTGCAGGTCTAGACTGGGCTGTGGGGTTGTCACTAGGAATGAAATAGTTTCGAAGATCATTATCGTAGGCTCTTGTGAGAATACCATTTCTGGTTCCACCTGCCTCTGTCGAAATGTGGTACCATCCTCCGTAACTTTGCAAATCGCTCATTGTGCGATCTGTGTGATATCCTCTTCCCCATAGGGTAATCATGCTTGAATCGTTCATATATCCCCGACCACCGAATCCCAATCCCTGGCCACCACCTGCGCCTGGAAATAGCGGCACTTGATTGACATAAGGAGCTGAGGAAAACCTTACGCCTTGAGTGAAAGGTAGCCAATCTTGATCCCATCCGTTCACCCTGGCTCGCCCATTATCACTTAAAAGGGCCCCTTGGACAAATGACTTATGATAGTAGGCCCGATCATCACCGCATAGAGCAAATACATCGATTCGGCCAGGACCCCACGATCCAGAGGCTATTCCTAAGGATTGAGAGCCCGGTTGTCCGATATTTTCCCACGACCCACTAGGCTGGCCAAAAATTAATGTAAGGTGCCAATTCGGGTTCATGTGAGCCATCCCAGGAACAAAGAGATCTATTCGGTCATCGCCCCAAGATGAAGCTGCTATGGGAGCCATTGCATCTTCTATACCTAAATTTGAGTTTATCCCTTCCAAATCTTCCACGGTCGAAACTGTATCATAATAGGACGGCTCTGGCCCTTCAATTCTAGTTTGAGTCCAATAATTGCCTTCCCCTTTCAAATGCGCCAAAAACAGATGGTTTATTTGTCTTCCGTTAACGGTGCGAGCTTCTGCGGACCAGACAAAGACATGAATAGTGTGAGGTCCAGTTTGCACAACTGCTGGAGATGAATAACATATGAGTTGGTCAGGTAGTACCGTCATCACATAGCCATCATTCTCTCGTTTAGGAACAAGATGATACTGCAACAGTTTATGATCTTGACTGACGACGAATACGTCCAAAGTATCATAGACCATGGTGGTTCTGCCTTGAACCGCCAAAAAAGAAGACCCAGAAAAGGGATTGGATATGCTTGTATCAGCATACCAAGCACAAGCAGCTGGGCTGCCTCTGAACGTTGGCCGAATGGCCTGTGCTGTTGCTATTAATATAATTAAACCTAAAAAAATTATCAAAATTAAAGATTTTCTATTCATCCCGGCCCACCTTATACTCAGCTTGTATTAATAGTATAACTATTTTTCGTTATAGTATCGTGCGGCTTTTGCGTACCTGTCTTCTCCTTGCGCAGACGGCTTAAAGAGTGTTGGTCCGCTCTGGTTATTATCTATATTCATTAAGATTTTCGCCTCGGTCCGATTTAGAAATTCGAGCTCTATGACCTGCAAAACACATCGTCAAAAGTGATCACAGTCCTCTGCCAGGATCTGCCTTTATAGACCGCGTTGCCTGCTCGGATTAAGTTGAGATTCGCCACTGACCAATCGCAGATCACCGCATTAGATCCGTCAATTGCATAGATCTCACCTCCAAAGTCCTTAGGCTCGATAGCTTTGAAGTCTTTCTTTTCGATACCAGTTTCAGCGCAATACTGATAAACTCCGCTGAGTGCGAGATGGTCCGAAATAAGCTTCGCCGCCGATACGAGCCTGCGATTTCCCAACACTGAGACTAATCGAAAGTCAGGCGATTATTTACAGATTTTGCCAAGATCAGAACTAAAAGGCAATTTGAAATCCCTGCTTATGAGCAACGAAGGAGGAGCCTACAACCGCTATTTTGGCAGGCTGAACACGGGCAAGATGAAGATCCGGGGCGTTACGGCTCGCAAGGGCGACACGCCGGAGTATGTCAACAAGATGCAGCAAGAAGTTTTCGAGGTGCTGGCCGAGGCAAGGAGCCTGAAGGATCTCAAAGAGATAGAATCGAAAGCTCGTGGGGTCTACAGGAGGTACATGGACGGGCTTGATGCAGTCGATGTCAAGGAGATGGCAATCCATCGCAGGGTTAGCAGGCTGAACTATTCCCGTAGATGTGCCGAGGCTTCGGCTGTGCAGACTCATGTGAAGCAATGTATTCCGCTGGCACCAGGGACGGAGATAGGTTACGTGATTAGAGATGCTCGCAAATGGGAGGTAGACCCGGAGAGAACAGCATCGAAGTTCGATGCTGTGTACTATCGAGGGCTGCTTGAGAAGGCTTGGGGAGAGGATGAATTTGTTTTTACTCAAATGGCGAGGAATAACGCTACAAGGT
>Ga0209777_10005780_pt1 | contig 14154 bp, 13 predicted proteins | sample FrelakmetHBP12HB_FD_187147 | JGI IMG/M metagenome (GOLD analysis project Ga0209777, IMG submission 187147) | Freshwater lake sediment microbial communities from the University of Notre Dame, USA, for methane emissions studies -HBP12 HB (SPAdes)... | ecosystem: Environmental > Aquatic >...
AGCCGGTGTATTGCTCCCGGCCTCAGCCTATCTCATGAAACACCCTCCGGTTCAAATGGAGGATGGAGAGGCCAGGCGGCAAATGGAAGCCTATCTGAATCAAGGCTCAAAACAGATAAAAGGTCAAAGTTCAAAGCTCAAAAATTAATATTGAAAGCTCAATGGTCTTAACTCAAAGATAATAGGTCAATCATCTTGCTTGACCAGTAAATAGAAGTAACCAGTAGTCCTGCCCTAGAAAGGGAGCCCCCATAGATTTCAATTAAAAATTGAAGGAATGTTCTACCCTTTCAGCTTTGAACCTTGAGCTTTTAGCTATGAGCCGCAAAAAGGATAATCCCTTTGCTCCGTGAAACCAAGCTTGGAAAGCGTTATTTGAAGGGGATTGATGACTTTGCCGTCCCCTTTTGTTCTCGTCTGGCTTTAAAACCCAACACCCTGACCTTAATCGGCCTTTTTTTTAGTCTACTAACGATCCCCGCCTACCTTTATTCTCTCTGGCTGGGTGGAATAGGGGTCCTTGTTTCCGGAGCTATTGATACCATGGACGGCGGAGTGGCCAAAAAAGCCGATCAACAAACACGATCCGGAGCCTTCCTTGATTCTGTTATAGATCGGTACAGTGATTTTTTTGCCGTCTTTGGGATCTGGCTCTATTTTTTTTTAAATCCCCTCAAACATCCAAATTTAATGACGGCCCTTCTTTTTCTTTTTTTGTCCGGTTCCTTTATGGTCAGTTATTCCCGTGCCCGAGGGGAAGGTCTTGGCCTGTCTATATCGGTAGGGTTTTTAGGTCGGACCGAACGGGTAATAGCCCTGGGAGTTGGATCCATTTTGAACGATCTATTGATGGGTATCTTTCCCTCGCAAGCCTGGGCGGTCAATCATCTTTTTTTTATCGTCCTTCTATTTTTGCTCGCCTTGGGAACATATCTTACTGCCCTGCAACGGATATTATATTTGTTTAACAACCTTGATTCTTCTCCAAAGTAATGGGAACATCGTAGAAACTTAAATTGTATTGACGTCTTTAATATCCTTAGTTAGCATAGCCATCTCATGATCCCATTTTTCAAAAATCTGCCCTATTCCAAACAATTATTTGCTCTTCTAATGGGTCTGTTTTGTTTTCGATTGATCTATGCCTTGTTTTTACCCCTTTCCCCGCAAGAAAGCTATTACTGGGTTTATTCGCTCCATCCGGCGCTCAGTTATTTTGACCATCCTCCTTTGGTCGCCTATACCATTGTCTTGTTCAGTAAGCTCTTGGGGCCCGCCGTCTTGGCCGTTCGTCTGGGTCCCCTGCTCTATTCTGTTGGATTGAGTTGGCTTGTTTTCTTGATCGGAAGAAAGATGTTTGATGAATGGACAGGTTTTCGAGCTGTTTTACTGATGAATCTTCTTCCAACCTTTTCCATAACCTCTTTGATTATGACTCCGGATTGCCCTCTGGTTTTTTTCTGGTGCCTCGGCTGGTTCTTTATCCTCCAGGCGATCCAGGAAGATCGTTATTCCTTTTATCTCTGGTCGGGAATCGGTCTGGGTCTGGCCTTCATGTCTAAGTACACGGCTGTTTTTTTTCCTGTTTCCGTGTTTCTTTTCCTGATCGTCTCTCCTGACCACCGTCACCATTTGAAAAGGATTGAACCTTATGGGGGCCTAATATTAGCCCTTTTGATCTTCAGCCCAGTTTTGATTTGGAACTTTCAACATCACTGGGCCTCTATTGCCTTTCAATCCACACAAAGGGCCGGTGGGATGAGGGCCTTTGAATGGGACGAATTGGGCAAATTCTTGGGTTCACAAGCCGGGATACTCACGCCCTTCGTTTTTGCCGGTTTTTGCTGGACCATCGGATTGGGTTTCAAACGATTGTGGAAGGGCAAGTCGTGGAAGGAAACGTTTCTGCTCTGTCTGGCCTTGCCCATGGTGGGTTTATTTACCCTAACGGCTACCAGGGAATGGGTCAAGATAAACTGGTTGATCCCGGCCTACCCGCCCTTGCTGTTGTTGATGGTCGCTTTTTATCAAAACCGAACCTTTTCCTGGAAATGGATCTATACCGGTTATGCCCAATGGACCTGGGTAATCGCCGTGCTGTTTTTTCTTAGCATTCATCTGGCGCCTTTAATCCCCCAGATCCCTGTCTCCGGTTCTACGGATACTATGACCGGCTGGCAGGAGTTGGCCGACCACTTAGAAAAAATACAAAAAGAAACGAAAAGTAGCCCCCCACCCTTTATTTTTTCCTGGGGGCACAAAACCGCCTCTGAGTTGCAGTTTTATCTGAAAGACCAGCCAGAAACATTCGCCCAGACCGTTTTAGGGAAAAAGGCCCTGGCCTATGATTACTGGTTTGATGCCAAACCCTTGCAGGGAAAGGATGCCCTTTTTGTCTGGTCCGATTTTGAAGGTTTCCCGGATGAAAAATCAGGACTCCTGGAAAAATATTTCGACCGGACTGAAATCCTGGAACCTTTTACCGTTTTTCGGGGAAAACGTCCTCTAAGGACCTTTCGGATTTATCGTTGTTACGGCTATAAGGGCTATACTTCCATTCAGCCTTGATAAAAGGGAAGAATCTAAGGCAGGTGAATCAGTCTTTCTTTTAAATAACTGTGCCGCAATTGGGGTTTATTATTTTTAATACCGATGGCCAGGGCCTTTTTTGTCCCTACCAAAACGACAACCCTTTTGGCCCGGGTTACGGCCGTGTAGATCAGGTTTCTTTGCAATAAGATAAAGTGTTGGATCATGACCGGCATAATCACGGCCGGGTATTCATTGCCCTGGGACTTATGCACGGAAATCGCATAGGCCAGAACCAGTTCTTCCAATTCACTGAAATCATAGACAACAAATCGACCGTCAAAATTGACCCAGATTTCCTGATTCTCCTGATCAATTTTAGTCAGGCGGCCGATATCACCATTAAAAACCTCCTTGTCGTAGTTGTTCCGTATTTGCATGACCTTGTCCCCCACCTTGTAAACCCGGGGGCCTCGTTGAACAGACCTTTGGTCTTTGTTTATTTGTTGCTGAAGAAAATGATTCAGATTATCGGCCCCGACCACACCTTTATACATCGGGGTCAAGACCTGAATGTCCTGTAAAGGATCAATCCCGTATCGTTTGGGCAGCCTTTCCTGAACCAGTTCCAGTATCCAACGGGCGGCCTTCTCCGGATCTTCCTGATCCAGGAAATAAAACTCTTGATTTTTATTTCCCTCTTCTTTGACCAGGATGGGCATATCCCCCTGATGGATCCGATGGGCATTGACGACGATCAGACTCCCTTCCTTCTGTCTGAAAATCCGGTTCAATTGAACTACGGGCACCCTTTGGGATTGAATGAAATCGGAAAGGACGTTTCCCGGGCCGACCGAAGGCAGCTGAAAAACATCACCGACCAGAATCAGGACCGCCCGGTCGGGAACAGCCTTCAGAAGATGAAACATCAAGTAGGTGTCGACCATGGAGGCTTCATCGATGATCACTAAATCGGACGAGAGGGGATGTTCTTCGTTTTTTTGAAATCCGCCCATCTTGGGATTGTATCCCAAACCCCGATGGATGGTGGCCGCCGGATAATGGGTCACCTCGGAAAGACGTTTGGCGGCCCGGCCGGTGGGGGCCATCAAGGTGCATCGCCGCCCCAACTGTTTAAAGATCTCCAATATGGAACGAATAATGGTGGTTTTTCCAGTGCCCGGCCCCCCGGTGATAATCAGGATCTTTTCCGACAGGGCCTTTTGAACCGCCTCCTTTTGTTGACCGGACAAGGTGATACGCAGCGATCTCTCCACTTGAGCAATGATCGCTTCTGTTCGAGAATCTTTTTTGATTTTTTCTTTTAAAAGGATCCGGATCCTTTGGGCAATGCCTTCTTCAGCCATATCCAGATAAGGCAAAAAAATATAAGTTTTTCCGTTTTCGGTCTGCTGGAGGCGAAGTTGGTTTCTTTGGATCAAGGATTTAAGGACAGGCCCAAGTTGAAAGGAGTTCACCTCCAACTGAAGGGAGGCGGCCTGAATCAAGTCCTCTTCAGGGAGACACACCTGACCCTCTTCACTTTTCTGCTGCAGAATATAATGCAAACCGGCCTGAAGTCTGGCCTGGGCGTCCTTTTCCACGCCCATTTTTTGAGCAATGCGATCGGCAGTAAGAAAGCCTACTCCAAAGATATCGGCAGCCAGACTGTAAGGATTCTCTTGAATTCGGGTTACAGCCTGCTGGCCGTAGGTCTTAAATATTTTTGAAGCCAATCCGGTACTGACCCCATAGCCCTGTAAAAAAATCATGATCCGCCTGATCTCTTTTTGTTCTTTCCAGGCCTCTTTAATCTGAGCAATCCGTTTCGGCCCCACACCCTCCACTTTGGAAAGCTGCCGAATATCTCTCTCAATAATATCCAGAGTCTCTAAGCCGAATTTCTTGACGATCCTTTTGGCCATTTCCGGCCCGATCCCTTTGACCAACCCGGATCCTAAATATTTTTCTATTCCTCCCACAGTGGCCGGAATTAAGGATTCATAATTTTCTATACGGACCTGAAGTCCGTATTTGGGATGCTGTTCATAATACCCGGTAATTTTCAATACCTCTCCGGGCGTGACGGAAAATAAGTGACCAATAACCGGAATCGTATCCCTTTGCCCCTTGATCTTCATTCTGGCAATAGTGAAATGATCTTCTTCATTATGAAAGGAAATCCGTTCGATCGAGCCTTCCAGGGTTATCAGGGTCTTGGAGTTCAAAGGTCTCCTCGTTGTTCTCTGGATTTATCTTAGTATGAATATTAATTTAAATCCGCTAACGGGTCAATACCAATCGGAATCCAAGTTCCTCATGGTCGGATTTTCAGAAAACTATTTCTTGACATCCCGACTTAAGATAACTATCTAATCTACTATGGCCCAAAAAGCAGATTTACAACCTTATAGTTGCCGATCTCAATGCCCGGTTCAGACAAAACCAATATTAAGTAATATTCAATCCCTATGCGTAATCTTTTTGTGGTTTTGGACTTTTTAATAAGGTATCGAGTTCGATCACCACTTGGGGTCTTTTTCCTACTCTTTGTGGCCTCCGCAACCTGCCCCGCTTGGGGAGCGACCTATCAACCCTCCTGGCCGATATTTTCAGAGGTCCAGGGTGGGGAATCCTGGTATGTGGTCAAAAAAAATGATTCCCTTTATTCCATATCGGGCCGTGATGGCTCTACCTGGCAATATCTGGCCCGACGGAATAACCTCAATCCACTTCACAACTTATCCATCGGACAGCGTCTGGTGGTCAACAATCGTCATATTATTCCCCAGACTCAAGTGATGGATGGACTTTTGCTGAACATTCCCGGACATATGTTATATTTATTTGAACAAGGAAACCTGATTAGACGTTTTCCCGTCGGGGTTGGACGTTTTGATTGGCCTACACCTGTTGGGGCTTTTGTGATCACAGGAAAATTCAAGAATCCCGCCTGGACGGTCCCAAAATCAATCCAAGAAGAAATGAAAAGAGAAGGTAAAGCGGTTTTGGAAAAGGTCCCACCGGGTCCGGACAATCCCCTGGGGAAATATTGGCTCCCCTTATCGATTGCGGGTTATGGGATTCATGCCACAATTTGGCCGGAAAGTGTCGGTCATTCGACTTCCCACGGTTGTATTCGAATGGTAACAGAAGATATTGGAAATCTTTACATCCAAATAAAATCCGGAATCCCCATAATGATCGTCTATGAACCTTTGAAATTGGCCTTCACCTCCGACAATAAAATATTTTTAGAGGCCCACCCCAACACTTATCAAAAATCATTCTCGTATTGGGATCATGTCAAAAAATTATCCGATGTAAAAGGTCTATCCGACCAAATCGATTGGGTCAGGGTGACCCAAGTTCTTAATGAACGAAACGGAATAGCCGAAGAGATAACCCTAAAGTAAAACTGCTGGTTAGTAACGACATGGATCAAGAGGTTTTAATGACGTGCCCAATTACGCAATGAGGAGACATTCTGCCCACCTTTTGAGGAATGGAGGGCCTTAAAAATCGGCTTTTGATAAATTTCAATCAAATTGTCGGCAATTTTTTTGACCAAAAAGGCCGGTATCCCAACAAATAATTCGTTTTTTCCCATAGCGGCAGAAATCCGGTCCCCCACCCCATTCACGGTCATATTCACTTTTTTTTGCTGGTAAGGATAAACAATAACATCTCCACAAACCCCTTGAAATCCTGTTCCAACGCAAAAATCGTTTCGCTCACCGGAAAGGTACTGGTTGGCTGTAAACAACCACATGGCCTGTTCCGAATTGACTTTGAACAGGACAATATCAACTCCCATAACCGCCTTTTCCAAAGGGCTCATGGCCAAGCCTTTGGTTTGGCCGGCCGGTAAGCAGATTCCCTTAGAAAAATAATTCTTGGAGGCCTCTTCATTGCCAAATACACCGATGTGAACGCCTTGTTTGTGTTTTCCCGATTTGGGAGATTCTTTTTTAAACCCCAGGGTAATCAACCCCATGGCACATTGGACATCGGCCCGTCCTAAAAAAATGCTTTTTCCTTTAAAGGCCTCCATGACTCCAAAGCAAAAACTGGGGATCGGCGTCTCCGGTTTTTTTAATAACACCGGGATTTCTTCATGGGTTTTTATAATCCGGACGGCGACAGGGCCGGTTTTGAGTTGAAGAATTCGACGATAGGTCCGGGCCAATTCCTGCACATTTTCCATACGATGAATCCCTTAAATTTTTGTCTGAATTATTTTAATTTCTTCGCTTTCGATCTACAAGAGAAACAACTTTACCTTTTAGTTCGGTGGGAAGAGGAGCTAGTTCTTCCTGAGGAACCTCAACCTTTTCGATATGGACTTTTTTCCCACCCATCGTGAATTCCTCACCCTGCACATATTCCGGTAGGAGGATCCATTCACCCATTGAAACCGGGACCTGAAGTATTAAAAACTTCATTCGCACCCAGCCGGGTTTTATGTCCGGGATTATGTTTTCAATTCGGGCAAAAAAAATGGGTTGGTTTTCCAAATAAATCAAGACGAGATCTTTGAGATCCGTCATACCTACCTTTTTCTTTCTTTTTGGAAGCGGTCGGAAAAATTATTTGAAAAATATAAAGCGAGTGCTGACTCCAAACCAAGTTGTTTGTCTAGACTGTGGCAACAAAAAAATGAAAATCCTCACAATTAAAAGTTCTCCAAACTAAACTCCACTCCATAGTTGGGAACGGTTTTTTTTATAATCGCCCGGATGGGAAAAGTCAACAAGAAATTTATAATTAGTCATTTTTTTATATCAAGCCTATTTTTTGAAATTTATTTTTTTATAAAAGGCCTCGGTATTATTTTTCTTTGACTTCATTCCCGTTTAGTATTAATAACATTAGAGTCAACTAATGATCAATCGTTTAGAGGAAATTTGCGCGCCTGTAGCTCAGAGGATAGAGCAACGGACTTCTAATCCGTAGGTCGCCCGTTCGAATCGGGCCAGGCGTGCCAAGCATTTTAGTACTCCTCCATAAATTGTTGTTCCCGGAGGTGAGCTATCAGCCGTCAGTTTTCAGCAGGATACTTAAACAATTCGGGGTTCCCTTTAGAGTGTCCGCTGTCTGATAAAGGCTTTATCTGGGAATCTTGGATTTCGGGGAAAACACTAATTAAAAAAAAGGAGAACGCCATGATGTTAAGTTTTTTTAGAGTATTGTCTATCATTGTTATTGTAATGTTTATGACTCCCCACGGCCTACTGGCTCAAGACAAGGAAGTTCTGGCTAAAATTGGAAACAAGACCATAACCGCGGCCGACCTCAACAAAGCTATTAGTTTTTATGATCCGGAACAGCAGAAAGTCATTAATCAAAATCCTCAGATCAAAGAAAACATCCTCTGGCAGATGGTCAGGAGCACGGTTGTTGCCAACATCGCCAAACAAAAAGGTTTTGATAAAAAACCTGACATTAGAAATCAACAAGAAATGATGGTTAATAATTTTCTGGCTGCGATGTATTTGCAAAAAGAAATCTTTGATAAAATAACCATTAATGATGATAAGGCTCGCTCCTATTACAAGGATCATAATGAAGTCTTTAAAACCCCGGAGATGATCCGGGCCAGACATATTTTGATTAAAACCGATACTTCGGCTACAGATGAGGAAAAGAAAAAAGCCAAGACAAAAGCCGAAGAGGTCCTTGCTAAAATAAAAAAGGGCGAAGATTTCTCTAAATTGGCTTCTGAGGTATCCAACGATCCGGGCACCAAAGACAAAGGGGGCGATCTGGATTTCTTCCCTAAAGGAACTATGGTCCCTGCTTTTGAAGAAGTGGCTTTTTCTCTTAAACCGGGAGAGGTCAGTGGAATAGTGGAAACAGAATACGGTTATCACCTTATCAAAATGGAAGAAAAAAAGGATGCCCATCTCGAACCTTACGAGAACATCAAAGACAAAGTGAAAGATCAGGCCCTTCAAGAAATGAGGAAGGCCGCAGTCACTGAGTTTATTGATAAAGCAATGAAAAGCGCTCGAGTGGAAGTCTATTCCGGGTTGACCGGAAAACCAAAAAACTAAAGAGTTTAGGGAGTTAAAGATAATATTGGTCCAAGGTACAAGGTTTATGGTTTGCGGTTTTCCTTGAACCTTAAATCTTGCATCTTAGACTTTCGATCTTTTAACCCATTGAAGCCTTTGGCTATAATTCCAACACCCTTTGATCCAACATCTCTTTCAGAGTTGGATAATCAAATCCGGGGATAAAGCCAAATACTTTTTCCCAGACCGATGCATTTTCCATGCACAGATAGACCGCGATCCCCTCACCGTACGCTTTGATCCAATGGAGCAATTTACGATAAATCTCCACCCTTATGGATTGCGGGTAACGCATTTTTTTATCCAGGGCGGGAATAAATTCCTGATAAATATACCTGGCCTTCGGGCTACGGTCTTGAATAATGGATTTTAATGCTGGTATGAATCGAAAGCATCCCAGGCTGATCCAGGCGATTTTTTCTGGTTGGATTTTGGAAAAAAGGAGTCGAACCGTTTGTTGATAGGCCTCCTCCCATCCTGGAAAATAAAAGATGGGATCGAAGTGAAACCCCAGGCAATATCCTTTTTCTTGACAAACGGCAGCTGCTTCCAAACGTTCATTCAACGATGCGGCCCATCGCTCTTCTTTCCCGATAATCTTTTGTGGATTGAGAGACCAGGAGACGATGATGTTTCTTAACGGAGCGGCCTGAATGAGATTTTGGATGGCAGACGTCTTGGTCTTTAGTTCAACCCACACATTGGGGCAGGAGGGTAATTCCTTGGACAGTAACTGGCTGAAACCGGTCAAATGATCCAAAGCTAGGCTGTCCGTAAATTCACCGGTACCCAGTCGAAGAATTTCCCCTTGATGGTTATGAGCGTAGGTTTTCAGCTTGAGAAAAATTTCATCGGTATTGACAAAAATGCGGAGATAAGGCTGGTTGAAATAGGCCTGAAGTATACAATAACTGCAGTCTATGGGGCAGTTGGATCCTATATGTAAAATCTGATAACCGCAGCAAAGATAATCTTTGGTCCCTGGACAAGGCTTGATTAATTCCCCCTTAAAACAGGTTAAATAAATGATCTTTTTTGATTCGGATAGGGTTTCCGCCTGGGAAGGTAAAACAGAACCCTGATCTACCCATGTCACCGGCAAACCGGGAAGGGCATCCAAAACTCTTTGGGTTATTCGAGCTGATTCGGCCCTTTGTTCGATGATAATTTTTTTGATATTATTAAGGCAGTCCATCCAACTTTCCTTTTTTCAGGGCCTGACTGATTTTTTCTAGAGAATCCTTTAGCTCTTTTGTACACGAAAACCGGATATCCAAACCATAGCGCCCCCCTTCAAAAAAAGGCGGGGGATAAATCCGGGTTCGTTGATCCAATTTTAAAGGAGTAATCATTTCTTTAAAGAGGTGCTCTGTCTCAGTCAGAGAAGGATACAGACAGGTCCGAAAAAACTTTCTGAGGGCTTCACCTTTCTGCTGAGGCGTCCAGTTATTTCGCTGTAGGATGTCCATGACCGATGCTGAGAAAAGAAATGCTTCCGGGTCAGGCCCTCCCCTGTTAAAGATCTCCAGTAAATCAACTAAAAACTCTCTTTGTTTTTGAAACCCCCAATGAAGCGAAAGCAATAAGGCAAAAATAAAATCGGCTATGGGACGCAAATTCCGAATTACCGTTTCCACGGTTTCAGGGAACAATCGACCCTGAACCAGGGCCGGAAGATAAATTGGGCTGATTTCAGAAAGACTTTTGTAGCGTTCGAAAACTTCTTTTTTCGGCGGCAGACCCAGAAGAGGAAGATACTCGCGGGTCAATTCCTTTTCTCCAATATAGGCCGACAACTTTTTTACGAACAAGGACTTTTCGACTGTATTAAAACCCCGGTCGATATTTTCATAGAAATTAAAAAGGAATAAATCCCTTTCACTGGTTCCGGCTGGAATGATTTTACAGGAGACCGGTTCCCGACCTATTTTCAGGAGGGATCGAAGCCGTCGGTATCCGGCGACAATACGAAAACAACCTTTTCCTTTTTCCTGAAGAACCGGCCGGTGTTGCAGACCGATGGTCTCAATAGATCGGGTCAGAGCCTCGATGGGCCTTAAATAGGTGATTCGAAAAGTCGTATCGTCCCAGTCTGTCGGGGAGAAAAAAAGATCCTGGGTCTTGAAGGCAAGATTAACCAACGACACTGTCTGGCTTTGCTTTCTTTTCTACCAGGAGACGGCGGACCCGACGGTTGTCGGCTTCCAGGATGCTCATTTCCAGGTCTTGGAAATAGATCTTTTCTCCTACCGCGGGAACCCGTTCCAGGAGATGAATAATCAAGCCCCCGACGGTTTCAAAATTTTTATCTTCTATTTCCAATTGAAAATAATGTTCGAATTCTTCAATCTCCAGACGGGCATCGACTTCGACTCGACCGTTTTCCAGAGGCTTAAGCCGTGGTTCCTGGCGGTCGTATTCATCTTCAATGTCTCCGATAATCTCTTCGATAATATTTTCCATGGTCACCAACCCGGAAGTTCCGCCGTATTCATCGAGAACTATGGCCATATGAACCTTGGCTAATTTCAATTCCCGGAAAAGGTGGACGATCTTTTTAGTCTCCGGGACAAAAGTGGCCTGACGGATAATCTCGGTCGGTATGGGTTGATCCGGCGGCAGATGCCAATAAGGTAGCAGGTCTTTCACATGGAGCATGCCGACAATATTATCCGGATTTTCCTGATAAATCGGCAAACGCGAATGGCCGTGTTTGAGGGTCAAATCAATAACGGTCTGAATACTGACATCCGAGCTGACCGCTAATATCTCGGTTCTGGGGACCATCACCTCACTGACCACTGTATCTTTGAATTCAAAGATACTCTGAATCATGTCCCCTTGTTCCGGGGTAAGAATTCCTTGTTCTTCCCCGTGATCAATCAGTTCCTGAAAATTTCTTTCTAAAACAGATTCTGGTGGGGTATTAGGTTTTTTCCTGAATAAAGAACGAACCTGATCGATCAATCTTGAAGGATGGTCTTCGGGGTTTGGACTCATAACGTATAGAATTTCATAACAGATTTCTTGTCAGGTGTCAAATTATTTTCTGAATTGAAATTTCTCCCAATTCAGCTATAGTACTATCTAAACCAAAATTAAACTTATCCAAAATATTCTCTATTTAATTAAATAACCGGATGTTCGCTTATCAGAAGGTCCTTTCCCAGAACCGCGAAACTATTTAAAGAAAAACCTAATGGAAACCAATAAAAGCAAGCTGCAGAGTTTATTTTTCCCTTCTTCAATCGCCATAGTCGGGGCCTCCAACCAACTCGGCAAATGGGGATTTAACTTGTCGGCCACCCTTCTGGTTTCCCCTTTTTCAGGCCCGGTTTATCTGATCAATTCCCATGAGCGGTTGGTTTTGGGACAACGCGCTTACCCTGACCTAAGATCTCTTCCTCAAAAAGTTGATTTGGCCGTTTTGGCCATCCCGGCCTTACAGACGGTCTCTCTCATCGAAGAGTGCGTGCATCTTAAAATTCCCAATGCCTTGGTGGTGGCCTCAAATTTCAAAGAGGTGGGAGAAGAAGGTGCCCGTCTGGAAGAAAAACTGGTCCGGACAGCAAAGAACAGTGGAATTCAAATGGTCGGGCCCAACACCATGGGCATGGTCTGTACACCGGCCGGTCTGGAAATTCTCTTTATGCCCCTCGAGATCAAGGCGGGATCGGTGGATATCATTTCTCAATCAGGGAATATCGGCTCCTAGACCATGGAATTGTCAATAAAAGAAGGAGTGGGTATTTCCAGGTTTGTCGGATCAGGCAACGAGGCCGTTTTAGGTGTAGAAGATTATTTGGCTTATTTCGGGGCGGACGATCACTCCAAGTTGATTGTTCTCTACCTAGAGGGAATCAGAAACGGGGAACGGTTTCTTCAAACAGCCAAAAATATAACCCCTCACAAACCCATTCTGGCCTTAAAGGCCGGTAAAACCATCCGCGGATCACAAGCAGCCCGTTCTCATTCCGGGGCGGTAGCCCAATCCCCCCAGATGATTTCCGATTTATTCAAGCAGGTGGGGATCATCGAAGCCCAATCCACTGAGGAATTGATCGATTTGATCAAAACCTTCAGTTTGCTTAATCCCCCAGCAGGGGACCGTTTGGGGGTTGTATCCCTTGGGGGAGGATGGGGCGTGACCACAACCGATGCTGCCGCGCTCAGAGGTTTGAACCTTCCAGCCTTGTCTCCCCAATTGGTAGAACGATTAAATCCTTTGCTTCCCTCATTTTGGAGTCGTCAAAACCCGCTGGACCTGGTGGGTTCAACCAATCGGCGATCCCATCTTGAAGTCCTTCGAATCCTCTCGGCCAGCGAAGAAATTGATGCCATTATCGCTCTGGGTATGCTGGCCGGTGTTAAAAAATTTTTAGATCAGCTCTCTAAATGGAAAAGATTGATTCTGAAACAAAAAATCAAGGTCTTTTTTTCTTTCCCTTTTCAGCTTTTTAAAAAACATTCTGCAATTTCAAATAAAAAAAAGGCAAGGAAAGTAAGAGACAATCAAGGGTTCCAGAAAAAAGACCTGGCCATCTGGAGAGACGCTTCTTTTGTCAAAGAAATAAAGCGGCTCATGGAACTCCACAAAAAACCGATTCTCTTGGTTACCTTCCTCCCCGGAACGGCTGTGGAAATGACCCGTCGCTATAGCTTGCCTGTCTTCGGCAATCCGGAACGGGCCGTAGGTGTTATGGCCGGACTGATAGAATATGGACGTTTTGTACGGGATGCCCTACAAGGTCGTTTCGCAACTCTGCCGTTAAAAGAATCGAAGAGAACGCTCCCCTTTATCAATAGCGACGCCTTGGATGAACATCAAGGCAAAAAAATTCTAACCGACTATCAAATCCCCGTCACCCGGGAAGGAGTGGCTAAAACAAAGGCTGAGGCCCTTTCTATGGCTGGGGAGATAGGGTATCCAGTGGCCCTCAAAATCCTTTCCTCCGAAATCCTCCACAAGACCGATCAAGGAGGGGTGGTCCTTTTTATCCATGACGATAACGACCTAGAACAAGCGATTGAACAATTATTGAAACGTTTTCCGACCTTAAACAACCCGAATCATAAGGACCGTTTTTTGATCCAGGAAATGATCGATCAGGGAATCGAGGTCCTCCTCGGGATGGTAAATGATCTTCACTTTGGACCGCTGCTGGTTCTCGGTTTAGGTGGAATCCTGGTCGAAGTTTTAAAGGACGTGGCCTTTGCCAAACCCTCTATAACGGCCTTTCAGGCCGAACAGCTCTGGCGTTCATTGCGGGGATCGGCTATATTGAATGGTGTGCGAGGAAAACCACCAGGCGACATGGATGCCCTGGTTCAGGCAACAGTTAACTTTTCCCTTTTAATCGCCGAGATCGGACAAAATTTTGAAGGCATTGATATCAACCCCTAATGGTCCTTCCCAAAGGTCAGGGGGTCAAGGCCTTGGATGCCTTGTTTGTAGCTAAATCAACGGAGACAGCAAAAGTCACAGGTGACAGGTGAAGAAAAAAAATTTTTACCCAAGATATTAGACTCCCAAATTCAAGTATTTAGA
>Ga0209777_10005782_pt1 | contig 14149 bp, 14 predicted proteins | sample FrelakmetHBP12HB_FD_187147 | JGI IMG/M metagenome (GOLD analysis project Ga0209777, IMG submission 187147) | Freshwater lake sediment microbial communities from the University of Notre Dame, USA, for methane emissions studies -HBP12 HB (SPAdes)... | ecosystem: Environmental > Aquatic >...
TTGTACGTCGCCATGCTATGCCCGGGGGCCATCGCCTGCCACGATGGGGGCAGGAAGCTGAACAACGCGTCGGTGCCGCTGGCCACCGAAACCGTGATGGTCAGCACGTAATCCACCAGCAGCGCGCAGCCGGCCACCATGCCCAGCGAAGGCGACAGAAGCTTGCTGGCCACCAGGTACCCCCCTCCGCCGGAGGGGAACAACTCGATAATCTGGGAGTAGCTGGAGCTGATCACGAAGATCGTCAGCACCGTGCCCAGGGCGACGAACACCCCCAGGTGAGGGTGCCCCCCCAGGGCCAGGAAGGCCTCCGGCGGGCCGTAGCAGGAACTGGATAACCCGTCGGCGCCCAGGCCGATCCAGGCGAAAAACGCGATCAGGGAAAGCTTGTGGAATATCCCTTTTTCAGACGGGCTTCGCGCGCGGCCGATGATAATCCGCTTCATCCGCCTGATCCACGACTCCGGCAGTTCGGGGGTTTTCTGGTCTTTAGACATACCTGCGTTTCAGGTGCAACCTTAACTCGGTGCGGCCGCGGCGAGGACGGATTCCACCGGAGGGGATTATATCGGCTTTTCCGGCCTGAAGCACGATTCAGCCCTCTCGCCCCCGGCGGCGCATCTCACGGGAGATGTCCCGCTGCTGCTGGCGGGCCTTGATATCCTGGCGCTTGTCGTACTGCCGCTTGCCGGTGACGATGCCCAGCTCGCACTTGGCCCAGGAGCCCTTGAAGTACACCGCCAGCGGCACCAGCGTGTTGCCTTTCTGGGCCACGTGCGCGGCGAGCTGGCGGACCTGGCGGCCGTGCAGCAGCAGCTTGCGGTCGGCCGTGGGGGCGTGCTGCAACGTGGCCGCGGCGTAGGGATAGTGCGCGATGTTCATCCCCACCAGGAACACCTCCCCGTTGCGGATGCGGGCGTAGGCCTCGTCGATCTTTGCCTGGCCGGCCCGCAGGCTCTTGACCTCGGTGCCCGCCAGGCGGATGCCGCACTCGACCACCTCCAAGACGTGGTAGTCGTGCCGCGCGCGGCGGTTGGCGATCCGAGGGGTGCGCTTCTGAGGTTGCTCTTTTTTCTTTGCCATAAAACAACAGCCTGCCACAGAGGCCCCCTGCCCTCTGCGTCTCTGCGGCCCATCAGATCATTTCGCCCGGAATACGGCATAGTATCCGCCGTCACGCCATTTTGTCGCATCGTCGGCCCCTTCCGGCAGCATCAGCTTTTCTTCAAGCAACTCCAGGTTCGCCGTCCGCTGGGCCAGGCCGCGGGCCAGTTCGCCGCATTCCTCCGGCTCGATGCTGCACGTGCTGTAAACCAGCCTTCCGCCGGGGCGGACGAATCGGGCGGCCGCGGCGGCCAGGAATTGCTGGTCCTTCACCAGTCGGGCCAAATGCGGCTCGCTGAAGTGCCATCGCGCCTCGGCCCGCCGGGCCAGCACGCCGGTGTTGCTGCACGGCACATCGGCCAGCACCAAGTCGAAGCTGCCCGCCTCCAGCGCGCCGACCTTCTGGGCAACCATCGTGCTGACGATGCTCACGCCCAGGCGGGCGCAGTTGGTTTGGATCCGCTGGAGCTTTTCCTCGGAGACATCGACGGCCAGGATCGAGCCGCGGTTGTCCATCAGTTCAGCCAGGTGCGTCGTCTTGGTGCCCGGCGCGGCGCAGAGGTCCAGGACCTTCATCCCCGCCTTGGGGTCGGCGGCGGCGACGACGGCCGTGGCGGCGGGGTCCTGCGGCTGGACCAGCCCGTCGCAGAAGACGTCCAGGTCGCGGACATTCCGGTGTTCGCTCAGCACGATGCTCGATCCGTTGGCGTGCCGCCGGGCCCCGAGGCCGGCGCCGGTCAAGGCGGCCTGGACGGCGTCGGGGCTGGACTTGAGGGCGTTAACCCGCAGGATCAGCGGCGCGCGGGTGTTGGCGTGGGCGGCGAGCTTGATTGCCTCCTGGAGCGAGCCGCACCGGGCCAGCCATCGCCGGGCCAGCTCTTCCGGCAGCGAGTAGGCGGCGGCAAGATACTCCGCCGGGCTGCCGCCGGGATCGGGGAAGATCGGCTTCTTGATGGTTCGGTACGTGTTCCAGTCGATGGGGATGGCGCCGGCGGCCAGGGGCGCGGCGCCGGCGATCCGCTCCGAAACGCACCGGGCGACGTTCCGCAGCACGCCGTTGACCAGGCCGGCCTGGCGCTTGTGGTGATGATCGATCGTCAGTTGCACCGTCTCGTTGACCGCGGCAAAGTCCGGCACCCGGGAGAGCATCACGATCTGGTAGAGCCCCACCTGGAAGATTTCCGTCAGCGGCGAGGGCAGGCGCCGGCCCGGCTCGGCCAGGAACGCCCGCAGGACCGCATTCAGGGTGCCGCGGCGGCGGACGATGCCCAGGGCCAGCTCGCGGGCAAAGGCCTTGTCCGGCGCCGACAGCATCTGATGCGCCAGCAGGCTGTCCAGGCGCGACGTGACGTTGCCCGCCCGGTCCAGCAAGGCGAGCACGGCCATTTCTCTCGCCATCGACGACATCGATTCCCCTTGAAGCAGATCACGATCATTCGCAGCCGAGGCCCGAAGGGCACACAGGACGCGACAACGTGTTCAACGCGACAACCAGTTTACCGACGACGCCTGGGTTTGTCAGCCCGTTACATGGTTATTGAGATGCCGGCCGCACGAACGCGTCGCCCTCGACCACCCGGAATCCGTTGACGAAGTCGCGCCAGGTCATCAGCCGCTTGCCGGAGGGCTTAATCTCCAGGATTCTCAGCCGCCCTTTGCCGGCGGCGACGCACAGGTCGCGGTCCACGGTTCCCGGCGGCAGGGGCGCCGGGGCATCCTCCGCGGCGCAGCGGGCAATGCTGACCTCCACGGACGGATGCTGCCGGCCGCGGAAGACGGCCTGCCCCCCCGGCCAGGGCCAAGTGCCGTGAACGCGGTTGCGGACGGCCGGGGCGTCGGCCGACCAGTCGATCAGGCCGTCGGACTTCTGGAGCTTGGGCGCCAGCGTGGCCTTGGATTCGTCCTGGGGCCTTCCCCCGCGGCCCTGGCGGCCCAGCAGCGCGACGGTATCCAGAACGACCTTGGCCCCGATCTCCGCCAGGCGCCCGCGGAGTTCCTCGGCCGTCTCCCGGGGGCCGATCTCCGTCCGGGCATTGAGGTAAACATCCCCGGCATCCAACTTGTCCACCAGGCAGAAGGTGGTCACACCGGTCCCCGTGTAGCCGCGGATGATGGCCCAGTTGACCGGCGCCGCCCCGCGAAGCTCCGGCAGCAGCGAGCCGTGGAGATTGAACGTGTCGATCGCGGCGCAATCGCGGACGGCCTTGCGGATCATCTGGCCGAAGTCGCACACCACGACGATGTCCGGGCGCATCTGGCGAATCCGCTCCACTGCCTCGGGGGCGTTGACGTCGGGGCATTCCCAGGCGCCCAGGCCCGCCGCAGCCGCCGCCTCGGCGATGGGCGTGACGCGCATCTTGCCCCCCCGCCCGGCCGGCCGCGCCGGCTGCGTGACGATCCCGACCAGCTCCTCGCCGCCGCGGGTGAGGGCCCCCAGCGTAGGCACCGCGAAACGGCCGCTTGCGCACAGCACGATTCTCATCGTTCACCTCGTGGCATTCTATTCTTCGTCAAGGCATCCTGGCCGAAGAAGGGCTCGTTGGGCCTAGGCACATTCAAAAGCTGGCCCTTGTCGCTGAAGCAGTGCGTTTCACCGGTATCGACCACGCAGTATGGCCGGGATGTGGAGGAAGTCGGGGGCTCAGTTTGACCCGGCAAGGTTGCCGGCAGGATCGAGAGCGTCAGTCCTGCGATGATGCCATTGATGCATTTCATCAGATGCTCCTTGCCGCTGAACTCTAAACCGGGATTCCTCAGACGGCCTCCGCTTGCCCCTAGCCGAGCGATCTGAACGGCAGCTCTCTACTTCTGCAGCTCGCCCAGCAGCTTGTGCAGGGCCGGGAGCGTGGCGCGGTGGTCGCCGCGGACGTAGAAGCTCCGCCCGCCGTCGCGAACCGTGCGGACCAGCACCGTCTTGTACGGGCGGTAGTAGTATTCCGGCGTGTCCTTGGGCGCCTCGGCGTGCAGGTTATCCCCCAACGGGATCAGGTCGAACACCGCCGAGGTGAAGTGGCAGATCTTTCTGCCCTGCTGGCCGGCCACGTTGCGGGCCATCGCCAGGGCCTTCAGGTACACCTCCGGCCCCATGACGGCCGTGCCGCAGCACAGCACCACGCCGCCTTCCAGGTTTTCCACCGCCTTGGCGAAGATGAGGAAGTCGCGGTAGCTGGCCTCGCCGGCCGCGGCGCCGTCGAAGTTGGGATGCTCGTGCACGATGTCGTAGCCCACGCCGATATGCACGGTGGCCGGCACGGAGCATTCGTAGGCGGCGGCGAAGATGGAGACGTCCTTGTGGGGGAACTCCGAGGGTTTGCCCCCGGCGATCCGCCGGCCGAGGGCCTCGCCGAGCCCCAGGCCCTCGGGCGCCGATTCGTTGATGATCTCGTTGAGGCCGCCGGTCTCCTGCCACAGGCCGAACTGGCCTTCGGAGATGTAGCGGGCGACCGACTCGCTGGTGGCGCCGATCCGCGCCAGCTCGTAGTCGTGCACCGCGCAGGCGCCGTTCATCGCGACGGCCGACACCCACCCGCGGCGGATGAGGTCGATGACGTACCGGCTGAGGCCCTGCTTGATCACGTGGGCGCCCATCATCAGCAGCACGGCGGCCTGGCGCTGGCGGGCCTGGGCCATCGCCGCGGCGATTGTCGCAAGGTCGCCGTGTTCGAACGGCATGGGCGCCGCCCCCACGTCGAGCACGAACGACAGGTCGATCTCGTGCCGGCGCTGCGACAGGGGCAGCAGCGTCAGCCTCGACCGGTCAAACGCCGGATACTTGCTGGACATCGCATTCTCCCAAGGCTCGCCAGGGAGCCCCATTTTCCCCATTGTCTCCGCCGGAGGCAACGCATATCCTTTTCTGCATAATCCGTTCTGCTGCGACCTCTTCTGCCCGCCGCCGGGGCAACAAGGGATTGGGCGCCCGCCCGAGAGTGCTTCATTGCGCCGGAAAGGTGCAGCAAAAAGTCCACCTGGCGCCCTCGTTACCCCAAGGCCAATGGCGGCTCATGACTCTCGGGCAACCATGACAAGACGCCCTTAACCGTGCTGGTTCTCAGCCGCACCGGTGCCACGGCTGCCGGGTGGACTATCGAAGCACGGCGGGGAAGGAATTCCGCCGGGGTAGCCGGCTTTGGTGGTTCGCTGGACGCATACTGCGCATGCTACCACGGCCCGCAGGTCAGCAAGGACGTGTGGGTGTGGCATCTCGCAGACCACGGCGTGCCTGAAACCGCCGGCACACAAATAAGGCCGTCAGGGGCAGTTGCCCCGCGAGCACTGCAGTCAGGGCGTTCAGGAGCATTCCTACGCCGCCCACATAGTCCGTCCAATGATCGTCTTCCCACACGAACACAACGACCGGGCATGGAAACCCAACGAGCTTGATGCGAGCGGACTCATGCCAATGCACATTGTTCAAATACAAAAAGCTCACGGCCAGACCAATAACGATCAACAAGATCACGGTCACGCGGTATCCCCAGCTTGGCTCCGTCCAGGCTCGGCGCGCGTTGAAGATCACCACAAGCAGAACAAGTCCTGTCGCCAGGACGCAGATCGCAAGAGACAGAAGGTCTTTCATGCCGGTCCTCAGCAAAGTCATCACAGGCAGCAGTGCAAGACTGTTTGGGATTGTAAGGAGACAACAACATGCAAACCAGTGAGAACTATACCACCGGGATCATCGGCGCTGGGTTCGTCGGCCAGGCACTGTTGCTGCGCGGGCCATGACGGCTCGCAGATCAGCAAGGACGTGTGGGTGTGGCGGAACGTCATGGATGCTGGATTTGCTGACCGCCCTGGGTCACAGCCTGTTGGTAATCGGACTCACGCATGAACGGCCACAAGTGCCAACTTCCGATGGAGTTCATCCTCTTACCACGAGAACGTCCGGCTATTCGTCCCCAAAGCCCAAGAGTCAGCAGATTCGGTAAACATGCTCCAATGCTTATGAAGCGATCAATCGGCCATTCGTATTCCAGGTCAGTCCGCAGGAAAAGAATCCAGCGGTTGACTTCGGCAAGACCGGCAGGGCTGAGGGTATGCCTCCCTTTCATTCGATGCTCATAAAGGTCGTCGTACATGAACCATGCCTTGTCTAACACCGCGATAAGAACGCGATCACCCTCCATCCGACCAGACGGACAAACCTCGTATGAACGATCCTCGAACTCATCGTTGGTCAACTTGCACAAGATAAAGGCCTCCAGCAGATCGGCAAGTTGCTTTCGCTTGGACGAATCAACCATTGAATCACCCCGGAACTCATCGTTTAGATCAGATTAGGCTGGGGCGTGTAAAACCCAAAAGGTCCGGGTCGGCTCGCTGCAAAAGGCCCTCAAACTCACTCCAACCATGGGTACGAACGTATTCCGCTTCTGCCCTGGTAATGGGACCCAAACGTGACAACCCGACCTTTACGCATCACGCTCACTTTGGCCGCCAGGAGCAATGCAAAGCCCAGGGCCAGCAGAACAATTGGGCCCACCTCGTCAGAAAGCCACAGAGAGATCAGAAGGCCCAGAACGGCCAGAGATCCGAGTATCACCTCCGGTGGGAGATCGATCCCCACCAGGCGAACCTTATCGTCTTTTCCCCGCCGCCACATCCAGAAAAACATGCCCCACCACCTTTCGATCATGGCAGGCTGGCCGCTGCCAGCGTCCTAGGGCGTGGGCCCCAAGCGTCCCCGCGGACGCAGTGCGCCCTTGAGCCAACCGCCGCCCACTTCCACGTCGTCGCTTGTCCAGTTACTATCACTGCTGACCGCCTGATGGAAGACGTCGTTTAAGTCAGCCGCTGCCCGCCTTGACGCACGTATTATACCGCCGTGTCAATGCCTGCGACCAGATTCTCAACGTAATCTTGATGGCCAGGCCGAGGCTGCTGGGTGGGCTATCGAAGCACGGCGGGGAAGGAATCCCGCCGGGGCAGCCGACCACCATGCTTAGGGACCATAAACGCAACACCTCCTTGCACCGATCTCCGATAGGAACTCGTCAAGTCTCTCTGGACTTAAGAGGATGGGACACTTGCCCCTCCGTTTAATCACGATATATCTATCTTGCGTCCCAGCGTACGCCAACACAAAGCCTATAGGCTTCACATAAAAAACCCCAACCCGCATGACGGGTAGACCAGACAAAAGCATCCTCCATTTCAGCTTGCCTGACTCAATAGCAGACACCTGTTCTATATGCTCAAATCGTATAACCTTCTCTCCCCAAACACAGATGATATGCACACCGTCATCCAGCAGTCGGTATCCGCGCGGCTCCATTCCAAGCAATACGCGATAGCAATAAACTCCCATAAGAACTGTCACAGCATACCCGAATGCCATCTTGGTCAGTACGCTAAACGTGACCAACCCCAGGAAGAAGATGACTGCAATAACCCATCCGGCGCGAGCGTTATGATAGAGTCTGCTCGATGTAACCTTATAAACGTCGTCTTTATCCACGCCAGATTTCATCTCCAGATCCTCAAATTGACCGAGTCTGAAGCTGCTGTCGAGTAGAGCCGGGCGCCATGCCCAGCCTGCCGTTGGCTGGGCATGCTCCTGCAAACTACGCAGGAGCATGGCACCAATCTTCGAGACCATGCCACCGGCCAAGCCGGTCTTGAGGTCGGTTTGCCGCCGGCGTTTCGACACGCAGGTCCGGTGCTTGTCCTTATTCCCCGGCTTCCTTCGCCGGCGGTGCGGCGGATGGTGCGGCGGATGGTGCGGCGGGGGGGGCCGTGACCTTCCTGATGATGGCCAGCCGCAGCTCCTCGGCCAGGTCCTTGTTCTCGGCCAGGAAGTTCTTGGCGTGTTCGCGGCCCTGGCCGAGTCGGACCTCGCCGAGGCTCAGCCAAGAGCCCTGCTTTTCCACGATGCCATGCTCGATGCCCAGGTCGATCAGGTCGCCCTCGTAGCTGATGCCGTGGTCGAACATGATGTCGAACTCGCCGGCCCGGAACGGCGGGGCGACCTTGTTCTTGACCACGCGGGCGCGGACGCGGTTGCCCACCGACTGCTCGCCTTCCTTGATGGTGCTGACGCGGCGGATGTCGATGCGGACCGAGCTGTAGAACTTCAGGGCGTTGCCGCCGGGGGTCGTCTCGGGGTTGCCGAACATGATGCCGATCTTCATGCGGATCTGGTTGATGAAGATCACGCAGGTGCGGCTCTTGCAGATAGCCCCCACCAGCTTGCGCATCGCCTGGCTCATCAGCCGGGCCTGCAAGCCCATGTGCTGGTCGCCCATCTCGCCCTCGATCTCGGCCTTGGGGATCAGCGCCGCCACCGAGTCGATCACGATCACGTCCACCGCGTTGGAGCGGATCAGGAGTTCGCAGATCTCCAGGGCCTGCTCCCCCGTGTCAGGCTGGGAGATCAGAAGTTGTTCCAGGCTGACGCCCAGCTTGCGGGCCCAGATGGGGTCCATGGCGTGCTCGGCGTCGATGAAGGCGGCCACGCCGCCGAGCTTCTGGGCGCCGGCGATCACGTGCAGGGCCAGCGTCGTCTTGCCCGAGCCTTCGGGCCCGAACAGTTCGCAGATCCGCCCGCGCGGCATGCCGTGGCCGCCCAAGGCCAAGTCCAGGCTCAGCGCGCCGGTGGGGATGCCCGCCACGGCGACGATCTGGTCCTCGGCCAGCTTCATGATGCTGCCGGCGCCGTAATTCTTCTCGATCTGCTTGATCGCCGCGTCCAGCGCCGCATCGCGCTTCTTGTCGGCAGCGTCTCCGGCTTCCTTTGAGGGCTTGTCTTTCCCTGACGGCTTGGCCATGCGTCTTCTCCTTCAGTAAGCGGCTGTCTTTATTGATCTTCACAAGATGTACGGCATCTGTTCGGGTATCGCAAGTAGAATCTCGAAAACCTTCTGGCGCGCGTTTTTGCCAAGCTTACCCTCGGCAAGAGCGGCAGGCAAGCCTCCGCCGCCACAATGGAATCAAGATGGCGTACCCAGTCCGTTGGAATTGCAGTCGCCGGCACTGGCGCCAGCGAGACGGACTACCCGCTACGGTTGCGTTTGTTTCTCCTTGCCCGGCGCCGAAAGGATGACGGCGCGGGACGTCCGCAGGCAGGCCGCGCCGCCCGTGAGATCAAGAGACTCTCGTGCAAGACCTTCTGGCCGGCGACTACATTTTGCTCGGCGCGGTGGCGGCAGGCTTGGGGACCGGAACCGGCTCCTCCTGGAGCTGCCTAATCTTCTTCTGCAGATCTTCAATCGTCGCTTGCTGCTCCCTGACCTTGGCCTCCAGGTCCGGCATCTTCTTGAGTTGCTCTTTCAGTTCGCCGATCTCCTTGTCGGCGGTTTCGAGCTTGGTCTTGGCCTCCGCAGCCGCGGCTGCTGCCGCCTCAAGCTGCTTGACCCGATCGTTGGCCTTGGTCAGGTCGGACTTGGCCGCATCCATGTCCGCCTTTTGCTTGGCCTGGACCGCCTTGGACGCCTCGAGGTCCTTCTGCACCTTCGTGAGGAGCTCGTCGGTGGCGCCAAGCTTGCTCTTGGTGGTCTCCAGCTCGGCCTTAACACGCTTCACATCGCTCAAGGCCTTGTTTCGCTCGGTGAGCACCTTGTTGTGTTCCTCGGCGCTGACGCATCCGCCCACGGCCACCATCACCAGCGCTGCCGCAAGGCCGGCCCACACCATCTTCAAATGTGTCATGCTGCTCTCCTTTCTGTAAGATCGTCGGACGATTCTCGAAAACAGCAGATAACGGAAATGACGCCGCGGCAGGACTCCCTGAAACCCGTTTCGCCCCGCGGCGGGGCTTCTCGAGTACGCATTATGCGCCGCGGCCTGCGTCCATGCAAGTTTCCAGTCCCCCCGTTACCGGCGCGGCGCGCCGCTTGGCAGAGGCCCAAGGCGTCATGCCGCCGACTTGCCCAGCCAGCTTCTTCCACCCATGATCCGGGCGACCATCATGCTGGCCACGTTGTCGCCGACGGCGTTGACCATGGTCGCCGGCGGATCGACCAGTTGCCCGATCATGGTGATGATCGGCAGCGCCTCGGGCGGAAAGCCGTACATGGCCACGATCAGGATTTCCCCGGTGAAGCCGCCGCCGGGAATCCCGCTCATCACCATGCCGCTGAGCAGCGACACCCCGATGGCCGTGACGATCGTCCCGGGCCCGGTGAGAGGCATGTGAAAAAGCCCGAACAGGAAGGCGATCTTCAGGATGGCCGAGAGGACCGAGCCGTCCATGTGGATCTGGGCGCCGATGGGGATGACCACCTCGCTGATGTCCCTGGGGGTGCCGATGCGGTCCGCCGCCTGGAGGTTCACGGGGATCGTCGCGAAGCTGCTGCCGGTGGCCAGGGCCGTCAGCGAAGCCGGCATGATGTTCGACCAGAAGGTTTTCACCCCCCGCGCCCGGGCGGCGAAGTAAGCGTAGATCGTGAAGCTCACGAAGAAATAAGCGATGCACAACGGGTAGTACAACGCCATGGCCCGCACGTACGCGCCCAGGAGCTTGGGGCCCAGCACCCCCACCAGGCACGCGAAGCACGCCGCCAGGCCGATCGGCGCATAGTACATGACGAAGGAGATGATCTTCATGAACACGTCGTTGCCCGACTGCAGGAACGCGGCGAAGGCCTTGCCCTTTTCGCCGATGGCCGACGTCGCCAGCCCCGTCAGGATCGCGAAGACGATCAGGGCCAGCATGCTCTTGCGATACAGCAACTCCGGGAAGTCCGGCACCGTCAGCGCGCCGACGACTTGCTCGCCCACGCTGGTCTGTTGGAGGGTTGCCTTGGCTCCCAGGGCCGCCGTCACGCCCTCCGCCGGCGGGTAAGCCCGAACCCCGATGAGCATCACCGCGGCCGCGATAACGCCGGTCGCGGCGAACACGACGATCATCCAGCCCAGGATCTTCAGCAGCCGGGTGGAGCTGGCCATCGACGCGACGGACGAGGAAATCGAGAAAAATACCAGCGGCACAACCGTCGCATACAGCGCATTGAGGAAGATATCCCCGAATGGCTTGAGGACTGCCGCGTCCTTCTTGAAGATGATCCCCAGAAGCGAACCGATCAGGATCGAACCGATCAGGATGAGGGAGAAGGCATAGTTTTTCAGGAAACTGGCGCGGGTTCTCATGCCGGGAACTTTACTCACTTTGTCGGGCCCACGCAAATGGCTTGTTGCGGCTGGGCCGGAAGTGCCCCGGACATCGTACCCCCCTGGAAGCGATCGCCCCCAGCAGCAGAACGGGCCTGGTGCCGCCATGGATATAGCAGGCGGCCGTTCCCAGCGTCACGCCCGTCGCCAGGTAACTCAAGACGTCGGGATGAACCCATGGCAGGGATGCTGCCAGCGGCCCCAACAACCTGCGGTACGGAAATTTCAGAACGTACAGGGATTTTCCACTTGCGATTGGCGCAAAACGTGTTAAAGTCGCTGGCGAAATGGCCCGCGGCGGTTGCCGATAAAGGTCGAATGGGAAATACCATTTCAATTGACACTTCGCGACTTTTGCGGCCGACCAGCATGCCGTGAAGAGGTTTCTGTCGAAGGAGTGAAAAGATGAGGATCCTTCTGGGCGCAGTGCTAGTGACGGTACTTGCTCCGATTGCGGCCGCAACCACGCTGGTCATCGACGCCGACCCTTATGCGGCGGGGACGGACATCAGCACGGCATTTGCGGGGGTGACGCTGTCGTCGGTGGGTAGTTATTCCGGGCTGGACGGCCACGTTTACGCTCGAACCGCCATTGACCCCAATTACCCCACCACGGGGACAAATGTGTTCGGGAATAACCTGTCGGGAACGGACGGCGACGGGAGCCCCATGAACGAGGTCTGGTTTCCCGATTTCCGCTTGAAGGCGGTCTTTGAGAACCTGGCCAATGAGGTCTCCATTGACGCCATATCCAACGATATCGACGCCTACGACTACGGCACCCTGGAGGCCTACGACTCCGGCGGGAACCTGCTGGCGTCGGTCACGACGCCGGCCTTGCCCAAATACGCTTCCTACAAACTGGAGATCACCCGGCCTTCGTTCGACATCGCCTACGTCATCGCCGGCGGCGCCTACGGCGACACGCTGTACCTGGACAACCTCAGGGCGACCGTCGTGCCCGAGCCCGCTACGCTTGCGCTCCTGGGTGTGGGCGGACTGGCGATGATTCGGCGCAAGAGAAGCTAGAGCATTTTAACTTTGGATGATCGCAAGGCGCGGCCCGCCGGCAGGCAGGCCCTGTTCGCCCGCGTTTGACAATCCCCCTGCGGCTGCGAAAGCCGGTTTCGGCGCGCGTTATCTGGAAAACCCCCGGCGGCCTGCGCAGCCCCAAGCCACTAGACGCCGATCTCGATAAACAGGCGGCGAATCCATTGCGGCGTGTTTTGGTTGAAGGTTTCGACGTGTCTGCGGCGGCTGAAGTAATACCACGCCAGCCCGCCCTGGCAGCAGACGCTGAGCACGATGACCAGCGAGTAGAACCCGTAGGTCAGGACCGGCGCCCACCGTTCGATCTGGCTGTCGATCGCCTGTTGCGTGTCCGGCAGCGCATTGAGCTGCGCGCGGACCTCGGGTGAGATCGCGGCCGCCTTGGCCTTCTCGGGCGAGAACGTGAACACCTGGGCCAGGCAGTAAAGGATAATGACGCCCAGGAACGCCATCTGGTTTATGCCCAGGTGCCTGGCGGCGGAGGGGTCGGCCCGGCGCATCTTCCGGCAGCCCAGGTACTCCATGACGCCGACGGCGCAAATGGCCGCGGCAATCAGCACGCTGGCAAGGTCCGAACAGAGCAGGGCCAGAGGCAGGGAGGTCCCTCCGATGATCACCGTGATGACGGCGGAGGTCATCGCGGTTCGGGCCGCCCTCTTGACGGCCAGGCGCTGGACAAGAGCCTGCCTGATCCGGATGAAGTCCGATTCCTGGAGCGGCCCCGGCGCTGGAAGCGGGGGGAGCGTTGACGCCGGGACATTCGCAGCCGGCCGATCAGCCATGCTCTGCCGGTCAAGTCCTGTAACGGTATCAGGAGCACTCATTCTCGTTGTATCGCCCATTTGGCCCGCCAAGTTAAGTATCCCCTTTGACCAAGAACGACGCAAGACACGTTTGAGGCTTGACCCATGCAGACAGGGCAGGCACAATGGCGGCTGCTCGCGGCCACGAGGGCTTTCTTGTGGCCACGTGCTCTGGCAGGATGACCAGAGCGAGAACCATCCGAAACATTCCAGGCAGAGTGGGAGAAACGTTATGGAGAGCGCTTATCTGCTGTGGACCCTGGCTATCCTGACCGTCGGCCTGCTGGGCGAAATGGCCCTATTGGTGGTTTACTTTGCCCGCGGCATTCGAATCCTGGGGCAGATCGCCAGCCGTCTTGAAGCCCTGCCGGACCGGAAGTGACCCCGGTTCCGGCTCTTGGCTGAGCCTTGCTTCCGCGGCCGACGTCGTGTGAGACCTCAGAGAGCCGCCGAGGACAGGCCCAGACTCCCGGCCTCCAAGCGCGCGGGCGTTCTACTGCATCTCCACCCACTGGACCCGCTGTCCGTAGAGGATGCCCAGGTCGCATTGGCCGCCCGTCGTGGCAACCGAACCGGCGTTGGCGGTATCGACGTGAAAGCCCCCCTGGTCCTGGAGCTTGACGCGCTTGCCGACAAACGTGCCATGGAAATGGCCATAATTTTGGACGACCAGTTGCCCGCCGTAGGTCTGGAGCTGGCAATAGATTTGCGCGTTGCCGGATACCTGCATCGTGTCTTGCAGCATCTGCCATTGCACCAGGGTCGGGTCGCCACCGGTGTTCACCTGGGCGTTGTCCATGATCTGGACGCCCTTCTGGGTGATCATCGTCAGGCTCCCGCCGGGCAGGATCGTCAACTGTCCCTGCTGCGCAATGGTCACGGTATCCTCGCAGTAGATGGTCACGGGGCCGCTGACCTGGACCACGGCGTTGCCGGTGATGGTCAGTTTCTTGATATGAAGGTCGCTGCTGATGACGTTGGTCCCGCTGGAATAGGTCACGTCCCCGCCGACGGGGCCCATATCGGTCGGCGCTATCACGGTGGGGACGGGAACGGGGATGCTCAGGGTCCTCTTGTCGCCC
>Ga0209777_10005783_pt1 | contig 14148 bp, 11 predicted proteins | sample FrelakmetHBP12HB_FD_187147 | JGI IMG/M metagenome (GOLD analysis project Ga0209777, IMG submission 187147) | Freshwater lake sediment microbial communities from the University of Notre Dame, USA, for methane emissions studies -HBP12 HB (SPAdes)... | ecosystem: Environmental > Aquatic >...
AGATGTCTTCTATATGCAAGAAACCTCACCACTTTGCAATGGCGAGGTTTCTTTTTGAACCGATTGAAGCTTGTAAGTTGTAATGAGACTCGCTGACTATAGGAAGCGTTAGTCGAATTATCCCGCGAAGCGGAGGGTATTATACCCGTGATTAAATTCTATTTAGCGTATAATGCCTCAATCTGATCCTTATATTTTTCAAGAACAACGCGCCTCTTGAGTTTCATCGTCTGGGTTAGCATGCCATTATCCAGTGAAAAAGGTTGATCAATAAATATAAATTTCCTCGGGATTTCATAGCTTCCGTATGTTAATTTTAATGCACTCACTATTTCATTTTCGAGGAATTTTTTTGTCTCTTCCTTTTTCAACAGCTCGGCATGGTCCCTGGGCAAATTATTTTTTTCAGCCCATTTATCCAAGGCCACAAAGTCCGGGATGATCAGGGCGACATTAAACTCACGGCCTTCTCCGTATATCATGGCGTTTTCAATGTAATGGTTCAGCTTAATATCTTCTTCAATGGCTACCGGGAATACATATTTACCATTTTCGAGTTTAAACTGTTCTTTGAGTCTTCCGGTCATAAACAGGAAGCCCTCTTCGTCAAGGCGTCCGCGGTCGCCTGTCCGGAATCCTCCGTCCGGTGTCATAACGGCCTTTGTGGCTTCAGGTTTGTTATGGTACCCCTGCATCACATTAGGTCCATAAATGATGATCTCCCCATCGTTTGCATCCGGCCCGACAGCCGATTTGTCGATCACGACTTTGCCCAGACCCATGATGGGACCAATACTGCCGATCTTGTATTTCGTCGGGCGGTTCATGGTTGCACCGGGCGATGTCTCAGTTAATCCGTAAGCGTCATAAAGCGGGATACCCATATCCCAGAAAAAATGAGAAATTTCCGGATTCATCATGGCGCTTCCTGTCATGGAGCCCTTTAATCTGCCGCCAAGCTTCGCCCGGATTTTCTTGAAAACTATCGCGTCTGCAATTTTATATTTCAGGTTGGTCTTAAAACAGGATTTGCCCTGTGCCGCCAGTTCCCGTCTTTTTTTACCGCTCTCCACTCCCATGACAAATAATGTCTTGGCCAGCCCGCCTTCTTCGTTCATCTTCGTCCATAATCCGTCATATACTTTGTTAAAGACTCTGGGAACGGCAGTCATGAATGTCGGTTTAACCAGGGCTAAATCAGCGCCGATGGTCGCTGCGCTTTCCGCAAGACCACTGGACCCGCCCAAAAGGCAGTATACAACAAGTTCCCCGAGTCCGAAAACATGCGCCCAGGGCAGGATAGATAGTGATGAGTCATTTTCATTGAGTTCAGGGAAGCAAACCGTTACGGCGTGAGCATTGGACGTAATGTTTGCCTGAGAAAGAAGCACCCCCTTCGGATCGCCGGTCGTTCCTGATGTATAAATCAGGATACAGATCGAAGACTGATCCGGATATATGCTTTTTACTTTCTTGGCTGCGCCTTTCTTTTCCAGATCCGCCAGCGTATCCGGCCCATCGCCTTCCATCACGATAACTTTTTTTAACGTCGGTATTGAAGAAAGGACATCTTTTATTTTGGCGTATATTTCTTTCTTGCTGATAAAAAGCACTTTAATTTGAGCGTCATTGATAATATATTTCCAAACCTGCGCCAGCTCGGCTTCGTACATGGGAACAAACCGCGCATCCAGGCCGCTAGTGGCAAAAAAGCCTATCGCCCATTCTGTGCTATTATTGCAGATAATGCCGACTGCATCGTCTTTTTTAATGCCCAGTTGACTCAAACCGCTTCTGACATTATCCACGCGTTTTCCAAAATCAGCAAAAGTGATCCATTCATATTGTTGCAATGACTTATTTTTTGTTCCAAGAAAAGGTCTCTGTGGAAATTTGGCAACTGATTTTTCCAGTATTTCCACAACATTATCCGGCTTTGTTAATTGGTACATCACATCCCTCCGTGAAATAATATATTTTACTGAATCGATAATAACTTCCTTTATCGTCGCGGGAGTATATGAAGAACTATCTGGTAAGTCAATCACGAATATTATACCCCCGCCTATTCGTAATTGACATACAATTACAAATCACCTATTATTTGTAAAAGATCAGAAGGGATTAAGTTATTTATGAAATATGATAGTGTTGACGATGTTCAATCAAGACTGATTAAGGCCGGATACATTCCCTCCAGGGAAATTGCTACGGTTGTTTTTCTGGCCGCGGCGACGCAAAAGCCGGTTTTAGTCGAGGGGCCGGCAGGTGTCGGCAAGACGGAGCTGGCCAAGGCTATAGCCCGCAGTCTGGAGCGGGAACTTATCCGGCTCCAATGTTACGAAGGCCTGGATGAAGCCAAGGCTCTTTATGAATGGGAATATGCCAAACAGCTTCTTTACACTCAGATGGTTAAAGACAGGCTCAACGACATCATCTCTTCCGCCTCAACTCTGATCCAGGCGGTTGATCAGATAGCCGCGCAGGAGGACGCTTTTTTCTCCGACCGTTTCATTCAGCCCCGGCCGCTTTTGCAGGCCATCAGCTCGGAGAAGCCTGTTGTGCTCCTTATCGATGAAGTGGATAAATCCGATCCGGAATTCGAAGCATTTCTCCTGGAGCTTTTAAGTGATTTCCAAGTCACTATTCCTGAACTGGGTACCCGCAAGGCCATTGAAATTCCTTTTGTGCTGCTAACATCCAATAACTACCGCGATATGAGCGATGCGCTTAAACGCCGTTGCATTCATCTCTATATTGATTATCCCTCGCGGGATACGGAAATATCCATTGTCCGGCTCAAAATTCCGGGAATAGAGGAAAAGCTCTGTGACTCCCTGGTTAACGCAATCCGTAAAATCCGCACGCTGGATTTGAAAAAAAGCCCCAGCATTTCGGAAACCCTTGATTGGGCGCAATCGCTTCTTGCATTAAATATCAATGAGCTGACACCGGAAGTTCTTGCGGAGACACTCAATGTCATTTGTAAATACCAGATCGATATGGAAAAAGTTCGCAAAAATATTGATCGGGTTTTGCAGTAGTGTTATACCAATTCTAAATCAAAGCGCTATTTTTGTTGGCGTCGTTGTCGGTTTCCTCAACGTATGCATGATACGCCTCGTCGCCTCCGCCTAGCCGCCTCAATATCATCTTTGATTTAGAACTGGTATTATAAGTGGAAGAAACAGAGGGGTTGCTAGTATGAGCAAAGAGGATACTTGACCCCATGCTTATTTCAAAAATATTAAGGAGATGAAACTTTTTTATGAGCCTTGATAAAGAACACACAGCACTTATTCAGGAGGCCATATCACGCCTACGTGGGGGGTCAGACCGCCTATCAGTTACTCCAATTGGTGTTAACGACGGCATAAAAATCCTATCAGAACCACCTCACTATATTGAGTGGGACGATCAAGATTATGGAAAATTTCCGAAGTTGTCAGAAATTACAGATCAGTATTATGAAGAGATCGAGGTTATTGAAACACTGCTGAATGAATCTGTTCTCGGTGGCGAGTTTGATACACTTAAGAAAATTTTACAAGAAGTTAAAAACGACGAGCACGCTCGTAATCGTGCTATTGGGAAATACGCAAAAGATCTTTGGTGTTACTATGCGATACCGATCCGGCTCCACAATGGTAGAGTTTGCGTAGTCTGGCCTCCAGAAAATGTTCTTCAGCAACCGATAGTTCATGAATATAATCCTGGTGAATTCTTTGCATCTGCCACGAACACTGTTCTGGAAATGCGTAATGTACTGGAGAGTGAAAGAAAGAATCACAAAAAATGGAAGACGATCGGAATATGGTCGCTCAGTCTGCTTGCTTTAGTTGTTCTTTCTTCTATATTGAAATAGCTGAGGTTTTTGTTTGATATTCCCTGTAATAAGCATAAAAATAACTATTGTAGGTATATGAATGGAATATAAGGACCTCGTCAAAGATTTTGCGGAACGTACAAGGATTAACCTTTCAATAATTCAAGACGAGGTGAAGTCGGGTCGAGATGCTTATGAAGTTACACAACTCATTAACTCGCTGCTGGGTCTATTGGTGTTTCCTGAACAGGCATTCATTAAAAAGATACCAGAAATAAAGATTGACGACTTAAAGAAACAAGGATGGCCAATACCTCGTGTGTGTGGAAACTATTCTCAAGTATCTGACCTAAAACAATTGGTAAGATACCTGAGGAATGGTATCGCTCACTTCAACGTTTGTTTTACAGACAAGGATGGTCATGTTGATGGTCTGATAATCTGGAACATAAAACATGGTTTAAAGGACTGGGAAGCAGAACTTAAGATAGAAGAACTTCAGAGTATTATAAAAAGATTTTCAGAACTACTTTTGAAATGAAGACTTTTCAACAATTCAATTCAGTGGACCAAAGCATAGCGCTCTAGCCGCTATATTATGCACAACTGGGATGGCAAAGGGGTCAAGTCTCTTCTTTGCTCATCATGAAAAAAAAGAAGGGGAAGAAAAGAACTGGATTTACCCTGAAAGGCACTACGCCCGATCAGGTCGGGAATGACAAAAAGGAGAGATTGCCACTCAGCGTAAGCCGGGCAGGCTGTGGCTGAGAGCCGACTCGCAATGACAATTAATTTATGGTTAAACTAATTCAACAATTTGCTTCCTGTTGCCGCGCGGCTGGACTGCGAATATCAACCTCGGAAGTTCTCGACAGCCTCAATCAGTTACAGTTGATCAACCCGACAGAAGAACAGCAATTCCGGTCGCTGCTTCGCGCCAATTTCGCTAAAAGCATGAGAGACGTCCAGCATTTTGACCGTCTCTATCATCTCTTCTTTCATGAAATGCGCATGGACACCGCTGACATGAAACACGCCACATCTCATTCCGATCGAATAAAAAAAGTGACCAAATTTCTCAAACAGATGCCTCATGACAATCCTGTTTACGACGCCGTCGTGGACTTTCTGCAGGGAAATCCACTCGCCCTTCTTCGGGAAATGCGCCGGATTCAGACGGAGGAAGAAGTGACAATGCTGCGGTTTAATCTGGGGCCTCTGGGCAACCGCCTCAATGTGATGCTTCAGATAAATAAAGCCGCCAATGCCGCCAGGGATCTGGTTGCGGAAAATTACGCGAAAACAGATTCAGCCGCGAGACGCGATCTTACCACCTATTTTGCGGAGCGCGTGGATGCGGCGCGCTCCATTCTCATGTACGAGCCGCGTCCGGGAGATATTAACACTAAAAAAGTCAACACGTATGAACAGCGGCTCAAAGGACTTGGCGAAAAATCATTTTCTTCCTTTACCCGTGAGGAATTGGAAGAAATGCGGGAAGCAATTGATAAGCTGGTGCGCAAATTGAAAAATATTGTCAGCCGCCGTTTTTCCGTTCGCAATAGAGGGAATCTCGATGTGAAAAAAACACTGCGGGCGTCAGCCAAATACAACGGTGTTCCCCTTGATATAAAATATCGCCGCAAAACGAAACGCAAAAGCCGGATTGTTACGCTGTGTGATGTGTCCGGCTCCGTCTGGGCGGCGGCGCGCTTCATGCTGAATCTGCTGTATTCCCTTCAGGACTGCTTTGAAAAGGTTAACAGCTTTGTCTTTATTGACCACTTGTCGGAAGTAACTTCCATCTTCGAGGAACATGAGATTAACGAAGCGATTCGCCTGGTATTGGAGACAGCAGATGTGCATTATGACGCGCCGACAGATTATGGCGAAACCCTGAGGAATTTTAAAAAAGACTATATGGACCTTCTGACCAAGAAGACAACTCTGATCATTGTCGGCGACGGCCGCTCCAATTATATGAATCCCGAAGACGCGATTCTCGGTCAAATGCGGGAACGCTGCCGGCGCGTGATCTGGCTCAATCCCGAACAGGAAAACCTCTGGGGCACGGGCGACAGTGAGATAAGGTCATATATGCATCATTGTCACGAGGTGCGTCAATGCCGGAATGTCAACCAATTATTTACCTTTATCGAGGATCTGGTTTTATAAAATGAATATGATTCCATCAGGTCAGTCTTACAGTTGGATATCCCGTTTTGCCATTGAACATGTCGCTGCGCGCGCTGATCTACAAACAGCCAAGGATTTTCCCCATGACATCTGGCAGAAAATGGGAGAGGCGGGCTTTTTTCAAATAGGAATCGCTCCGGAATACGGCGGCAGCGGCTGCGGATTCCGGCAGCTTGCAGAATCGGGAGAGGTTTTCGTACGCAGTGGTTACAACATGGGGCTGGCATTATCGTGGTTGTATCAGCAGATTATCGCTGTTTACCTGATTTCCGGTTTTGGTAGCGAGAAGCAACGAAAAAAATATTTGCCGCTGATGGCCAAAGGCAGGTTAATCGCATCATTTGCCGTTTCCGAACCAAAGCACGGAGCGCGTCCCAAATTTCTGGTATCGACGGCAACTCCGGACGGCAATTGCTACAAACTCAATGGAGAAAAAACTTACTTAACCAATGGACCCGTTGCCGGTCTTTTTATCGTTGTCGCGATAACTGGTGAAGAGCGGCAGCAGAAAAAATTCAGCGCCTTTCTGGTGGCTGATTCCAACGAGGGTGTGATTGTTAGTCCGCAAATGAAACTCGATTTTCTGAAGCCTTCGCAACACGGCGGCATAAAATTAAGTGAATGCCGTGTGCCCGCTTCTTCCATGCTGGGCGAGAAGGACACGGCTTACACGAACATAGTAATACCTTTCAGCGATGTGGAAAATATCGTAATGATGGGCGCCGCGACAGGCGGCATGGGCGCGGAACTTATGGACGTAATCCTCGAAATAGATGCGCGGCGCATTAACGAAAATAAATCTCTGCAAAGCGAAATAGGGGAACTGGACTCTTTACTGGAAACGATGCGTGCCGTCGCCCGTGATGCGGCGCAAAAACTTGATCAGCAGGATAATACCGCTGTGCCGCTGACAGTTATTTTTGATGAGTTGGCCGAAGTTTTTCAGTCAAGAATAGCGGCTGTGGTTACAAAATGGGAACTCAAAACAAAAGATCGCTATAATATACTTCAGACTGACCTTAACATTCTAGGAATGCTGGGCAAGAAAAATATTACCGGTAAAAAAACAAAACTTGGTGACGAACTTTTGCATGGGAAGAAATAAAAGTTATAGGGCAGGCGGCAGAAAATTGTCGCTTGTAATATTCAATTCTTTTTTTGCATTCAGCAACAATCTTTGACAAATTTTCGAAAAATCGCTAAGAGATATTAACCGCGTTTCTTCCGGGCATTTATAAGGATGATGATGTGTCAAAATCGCTCTATAAAAAAGTCGGCATAGCCACTTTAATAACCACGGCCTCTATTTTCCTCAGCCGCGTCACGGGACTTCTAAGAGAAATGGCTCTGGCTTATATAGGCGGCGCGACAGGCGATGTCGATGCCTATCAAATCGCCTTTGTAATACCGGAGATTCTCAATCATATCGGGGCGGCCGGTTTTTTGTCAGTGACTTTCATACCCATATTCACGGAATATCTTGTCAAGAAAGATGAAGAGGAAGGATGGCGGATATTTTCCCTGATCTGTAATGTATTCGGAGCCATTATCCTTTTATTCATTGTCGTTTCCTTCATCTTTGCCGAAGATTTTATCGGGCTGATCGTTCCCGGTATGCATGATCCGGCAATCATTGCAAAGGCGGTACGGATGACAAGAATAATCATTCCCGCCCAGTTTTTCTTCTTTACTGGCTCTCTTTTCATGGCTGTCCAGTATACGAAGGAAAAGTTCGCAATCCCGGCGTTAGCCCCGGTTGTCTATAATGTCATCATTATCGCCGGTGGAATAATGCTGCATCCGTGGTTTGGAGTCGAAGGCTTCTCCTGGGGGGTTCTCGCCGGCGCCTTTATAGGTCAGTTTCTTATCCAGTATTGGGGGGCAAAGAAATCGGGCATGCAGTATCATCCCGCATTTGATTTTTGCAATCCCCAGATGCTGCGCTATGTAAAACTTACTCTGCCGCTGATTCTTGGTTTGACGATGACCTTTTCCACGGAGATTTTTTTCCGGATATTTGGTTCCTATCTGCCTCAGGGAAGCATTGCCAGTCTCAATTACGGGCTGCGGATAACATTAATGCTGGTGGCCCTGTTCGGACAGGCGGTGGGAACAGCATCCTATCCGTTTCTGGCAAGGATGGCCAAGGAGCGGCAATTCGATCAGATGAACAACCTCATCAACAGCACTCTGCGCTATCTAGCCCTGGTGATCCCCGTTTCCGCGCTGCTGATCGTCATCAGACATGAGGTTGTGATGATCCTCTTTCAGCGGGGCCGGTTCGATGCTACTGCCACGGCATGGACTTCACAAGTTCTGGGCTTTCTCCTTGCAGGAGCGTTTTTCATAGCCGCGCAGAATGTTGTAGTCCGGGGATATTTCGCTATGGAAGACACGCTTTTCCCCGCGATTTTCAGCACCGTCGCCGTTGCTGCCAGCGTACCTGTTTATTATTACGGGATGCAGGCATTCGGCATAAACGGGATAGCCTTTGCCGTCTCTGCATCCGTTGCCCTGCAGATAACAATTTTATATGTAATCTGGAATAGAAGGACTAAAAACTCAGGCAGCAAGGATGTGTATCTGTTTGTCGGCAAGATGACGTTTTTAAGCATCGCCATCGGTCTGTTCCTCGAATTCTGCAAAAAATATATTTTGTCTGCGCTTGATGTTGCAACTTTTACCGGCAGCTTGGCAAGTTCCTTAATCAACGGCTGCTTGTTTATCATAATCTTTCTGGCGGCGGGGAGGATGATGAAGATAAAAGAGATCGTCGACCTGCAAAACAAAGTAGCGGCAAAGTTGGGGAGAACACAATTTTAAGAATAATCGTAAAACCGCAGAGGAAGATCAAATAATCAAATATGAGGAGCGTGTTTTTATGAAGGTTGATGAAATTAAGAATGTTCTTATCGTGGGCAGTGGTACTATGGGCCAGCAGATTGGATTTCAATGCGCGCTTTACGATTGTAATGTGGTGCTATACGATATAAAAAAAGAGATGCTGGAAAAGGCGATGGAAAGGATAAACAGGATTGCTTCGAGGATGACCAGAGAAGGCCGGATCACCCAGGAGAAGGCCACGGAAGCCATAAGCAGGATAAGAACTACCGTCGACATGGCCAAGGCTGCAAAGGACGCCGATATCGTGAGCGAATCGGTGCCGGAGGATCCCGAGCTTAAGGGAAAAGTTTTTGGGCAATTAAACACGCTGTGTCCGGAGCGGACAATATTCACGACTAACACCTCAACGCTTCTGCCTTCAATGTTTGCCCAGACCACAGGAAGGCCGGAGAAATTTCTCGCCTACCACTTTCACGACATACGCATGACGAATGTGGTCGATGTCATGCCGCATCCAGGAACATCTCCTGAGTTCGTGGAACTGGTAAGAGAATTTGCCGAGAAGACCGGCCTGGCCCCGATTGTGCTCCATAAAGAGAGCGTGGGCTATGTTTTTAATTATATGTTCACTAATCTTTTCGATTCCGCACTGACTCTTGCCTCCAATGATATTGCAGTAGTTGAAGACATAGACAGGGTCTGGATGGGAATCATGCGAATGTTGATAGGGCCTTTCGGACTGATGGACAGCGTGGGCCTGGATACCGTATGGCACGTTAGTAATTTCTGGGCGAAAAATACCGGGGACGTTCAAAAGATCAAGAACACGGAGTTCATAAAAAAATATGTCGACAGGGGCGAGCTTGGACAAAAAACAAGAAAGGGATTTTACACATACCCGAACCCGGCGTTTGCGTCTCCTGATTTTTTAGAGGGAATTAAATAATTTTATAAATTCATATAGACTTATGACTTTTCTCGCACTGGATTTTGAAACAGCAAACTATTATCGCGACAGCGCTTGTGCTCTTGGGTTGGTCCGTGTTGAAAACTATAAGATTGTTGACAGAATATCTTTTCTTATCCGGCCGCCCTATAAATATTTTGTGTTTACTTATATCCATGGAATTACATGGGAAGATGTTGAAGACGAACCGACATTTGGGCAACATTGGAAATCAATAAAACCATTTTTTGAGGGAATTGATTTTGCAGTGGCGCATAATGCGAGTTTTGACAGTAATGTTCTGCGCGCATGTTGTGAAAGACATAAAATTATAGTGCCGGAAGTTGATTTTCGGTGCACAATGAAACTTTCGCGGCAGGTATTTAATCTTTACCCTACCAATTTGCCTGCTGTTTGTAACAAATTTAATATTACTTTGCAGCATCATGACGCCCTTTCCGACACACTTGCCTGCGCGAAGATAATGATGGAGATTTTAAAAAAATTGAATTCGTAAAAACAGCATATATCCATCACGATGGAAAAGGATAAAGAAAATGCAAACAAAAATATTTGATTCACGGAGAGGAACAAAACTTAGCTTATTCCTGCTCATGATCTCTCTGGTTTTGACACTGGTTGCTTGCGCAACTGTGCCGCCACCTGCGCCTCCGCCTCCCAAACAGGCCACAATTGCTGTTGTCCTGGGGGCAGGGGCATCCAAAGGCTTTGCTCATATCGGGGTTTTGAAGGTTCTGGAAGCTCAGAAGATTCCCATTCACATGGTTGTGGGCTCAAGCGCCGGCAGCCTGGTAGGCAGTTTGTACGCTTCGGGTAAGACCGCCTTCGAACTGCAGGGGATCGCCATGAAGATGGAGGCGGACAATGTTATCGACTATGACTGGAAGATATGGAAGGGCGGTCTCATCAAGGGGGAAAAAATCGAAAATTTTATCAATGTAAACATTCAGAATACGCCTATAGAGAAACTGAAACTCCGTTACTATGCGGTGGCCACCAATGCCGCTACCGGGGAAGAAGTGGTCTTTGCCAAGGGCAATACCGGTATGGCGGTGCATGCCAGTTGCTCCGTGCCGGGCGTGTTCCAACCCTTGAAGATCGGAAACAGCACCTATATTGACGGCGGCGTGGTCAGCCCCGTAGCAGTGGATGTAGCGCGCCGTAATGGGGCGGATATTGTAATTGCCGTGGATATCTCCGGCGGCATCAATAACGATGTACCCAGCGGAATCATAGATACCATGAGAAAGTCTGTAGCTATAATGTATGCCAGGATCGCTGAATATCAGATCAAGAATGCCGATATAGTGATCCGTCCGAATATGAAGAATATCGGGTCCACCGATATAGATAAAGTTAATGAAGCAATTTTTGAAGGCGAAAAGGCGGCCAGCGCAAAAATGCCGGAGATCCAGAAAATTATTGACAGGTTGAAACAGGAAGGCCGGCTTTAAAAAGGTCCATACTGCAATGACGGGGATTTTTATCAATAATCATCTTTCGGCTCTATACCATTTCGATTTCACAGGATAACGCGGCGGCAAGGAGGAGGCTCCGCAGGCGTATTACTAATACGTTGAGGAAGCCGACGACGCTGCCAACAAAGTTAGCCAAAGAAAGCGAATTGGTATAAAAGGTTAACCGGCATGATCACTATAGGCGGAAGGGCTCACACAATTGAAGAGCTTCTGGAAGTAGCCAAGCTCGGCTACCCGTTCGTTGAGATTTCTCTTGATGATCCTGCTGCCGTTGCCGGTTGGATTCCTCAGCTTCGTGAAATAAAAGATACGTATGGCATCTCGTTTCTTGCCCATTATCCCAACGAGGATAATCCTCTGGACGTGGATGTGCTTCGAAATAAGTTCCTTCCACGCATCAAAGACCTTATGGTCTTGTCACGACAGCTTGGCATTACCAAGGCTACCCTGCATTTCTGGATCGATCAGAGATGGGCTCCGGCGGAACTCATCCCCGGAAAATTGGAACTACTCTCCCGGATAGTGGACTATGGCAATGAATACAGTATTACCGTCTGTATAGAAAATTTAAGCGAACGCACGGAGAGCTTCAGGCCGGCATTTGCTGCCATCCCTGATCTCAGAATGACTCTGGATATCGGACATGCCCAGCTTCTTTCGCGACAAAACACATCGTTTCGTTTTATAGAAGATCACTTCTCCAGAATTTCTCATCTCCATGTTCATGACAACAGCGGCGGAACAAGCGTTAAAGATGATCTCCATCTTCCACTGGGAGAAGGGATTGTGGATTATTCTGCCATTATAGCATCCCTTATTAACAAGGGGTATGATTCAACCATTACCATGGAGGTAAAACCACGGGACATGCTGCGGACCAGACAGGCACTGGAGATTGTATTAATGAGACTCGCTGAAAACGAACGAAGTGAAATTTGTCCCTGCCACCTTAAGGTGGCGGGATAATTCGCTCTAAGATTTTCCGAGTACTACGTTTCGGAAAATCAAGGCTCATAAAAGCGTTAGTCGTAGTGAGACTCAAAATTCAGGAACAAAGTGAACTGAATTTTTTAAGTCGAACTATCCAATAGCCTTTTGCTATTGGAAATTTCCCCGAAGCGAAGCGCAGTGGGATCAATGCCCCAAGCTTCAGAAACGAAGTGCATAACCTAATAACGTGTATAACCTAAATAGCCTAAAGGTCACTAGGGGTCACACGTCGGAATTGGTTAGCCGAATTGTACCACACAGCTTGCTTTGAGGTATCATATTCGTGATTGACATACTAAGCAGTTCTTCTTATACTTCCTCCCATCAAAAATAATATTTTATCAAAAAGAGAAACAGATTGTTGCAACTTCTTATTCGCTTGAAAAAAACACAAGTTGTTATGCTAAGTGACCGGCAATTTTTGCGGAGGTTATTAAAGCCATTAATCTGAGACAATTACTAGAAGACACGGTTCGGGATCATGCTGAGCGCACAGCCTTAATTACCGAAAGGCAGCGTGTTACTTACAATCAATTAGATCGCTCAGTAAATGCTGTTGCCGGGTTAATAAATCAATCAGGTGTGGGCAAGGGAGATAAGGTGGCGCTGATGCTGCCCAACATCCCGGAATTTGTTTACTGCTACTTCGGCGCGCTTAAAATAGGTGCGGTTGTAGTTACTCTCAACACGTCGTCGACACCATCGGAATTGACCTATCTGCTGAACAATTCGGATTCGAAACTTTTAATTACTCAGGAATCACTGGTGAAAAAGTATGAGTGGGCACAACCTCAACTTTTATCCTGCCATAAGGTTATTCCGATAGATTCGTTAAATCAAAACGATGCGTTTATTTCAAATAAGAATTCAAAAAATTTATCAGAGCTTTCAACAAAGATTGATCCAGACGATCCGGCTGTCATGGTCTATACAGCGGGGTTGACCGGCAAACCTCTGGGTGCGGTGCTCACCCATCGTAATCTATGTTCACAGGCTAACGTGATTCAATCTGTTGTGCGGAGAACACCGGACGATGTCGGCCTCTCCCTTATTCCCCTGTTTCACACTTTTGGCGCTACCACGAGCATGCTCCTTGCCATTAGAGCGGGTTGTTCTATATTCATGATGGATAGATTAACCATGGATGGTCTTTTTAGCGCCATTGAAAAAGAAAAAATTACTTTTATCGCGGCAGTGCCGCGTCTTTTCATCGGCATGATCTTTTCTGAAAAAACGTTAAAATATGATTTGAGTTCTTTGAAAATTTGTGTCACCGGCGGCGCACCCATGCCGGTTGATTTTGTACCTGTTTTTGAGCAAAAATTCGGAGTCCGGATTTATGAAGGATATGGATTGACCGAAGCCTCTCCCGTCTGCACTTTAAATAGATTCGAAGCCGTAGCGAGGCCCGGTTCCATTGGAACGCCACTGCCCGGAATCGACATCAAAATTGTCGATGATACCGGACGGGAACTTCCCCGCAACGAAACAGGAGAAGTGGTTGTCCGGGGCGACAATGTCATGAAATGGTATTATAAGGACGAAGCGGCTACTGCCGCCGTCATTAAAGACGGTTGGCTCTACACCGGAGATATGGGCAGAATGGACGATGAAAATTATATTTTCCTGACCGGACTCAAAAAAAGAATGATCATCACCAGCGGCTTTAATGTCTATCCGCGCGAAGTAGAAACTGTGTTGAATCTTCATCCTGCTATACTCGACTCGCGGGTATCGGGCAAGGAAGATTTAATGCGCGGTGAACTGGTGAAAGCGGAGGTTGTGCTGAAAAATGGACATTCTCCTGACGATAAAGAAATTATCCGGTATTGTAAAATTTATCTGTC
>Ga0209777_10005784_pt1 | contig 14148 bp, 11 predicted proteins | sample FrelakmetHBP12HB_FD_187147 | JGI IMG/M metagenome (GOLD analysis project Ga0209777, IMG submission 187147) | Freshwater lake sediment microbial communities from the University of Notre Dame, USA, for methane emissions studies -HBP12 HB (SPAdes)... | ecosystem: Environmental > Aquatic >...
GGGGGTGCCTCACAGATCGTTCAGTCGTTCGAGCCAGGGCGTGCGCCGATGGTAGCGCTTCTGCTCTTCGACAGGTATGCTGCCGCAGAGCGTAACGCTGCGGCGCATCGATTCCAGCACGCTGAAGCCCGTGTACCCGTCCGACACCCAGAGCCATTTGTGCATCCAGATCAGCGGGTCTTCGGACACCGGGATGAACTGGTACATCCCGTCCGGATGCACAGTGAACGACGCCGCCAGCATCGGCTCGTCGGCAAAGTCGAAGTCGGGGCTGTAGTCAAACGATAGGCTGTCGTCGGCCACGTTGAACTGGAAGGCGTTGGCCAGCCGCAGGATCGCCGGACAGAACTCCAGGGCTACGTTCTTCGCCGCGAAAAGCACGTCCGCTGGAACGGTGGCTTCGACGTGGCTGATGTGGGCCTGCCATCGCGAGCCCAGTAGACGCCCCGCCGGCTCCTGGCGCCTGATCCCGTAGAGTCGGTCCAGTGTGGCCTTGAGTTGGTCAATCTCTTCGCTCATTACCAGTACCCCAGCGGGCAATGTGCCCAGCTCACGCGGGTCTTCAGGGGAAGATAGCACCGACACTGCGCGCACCAGCTCGGCAAGAACGGATCGTCACGCCGTTCATCCGCCAGATACTGTGCCAGAAAGATCGCCACCTGACCGCCGATCCCTTGGCTGACCCGGTACGGGCAGCGGACGCACGTCCCGCGCCGCTGCTGGACCGAGGAACTGAGAATCGGCATTAAACCGATCATTATTTTCCTCGCACGACGTTGACCAACATTCCGGTCGTCCGGCCGATGCCGGGGTTCTTTCTGACGGGCCGCAGGATCGAGAGCGCCTTTAAGCTGGTCCTACAGCGCTCGACGGTCGGCATCCATTGGCCTTTCGGGCAGCCCACGCGCAGCAGGCGCTTGCCGCCCTTCTTGGCCCAGACGGTCTTGTTCCGAATCGAGCGCTTGTCAATCTTTCTACGCCAGCCCGGAAGCAGGTCTTTGTGCTTCCAATGGGCCGTCGAGTACGGGTTCTGCCCGTAAGACCTCTTGATCCCAGCTAGACGCTCACTGGCCTCCTCTTTTGTTCCGAAGTGTGCGCCAGGGATGGTCACATACCCGTGACGCATCCTTTGCTGAACAACGAATGGTCTTTGCGCGATGTCTCGGGCATGTTCACCGATTGGCTTCAACTTAGTGATCCGGAATTTATGGCTTGGGTTATGCCCTAGGCGCCTATTCAGCGCGAACGACCGCATACCGCCGGGGCGAACGACGGTGACGCGGGATGGGTTCTTTGTAAAAAGTTTACCCGCGATCCGCATGAAGTGACGCTTGTCCCGCTCATTCTCTTTGCGGGTAATTTCCAAATGCCCATGGCAGAGGCGGCACGCTTTGTTCGACCACTGGTTCTTACCGGTCCCTTTGCACCACCAGCATGTGACCATTGCGCTTTTGTCTGCACGGCGCAGGTTCACGCTGCGTCGACAGGGATTGCATCCACAGGCGCACATCGGGTTGTGTTTTTTCCGGTACTCTTCCGGGAAGCATTTCTTGTGGCGGGTGTAGTAGTTCGGAATCTCGCGCAGATGATCCGTCGCGATCCGCTGAGCCACCTTCTTGCTCTTGGTATGCTCCATCTCGACCTTGATGCCGGCGCGAAGCTCGGCTGCCGAGAAGTTCCGTTTTGAACTCGGGTTGGTTCCGCGGCGAAAGAGATCACCCTCGTCGCGTCGCCGCACGCGCGCCGGAGGTGAACCCTTGAGAATCAGATCGCCGGCGGAGGTAATGCGGCCCTTCGTTCCCTTCGGGTGCCCCCAGAAGAATCGAGCGAGCACAACCTTGCCGGGGGCGACCTTCTTCTTGCGGCGCACGGGGTTGGTCTTGGCCCGGCGGCTGTAGACGCGGAAGTTGATGCTCCCACCGTGAACGGCGGGATTCTGGTTATCTAGTTTGCTCACGAAGCAATCTCCTTCCCAGCATAGGGTCCACCAATAGACCCCGACGGTAACACACTGAGGCTACCGCCACCGGAAGCCCTGACAACCTCGGCCCCTAGTCGTCCTATGTTGAACGCCGCGTTCGCGTCGCGGTGCTCTTTGTGCCCGCAGGATGCACATTTGTAGCGCTTACCGTTCGGCTTCTGGATATGCCCGCACCTACTGCAACGCTGGCTCGTGTATGCCGGGTCAACGTAAAGCACGGGTACGCCGCGCAAAGCGGCCTTGTACTCGATAAACAGCGCAAGCTGCGCGAACGCCCACTGGTTCTTCTCCGAGTACCTCCGGATCTTCGAACCCTTGGCGTTGACGCCCTTGAGGTCTTCGAGCACAATGGCACGACGATGTGTTGCGGCATAATCCACGACGGTCCTGCTCGCACGATGGTTCTCGTACGTCATCCGCCTCGACTGCACGCGCTTGATCCTCACGAGTAAGGCATTTTTGGACTCCTTTTGAAGGTTCTTGCGACGACCACGGAAACACCGCTTGGTTCCGGCTGGGTTGATTCCCAGCTTGAGGACCTTGCCGGTCTGGATGTCCGCCATCACGGCCACGTTGCCGACCGAGTTCCGGTCTACGCCTACGACGCCTGTGACTTCGATGGGCGGCTCGCACGGCGTGTTGACGCAGGCCGACATGAACCACTGGCCGTCGCGCTTGAAGAACTCAACCTGTCGGACATGTCCCATAACCGGCCATGGGAACCTAGCGGGAATGACAGCCTTCTTGAACAGCGCATAGACCCGGATGCCGCCATCGACGAGCTTGACCTGCTTACCTTTATCGCCACAGATCGGGATGACGAGACTCTTGATGTCGCGGCATTTCGGGTTGCGCTGGTACTTTGTAATCAGGCTCTTAGCGACGACGCACGGGATGGCCTTCCAGTGTTTGGATGACGACAGGCTCCGGTCTTTGAGCATACCCCTTGCAGCATCGAGGGCTCGCGGGTACAGATTGTCCAAGACCCAGCAAAGACCGCCGGGCACTTTGAACTTAACGCATCGAGCCATCACTTTTTGATCCACTTCTACTTCTCCAAAATCAGGGGCGCGGCTAACCCACCGTCAACGGAGGGATTGCGCCGCGTCCAACGGGTTCATGGTCAGCGCCCTTTCCACCACTGCGTGAGCATCCGGTCCATCGATCCAACGAATCCGGCAAAGAAATCACGCCTTGCGTCGCCTTTCAGATTGCGCGCCCGGCGGACCGGCTCGACCTCCGCGCGCCTCTTTTCGGACTCGTAGATCAGCGTATCGGCATCGTACTGGGCCGTGCCGTCGAAGATGAACCCGTCTTCAATCCCCTTGGCCTTCAGGCTGAAGTGGCGCTCGCGGTGCTTATGGCCCTTCAGGCGCAGGCCCACGACGTACCCCTGGCCCTTGGGTATCCCAAACATCTCCCGGTCGACGAAGCGCAGGTCGGTCACGTCGCCGTCGATCACGGGGTAGCCGCAGAAGCTCTCGGGAAGCGGTTTGGCGGGCTTGGGATACCGCCCGTAGCTGGCCGGGTCCGTGTCGAAGACGACCGCGACCGAACCGCCGTGGTCGAGCGCGTAGAAGGCGTAGAGCGCGTTCAGCTCGCTCAGGCTAAAGGTCAGGTGGTAGTTCTGCGGAAAGACGCCTTCCATGAACCGTGCATACCGGGCCGCGTTCTTCGTGTAGTCGTAGAACTGGATTGGAGCCTTAAGCGGAACCCCTTCGATCAGTGTGACCATCCCGCGCGCCCACGGGCTGTAGAACTTCAACTTCTCCCAGGCGATGTCGGATAGGACGTTCGGGCGGAAGGCGTACCGGTCCACGCCGGTGTCGTGAGCGTGCTTGGTCAGCAAGACCATCACCCGCATAAAAAAGACGTCGGGTAGATGGACGTAGAGCATAGTCCGGCGCATCCGGCAGTTCATGATGTCAGCGGCCGGGGTTCCGCCATGCTCGGACCGGCCGCTGACATTCAGACAGTTGGCGGTGCAGGCCTTGGTCTGATACGGGCAGAGATCGCCGAGCCCGGCCATGGTGTTCGGCAGAAAGGATATGCCCTCGCTTTTCCAGCCATGCCCGACGCCCTTGGCCAGCTTCGTATTTCCGTCTATCACGTTCTTCTCGATAGAATACTCCTCGCTGGCGATCTTCAGACAGATGGCCTTGTAGTTGTAAAGTTCACGGCGGAAGGCCATCTCGTCGGGAGCGTGATTGACGGCCTGCTCCAGGTCGTGCAGGACGTTCAAAACGTCGTAACTGCGGCGCTCGGCTATCCTGCGGACCTCGCGGACGCTCAGGCCCTCGTATGGCGGGTTGGCTGCGACCTGAAGCTCAAGCGGCTCGGCGTACCTCTGGTCGAAGATGGCGTTGAAGGTCTCATCCAGAATCGCGTGCGGGGGCAGGAGGTGGTCTTCACCCTCGTCGCCGTCGACTAATAGATCGGCCCGCTCGGACTCCGGAGTGCCAGCCTGCACCGCACCGTGATCGCAGGCGCGCGGCATGAAGAGCGCGCCTTCGCCTTCGAATTCGTACTCGGGTATGTTGGCCAGGACAGGGTCCACGGCGTTTACCTCTTAGCCAAGGTGGATGAGCGTTCCGCCAAGGCCGGCATTCTGTTCGAGGATGCGCTGCTTGATGTACCGGCGGGTGCTGCGACTGGCGTCCGGAAGCGTGAACGTGGACGTTTCGAGCTGGTAGACGTCCTGGCCCATCCGGTTGCCGTAGAGCCCGGACTTGCGCCACTTGTCCACCGCGTAGGCCATCAGGTAGCCCGTCGCGAACAAAGCCATGAACCGCATGGATGCGTCTCCTTATGATTCCGATGATCCCGACGACTCCGACGACGACGGCGCATTGTACGAGGTGACTAGCTCCTCCCGGACGATTGCTATTGGCGGCTGTGGGGCAACCTTCCCGTAGACTGTCAGCCCCGTGACTCGCCCGCGCAGCGCGGCAGCCACCTGCGTCGGCGCTGCCGGAGGTCTGTAGCTTCGCCAGAACGCGGTCTGACCCGCTTTTCCAGCTTCAATCTGTTGCTGGAGTTTCTGCCTTGATTGTTGGCTTTGACGTTCGGCCTCGGCCTCAACCGCCGCATATGCGGACTGATTTGCAGCCACCGTCTTCAACGCTTGCTCAAACGACACGTCTCCGGTGACCGTCAGCTCTCGGGATGCGGCTCTGATTCCCTGGGCGGCCATGTCTTCAGCCGCTCGTTGTTTTGCCCAGTCGGCCTTGATGCGCTCCGCCTCCGGCTGCTCGGCACGCGCGATGGCCTCCGCCTCACTGACCTGCGGAGGTTGAATCGCTTGGGCAACAGCCTGCTGCATGGCCTGCGCATACTCCGCAGCGGCGTTGCTTTGGACTTCAGCCACGGGCTTCTGAAGCTCCGTAAGCTTGTCTTTGAGTTTGGACTTCTGGTTGGCGTTGTCTACTATCTGGTCTTGTATATTTTGCCATGCCGGCAGCATCTTAGCATTTTGGTTTGCGGCCTCCAGTGCCGTCTGTTTGAACCCGAGAGTGGCGGCAGTGTTATCGCAACTATTGATCTGAGCCGTAAGATTGGCAATCGCCCTGGTCGATTTGATGTATTCTTCCGGCTGCATCTCCAAACGCTGCGTCTGCGGGTTCTGCTGCTGATTCGCGAGATAGATGAGCGCCTTGCCATTGTCCGTCAGACTTCCGGAGTCGTCGGTTATGCTGACCTGATAGTTGTCCGCCAACGCCCTGACCTTTGCGGGGATGATCCTGACGTTCGCCGCTTGGCTTTGCGCGAACTTCTGCTGCGCAAACACAGCCGTCCATTGATTGGGGGTTATCCCTTCGGCCTCTGGATCGAAGGTTTTGAAGTCCACCTTCGTCATGTCTACAATTCCGGATTTTCTCAATCTTGCCGCCCTATCTGTATCCGTCTCGCCAAAGATGGCCCTAAAGACCGTTGCTGCAAAAGGCGTGCTGGGTTCGCTGGATTTAGTGATATCCGGCCTTGTGGTGCTGCCTGCAGTGTAGGCCACTGCCGCCGCTCTTTGGGTGGCCACCTGTTGCTGTTCGGGGGTAAGTTCCGCCGTTTTATCGACCGGTCGGACTAGCGCGAGAGTTGGGTCGGCGGGAGCAACCGTCCCATCGACGTTAAAGCGGCCAACATCTGGTATGGCTGCTCCAGCGTGCCCGTGAATCGCCGTATTCGCTTCAGCGTTCGTCAGGCGCTCAATGCCGAAATCGATCCCCGTGGTTTGGACGGGCGTGGGAGCCGGGGACGGACTCAGAGCCGCAACCGTCCCTTGGCTCGGTTTAGTCAGATCGACCGGGGGCTGTACGTTGAATCTACCGTAGCCCGTCTGAGGCGCGGCTTCCGGCGGGGCAACGTACGGGGCAGGTTTTGTGACATTTACCGGGAAGGGCTGAGTCCACTTCATCGGCTCCGTGCCGCCTTCGGGAGTGACGTAGATTCCTGACGCCGGCGCGCTCAATGGCCCAGGCAGCCCTTTTAGCGCAAGGGCGAGGAGATTCGCATTGTACTGCTTCACTGCATCGGACGGCCCTTCGGCAACTGAAGCGGAGACAGCGGGAAGCTCAGGCCAAGGTAAATAGCGCGGATCGATAGTGAGACCAGTAGGATCGTGGATCGGCGCTATGGTTTTTTTGAAAGCGTCCATCTCCGCGTGAGACAGGATTGGTTCTGGGATATCTTCATATTTTGGCGCATCTTGGCTCCCTGGAAACGTTATAGGGGCGGCGGCTGCAGGTCCGCTTCTAGGCGGCCCTGCAACGACAAATGCAGCGGTCGGCGTTTGTTGTGCGGGCTGGGAGGTGTAATCCGCAGGCGTTAAACTAGGCAAGGCTACGAGGCTTTTCCAAAAACCGCTCGGTTTCACGAGGCTCACGTATGGGGATGGCGCAGCGGCGGCAGGGGGCGCGACGACGGATATATTCCTTGCGACGGTTAATGCCTGCTGAGCATGGGCCTGGGCTGGAGTGGCTGGTATGTACGTTTGAACCCAGGCATTACGCGCCCCCTTGATGTCCACTGGAGAATATCCTAGCTTGGTCAGCATGGTTTCGGCGGCGGGAGAATACCTATTCAATAAATCCTGATCTCTTGTGGATACAGCCCAGCCTATCTGCCCGACAACCGGGAAAAACGCCTTTACAGACTCACGTATGGCCTGATCGTAAAGATCCGCAGTAGCCTGCGGGGAAGGCGCCTCGTTGTCGCCCAGCCCCTTCCACTTCCGGTAGAGCAGATAGGCGCCGAGTCCGGCCAGCGCGTACCAGAGGTATGGGCTGGTGGCCGGGTTTTTGCGGCGCTGTCGCTTTCTTCTGGCCATGTCACCTTACTCCTGTTCGCCGTACTCCTGGGTGGTGATGAGAGACGAGGGGACGGGGAGGGTAGAAACAAACGTCCTTCCCTGAGCCAGCTCGATTGCTTGCTGCATGATCGGGACTGTTGGCACATAGGCTGCGGCCTGTGGCTTCTGGGCTGTGGCTTGCGCCCTCCGGGCGTGGGCCAGCGCCCGTCTCGTTGCTGGTGTTTCTCTAAGCCAAGCTTGACGCGCCGGGTTGACGCCCTCTGACGCCCTCTGTTGTGCCCGCCATTGCCAAAACTTATCGTGAAGTTCCTTCATGGTGTCCGCCGGGCTCGGAGACGCTACACCCATCGGAATCTTTTGCAATAATTCCGGTGGAGTGAAACTATCCACAGAGACCGCATTCGAAGCCGCAGCCCTCAGCGCCGCCCCCCATACATCCCCGCCGGTAACCGGCTCCAACTCCTCGGGCCGGTGCTCCATGCTTTTTATTTCCTCCTGAGTCAATGGGGACTCGACCCCCCTGACCATCTTCATCGGGGCAATTGAAAGCTGGGCCTCGGGCAGTTCCGAGAACATCGGTTTGAAGATGTTCTTGAGGGCATCCCAAAAGCTCACCGTCTTCGGTTGATCGTCTCCGTTGTCTCCGAGACCCCGGTACTTCTGGTAAAGCAGATAGAGCCCGGCACCGGCCAGCGCGTACCCGAGCGCGGGCCATCCGGATGGATTCTTCCGCCGTTTTCTACGCATCATGCGCTTTCGATCAGCCCTTCTTGAGTTGCTTGTAGAGGAAGTACGCCGACGTCCCGATCAGCGCCCAACCGAGCAGACCCATTGTGCCTGGATTGGCCGCCCTGCGCCGAGCAGCAGCCGTAATGGCCCGCTTGCGCCACTTGCCACGAGCGGCAAGCTTTTGAAACTCAGCCTTTCCGTATTTTCGGCGGCCGATTACAGCGGCTAAGGCCCTTGGATCGCGGACCTTGTACTTACCCTTGCGGCTCTTGAGTTTCCGGACCAGCGCCCGAAAGCGGGCTCCGGAACCAAGGGGTGGCTTGCGGGGATTTTTGAAGATTCGGTGAGAGACAACCAGATCGTAGCCCAGACCGACAAGTTCGTCGTACAATGGCATGTACTCTTTTTTACTGACGTGTTCCAGTTTTTGAATTAGCGAGAAGTCCGCTCCACCGTGCTGACCGATGTGCTGGTACGACAGTATATGTCCACGTCTGTCGGCGGGCTCATTTGGAAATAGCGCGATGACGTCTCCCTCTGGAAACTTTCTAAACACAACCTGGACCTTGATGCGCTCTCCGGGACGAAGCGGTGGCCTGCGTTTTGGATTCTTTCCTTTCAGGCGGCGGATCACCTCTCGCGCCTCGGCCTTCGTCATGCCACCCATAACCCGCGCCATGACGTCGTTCATTTTCAGCGTCTGGAGCGCGATCTTGAGCTGGTGCTGCTCAGGGATGGTGAGCGCCTTGCGCTGGGGATTGCGGCGTTTGCGTTTGCAGGAGTGGCGTCTGTGTTTGGCGGACATGGGATTCTCCGATCAAGACCGGTGGCACGTCCCTTAACCGCCACAAGCCTACCATCGAACCCCATTTTTTCACTACCCAAGTCGTCCAGCCGCGCGGCTCATCGACGGCGGCTGGACGACCTGAAATCCTACTTTGCGCGCTTCTTGGCGTCCTGGTACTCGTCGGTCGCTTCGAGCAGCGATGAATAGCCCGTCGATAGCGCGCCCGGAACTCCGGTGTCGATCTTCTTTTCGAGGATGGTTCTCAGGTACTCGATGGCACCCTCGTCAACGTACTCGACCACGGCTTTTTGCCAGGAGTATTCCATCTTCGAGTCGTCTTTGTACTTGCGGCACTTCGCGTTGAACTCCCTGAACAGCTTGGAGTGGTTCCGCATCTCGGACCGGCCCTTGGGCTCGGTCCTTGAAAGCAGGTCCTGCAGCGCCAGGACGCCCTCGATCTCCAGATCGATCTTGAGCTTCCTGGTTTCGGCTTCCTTCTGCACTTCGTTGGCCATGGTCTCTTCCTTTCGCTTCGGGTTTTGGCGCGGCGCCGCGCCTTTCACGCTTTGAGGCTAGTGCGTTTTACAGGTGTGGCTAGAGGAAAAAAGTCTACTCCCAGACGATGGTCAGATCGGGGGTCCCCGTTATCACGATGAGCAGGCCCGTGACGAAATCGACGTCGTACGCGAAGCTCGCCGGAGCGGTCACCGACCCGCCGCTTAGGGTGACGGCACAGATCGGGTTGGTCGGAGAACCCGTATTGACTGAATCGTAAAGGGTGAGAAGCGTACCGGCACCCTTGTTCAACGTGACGCGATGCAGCGTTCCTGGTCCGTACTTCAGGACGAGCGCCGCCTGTGCGGCGGTCCAGTTCTGCCACCTCGGTCTGGTCACCGGCTCGCCGAGCCTTGCCACCGAGGCCAGCCGCACCACGAGCGTGTTCAGGTCCGTCCCGCCGCCCGAGTTGATGTTCTCCATCGCAGCGGGAAGGTGCAGCGTCCCGGAGAGCGTCGTGGTCGTCCCCGTGAACGTATGGAGGAGCTGCCCGTCAATATAGAACAGGGTCTTGATTGGCGTGTAAAACATCTCCCAGATGTGAACCCCGGTATCCAGGACGTAGGTCGATCCGTACTGCCCATTGAAACTTCCGCTGGCAACCGTGTTGGCGTCGGAGGAAGCCTTCCGGCAGGTCACGCTCAGCGTGGTCCCGTCCGTGGAGAAGAAAAACCCGTCCGTCGCCGTGAAGGCGCCCCAGCGCTTCACATTCGTTCCGACACCGACCTTGGCCGGGACGTTCAGCATGCCGCGATAGTAGTTCGGGACGCCCGATACGAACCTGCCGATCCTGGAGCTTATCACGTTGATCGCCCCATTGGAGGCGCCGTTGGTCGCAAGCGTCATTTCGCCGTTAGCCTGGGTGGCCGATCCGCCATTTGTCGGCGTGGTCACCCAGAAATTCCCGTCAAACGTGGACCCCGCGATGGCGGCTCCAGCGAGCCTGACATGCTTGCATACGCGCATCTCATTGGCGTTGCTGATGCCGACGGAGTTCCCACTGGCGGCATCCTGGATCTCGTAAACCCCCACGTCGAAATGCCCGTTCGGAGACAGGGACTGCGGTACGGCTTCCACAATCGGGCACAGCGCGACCTGCAGGCGCAGGTAGGTCATGTTCACCGGGGAAGTGTTTTTGACGCGGACCCTGAAGTAGCTCGCGGTTGCCTGAAATGTCCTCCCCAGGCCACCCTTTGAGGCGATGTAGTTCACAGTGTTCGTGATATCCCAGTGCCCGGCCGCCGGAGGGTCCATGCTCTGGTCGACGTAGATCGTGCAGTCCTGATCGCCGATGAAATTGAGCTGAATGCCCGCCACGCTCAGCGTGCTCTCGCCCGTTCCGGTGAACGTGGACCCAGTGGTAAGCGGCGTCGAGGAGTTGTTCGACACCGAAGACAGCACGTTCTGACTGATCGCATTGAAGTATGACATTTCGCTGCCCTCAGATTATGTACCAGTTCGTTCCGTCGCTCCTGACGGTCATCGAGTTCTTTGCCGCGAGCGTCCAGGAGGAGCTGCCGTCGATGACCCCGCCCGCCGAGGCAACATTTACGCTGTTGGCCGTCCCGATGTGTTTGACCGTGAATTCCTGACCGCCTATTCCGACGGCGCTCGGCAGCGTGACGGTGAACGTGCCGCCGACTGTCGGGTCGCACCAGATCGTATTATCGGATGTGGTGATCGGGTAATCCGACGTCTTGGTGACCTGCTTGACCATGACACCGCTGCCGGTGCTGAAGATCCCGTCGAACTGCGTCTTGCCCGCCTGGACCCAAAGGGCATAGGCGTTTGTGAAGGTCGCGTTCGCGCCAAGCTGCGGCGCGTTCGTTATGGCCACGGTCGCCGCGTTTGTGACGGTGCTTGCCGCCACGAACGAATAGGTCGGGGCTTGGACCACAAAGGCCCGTTGCGTGGCAATGGCCCCCGTGGCGTGCTGGACGGTTCTGGCCAGATTGAAGTTCACGTCGATAACTTCGGCGCCAGCCGTCTGCGCCGTATGAGCTGCCGCCGTAAGCGTCCAGGCGGTCACAGCACCCGAAGAGGCCACGGTCTGCGCCTGCGTGATTCCCGTACCAATATCGGTCAGGCTGGAATCTCCGTAGACCGGGCCGGTGGCATTCGTGACTTTCGGGATCACGTTCAGCGTACCCGTCCCGCTTGCCCCGCCAGCCGCCCAGGACAGCACTCCCGCGCCGTCGTTCCGCAGGAAGGTATTGGAACCGCCCTGCGCGGTCGGAAGTGTCAAGACGTACGCCGCCGATGTCACCCCGGCCTGGACCTGGATGTCGTTCCCATTGGTTGCGTTGTGGAATTCGAGAATACCGGTTGCGGAACTCATCGTGCCCAGCGCAAGCTTCCCGGTCTGTACCCATAGCGCGTAACTGTTCGTCAGTGTGGCATTCAGCCCCGGCAGTGGCGGACCGCTGATGGCCATGGTCGCCGCCGTTGTGACCACACTCGCCGCCACGAAGGCATACGTAGGAGCCTGGATGACGAAAGCGCGCTGGGCCGCGATGCCACCCGTCGCGAACTGGACCGTGCGGGCCAGATTGTAGTTCACGTCGATGGCCTCGGTGCCAGCGGCAAGCGTGGTGTGCGCGGCGGCCGTCAGTGTCCAGGCTTTGGGAGATCCTGTCGTTGCGATAGTCTGGGTCTGTGTGATCCCGGTGCCGATGTCGGTGAGCGAACTGTCGCCATACACCGGCCCGGTGGCGTTCGTGACCTTTGCGATCAGATTGAGCGTGCCGCTTCCGGTCGCGGGCGTGACCCAGGAGAGATTCCCGGCCCCGTCATTGATCAGCGCCTGCGACGCGCCGCCTTGGGCGGTCGGCAGCGTCAGCGTGTAGCTTCCCGACGTGACACCCGACTGGATGGTGACGACGTTCGAGTTGGTCGCATTGAGCCATTTGACCGTACCGGCGGCCGAACCGCTCGTGCCCAGGGCCAGCGAGCTGGATTGCACCCAGAGCGCGTAGGCATTTGTAAAGGTTGCGTTCGCACCCAGGGCCGGGGCACCCGTAACCGCGAGCGTCGCCGCATTCGTGACCACAGACGCGGCCACAAAGGCGTAGGTCGGTGCCTGGACGACGAAGGCCCGCTGGGTTGCAATCGCCCCCGTCGCGAACTGGACGGTTCGGGCGAGATTGTAGTTGACGTCTGGACACTCGGTGCCGGCCGCCAAGGTCGTGTGCGCCGCCGCGTTCAGCGTCCAGGCGGTCGGCGATCCGGACGTGCCCACGGTCTGGCCTTGTGTGATCCCAGTCCCGATGTCGGTTAGCGTCGAATCACCATACACCGGTCCAGTGGCGTTCGTGACCCTCGGTATTTTGCTCAGCGTCCCGGACCCGGTCAGTGCCGACGCCCAAGACAGGTTGCCGGCACCGTCGTTCTCAAGGAATCTGACCCCCGCCGCCTGCGCCGTTGGGAGCGTCAGCGTGTACGACACGGCCGTCGTGCCGGACTGGATGATCACGTCGTTCGAGTTGACGGGGTTATGCCACTCGATGACGCCAAGCCCTCCAACGCTCGTGCCGAGGGCGAGGGTTCCGCTTTGGACCCAGAGCGCGTAGCTGTTTGTGAGCGTCGCGTTCAGCCCCGGAAGAGGCGGGCCGCTGATGGCCATGGTCGCCGCCGTCGTTACCACGGATGCGGCCACGAAGGCGTAGGTCGGCGCTTGCACCACGAACGCCCGCTGCGCGGCAATCGCACCCGTCGCGAACTGGACGGTTCTGGCGAGATCGTAGTTGACGTCTGGACACTCGGTGCCGGCCGCGAGCGTCGTATGGGCAGCGGCCGTCAAGGTCCAGGCGGCCGGCGACCCGCTGGTCGCGATAGTTTGGGCCTGCGTGATGCCCGTACCGATGTCGGTCAGTGAACTGTCCCCATAGACCGGCCCGGTCGTGTTGGTGATTTTTGGTATGACATTCAGCGTCCCGGAGCCCGTGGTCGGGGTCACCCATGACAGGACGCCCGCTCCATTATTGATCAGCGATTGCGCTGCGCCGCCCTGCGCGGTCGGGAGCGTCATTGTGTAGCTGACCCCGGTCACCCCAGACTGGAGCGTGACCAGATTGGCGTTCGTCAGGTTCGCAAAGGCGATCTGGCCCGTGAGCGTCGTCGGCGTGCCGATCCGCACCAGACCGGAGGCGGTGACCTGGAATGCCTCGACGGCGGTTGTGGTGCCAATCGGTGTGACCCAGAAGTTGATGTTCGTGCCCTGGGCGATGGCCGTGAAGTTCTCGGCGGCCGAGAACTGGATCTTCGCGTTGGCCGAGGTCGGAAACGCGCCGCCGCTGTGATAGCCGACGGCACCGCATCCGCTGAGCACGTCGCCGCTCAAGACGGGCAGCGGTACTGCCGACGTCCCACGGGCGCGCCGTCCGCTGTAGTTCGGGTTGTAGGTGTTCGAGTATACCGCCACACTCACGCCGATATTCTTCGTCGGGGCCGAGTAGACCGCCTCGAACAGCGACCCAAAGTCCGCAGGGACGGCGGTCGGGCCGAGCCTGATCGGAAGTAAGCCCGTGATGTTCGTACCGTTGTCGGTAAGCGAACTGTCGCCGTAGACTGGTCCGGTCGCATTCGTGACTTTCGGAATGACATTCAGCGTCCCCGTGCCACTCACCCCGCCGGCGGCCCACGACAGTACGCCAGCGCCGTCGTTTCTCAGGAACGTATTAGCCCCGCCTTGCGCGGTGGGTATGGTGAGCGTGTAGCCGGCCGTCGTGACGCCGGATTGGATCGTGACGGTATTGGCGTTGGTTGCATTGGCGTAGACGAGCTGGCCGGTGGTCG
>Ga0209777_10005785_pt1 | contig 14147 bp, 16 predicted proteins | sample FrelakmetHBP12HB_FD_187147 | JGI IMG/M metagenome (GOLD analysis project Ga0209777, IMG submission 187147) | Freshwater lake sediment microbial communities from the University of Notre Dame, USA, for methane emissions studies -HBP12 HB (SPAdes)... | ecosystem: Environmental > Aquatic >...
ACGTCCGTAAAAAACCGTCAACGAATGTAGCGATTATCCAGGTTCCCACAAGGATGTAGACGGAGCTGAGTATCTTTGAATCCGTGATCCACTGGTACTGTGGATACAGCGTGAGAGCATGCTGGACTGCCAGGAAGAACGGGATAAAAAAAGCCAGCATCACCAGGGGCGTTCCGAGTGAATGCACGAGCAGATCATCCATCTTTGTTTCTGTCATCGCCGCCCGTTTTTTCAGCCAGACGAAAATAACAGAGATAATACCTGCGGCAATAATCCCGATACCGATATAAACAAGCGAATCGACAATTGCCGGATTCATGTCTATATACTGTTCCCGCAAAGGAGATCAAGTTTTCTTCGGGACGGTAAAATATAATTACTGTAGATGGAATTCATCAGCGGATAATCGCGGTATAGAACTCATGTCGGATCTGATAACTGATAAAAGGACACCGGGTCAGATTCCTGGATATTTTCCCTTAACTTTTTCGAGAAGTCGTATCAATTGATATTTTTGCTGATGATCCCTGAGGAAAATTTAGCGAAAAGAGTTCACCATTTTTGTTGGTTCACGGCAGGGGAATCGCTCCACAAACGTCGATTAACAAAATGGAACTTCCTAGAAATTCATAGTATTTATGCGGGTCGCCCGCCTCAGGGTCTCTCCGAGGGACAGCGGGGCAGGGACATTTTTTTAGAATTTTCAGCCTATAATCATGAGAAATAATATTCATATCCAGGGGTGTTAGGCATTTATAATCCGCCGTTACACCACCCTTAAAAGCGATAACTCTTGGAAAGGTAATACGCCCATCATCGCTCAGCGGAGGGGCGGTTCGGGGGGACAGGCACTGTCCCCTCCGTTTATCAGGGTTTCAAAAAATTTGTTGAAGAAAACCATATTTTCTCCTGAACCGATTTTTCTTGTTATTCGTCTGCCTCGGGGTTACCCCCTCTGCGGCAGGCTCCCATCGTTTTTCATGGAGCGGTTCAAAATCACCAACCATTTTCTATGTCTTCTTTGTTTGGGGAAACGAACTCTTGGTTTATCGTATTTTCCCCGGATTCTGACTGACTGAAAATAAGTCTTGAAAAGGATTTTCCCCCTTATAACCTCCCTGAGTGAGCACAAGCATGATATAACTCAGGCTCGCATTTTTTACCATGCACTACAGGATTTCTATAATCTTCCTTGTGCTCCTCTGCGGCGCCATTGCCTTTACCGGATGTACAAGCAACCCTTCACCTGTTTCCCTGACGACGGGTCCCGGAACGGGATCAGGAACAACGACCGGTTCAGCATCAACTGTTGGAGTTCTTACGACAGTCACTACCAGTCCAATTCCCAGTTATAACATGGTAAAAGTGGATGTCGGAGAAAACCAATTTGGGAAAATCTCCGTCATCTTCCAGGGTGGTCTGGGCCAGATCCACGTTAAACGAATTGATGTAAAACTTACGAGGGCTGACGGAACAGTCCAGACTGCCACGCTGGAGTCCAATAAAGGGGATGAGGTTGTGCTTGATGGAACGAGAGGTGAAGGAGCCTTAAGGGGCCCGACTGACCGGGTCGAAGTTTGGGTCACCATGGACAATGGTGTGACTTATAAAACAAATGATGATCTTAGAGAGTATCGTAGCAGATAATTATCGTAACAACCCATTTTTTTATCTCTTATAATAATGAATAAAATATCTAACTTATGCAGGTCCACTGGCGGTCAATTCATGCTGCACAAAATTCGTACGCAGCACTTTCTGCGGCATGCGAGCAGGAAGGATATCTTCTCCTTCCGACCGACCGACCGTTACCTGACGTGACCTGTTACAGCCTCAACTCGATAAATGCTTCCCTGTACCGGGACGAGATCGCCACTGCAGGCTGCATTACCATTGTGGGTGGTCCGCATGCAACAGCATACCCGCGTGAGACCGCAGAGTATGCCGATTTTGTTATTTCCGGTGAAGGGGAATTTACCCTTCCCCGGCTCCTCGCTCAGATAGAGGCCGGCAGGGACGGGAAGATACCCGGTGTTGCGGCCGGGACCGATTATGAACCGGCGGATACCTGTGTCCGGCTCGACGCATACCCGGCATTCACCCGGCGACAGGGATATGTGGAGATCAGCCGGGGCTGCCCGTTTTCCTGTGGTTATTGCCAGACGCCGAATATCTTTGGACATTGTATGCGGCATCGTTCTCTGGACGCGATCGCCAGCTATGCGAACCGGTACGAGCATGCGAGGTTCGTATCCCCGAACGCATTTGCTTACGGCTCTGATGGCATCCACCCCCGCTGGGAGAAGATCGAACACCTTTTCAGAAGACTCAGCAACCGGATCTATTTCGGCACGTTCCCGAGCGAAGTGCGCCCGGAATTCATCGGTGAGGAGTCGCTTTCACTCATTATCTCATACTGCTCCAACACCAAACTCCACTTCGGGGCACAGTCGGGGAGTAATGCAGTGCTGGAGAAACTTGGTCGGGGTCATACCGTTGAGGATGTGATCCATGCTGTGGAACTCTGCCACGAGTTTTCGATCACGCCAGTAGTAGATTTTATTGTCGGGCTCCCGCTTGAGACCGACGATGACCAGAAAAAGACCCTCGATCTCCTGCAATGGGTAGCCAGATCCGGAAAAGTGCATGTCCACCGGTTCCTTCCCTTGCCCGGTACCCGCCTTGCCGGTACCAACGCGCGAGCCCTCCTGCCGGAAACGGAAAAGACCTGTGGAAAACTTGCATATTCGGGAAAACTGACCGGCTCCTGGAACGATCCTGAGATAAGGTTTTTTAGACGCCCTTCAAATGATATACCATGAAAGATGTGCTATTGATAGCAGATCTCCATGGTCAATTCGGTAAAATTGATTCATTTCTGGATTTGAGTCCGGAAGCGGTATTTATAGCAGGCGATATCACCAATATGGGTCCGGTTGACACGGTCGATGACGTGCTATCACGTATCGATGTGCCGTGTTTTGCAGTGCCCGGCAATTGCGACCCGCGGGAGATCATCGAAACACTCGAACACTCAGACGCAGTATGTCTCCATGGCTCCCATATTAACCTGGGCAGGATAACCATTGCAGGTATCGGCGGATCAAATCCGACACCCTTCGGTACGCCGTTTGAGATGACTGACAAGCAGATGGACGACGTGCTGCATGGTGCCATAAAAAAGATGGAGAAGACCGTTCACAATGTCCTTCTGGCTCATGCCCCTCCGTTTGAAACGCTCGATAAGATAAATGGGGAACATGTAGGCAGCCAGAGTATCCGGCGGCATATGAAGTCTTTTGATCTTGTCTGCTGCGCCCATATCCACGAACAGCGGGGCGTCATGGATGTTGACGGGGTAAAGATCGTTAATCCCGGTGCAGCCATGGACGGTTACTGTGCGATGCTCCACTTCGGGACAGAAGCACGGGATATCAGGATAGAACTCCTGACCGTTTAGCGAGGAGCAGTTCAAGGTATGAGGCGAGGATCGGCTCGCCCTGTATACCAATCTCTTTTGAAATAGTGTCTATCTGTTCGGAAACCGCCTTGTCATTTCCCTCGGTCATTACTTCAATTTCGACAAACGTACCCAGTTCATCGACAGAATCCAGGGATACCGCGGTATTGCCGAGCTGGTAGTTTTCACGCCATTTATTCACTTCGGCAGTCCGGGTAAACCCCAGCCGGCCCAGGATCGCTTCAAAGACTTCGCCGGATTCGACTGCAGTGTTGAGTTCTTCTCGGGCCTTGAGGCCGGATGCCTCAATCTTTGCCCCTTTGTAGGTGATAACCGCGTGATCGTCGGTGTGCCTGACCCGGACCGCCTCATCCGTCACGCCAAAATCCCGGTGAGGTGCATTATAGTAAACGTCATGCTCATGTATCCTGCCGAGAAACCGGGCATGGTGCCCGATCAACTGCCGGCGAATTGGATCAAGCGACGAAACCCTGACTTTCATTTCAATTTCGAGCATGACTGTGCCACACGTTTATCTGTTTTCGTTGCAATTTAATATAGTCAGGTGAACCATGGCGATACAAGATGGAGATTTTATCAGGCTGAGCTATTCCGGCAGCGTAAATGGAAGTATCTTTGATACCACGAATGGAGAAGAAGCAAAATCTGCGGGTATCCATAGTCCGGACGCGATATACGGCCCGGTCACTATCTGCGTCGGGCAGAAACATGTCATCCTCGGCCTTGACGAGGAACTTGTCGGCAAGGAAGCAGGTGCAGCAGGAGATGTGGTTGTTACCCCGGAAAAGGCATTTGGGGAGCACGATCCCAAACGTGTCAAGTCGTTCCCGAAGAATCAGTTCAAGGAAAAACCCGTTCGCGGCATGCCGGTGAAGATGGAAGAGATGGGAGAAGGAACGGTTGTCGATGTGATCGGCGCAAAGGTGATAGTGGATTTTAACCCGCCGCTCGCCGGGCAGACGCTCTCCTACCATTATACGATCGATGAGATCGTCACCGATCCTCTCGAAGAGATCAAAGGCCTGGTCCGGCTGTACGCCGGCAGGGAGATGGAGATCGCCATCGAAGACGGTAAAGTGACCATCACCCTTCCCCCCGGGATCAACTATGACCGACGCTGGCTTCTCTGGCGGGGCAGGATCATCCACGAGGGGTTCGAGTTGATCAAGGATATAACGGAAATCACGATGATTGAAACCTTCAAACGACCAGAGAAGAGAGAGGAATAATCGCTCCACGGTTTTTCTTTTTTTACCAGGTAATTCAACACTCATTTTTACATTAATTCCTGTTCTGGAAAATTCGGATGTAATCCATTCCCGAACGGTAAAATCCTGACTTATCGGATAGAATGAAGACCGTACCTATTTATAGTGAATGCTGCATTCGAAAAGTATTTGCACGGCGAAATCAGAGAGAAAAAAATCGGTTCAAAAAAAAACCCTGTTTTCAAAAAAATTTTTAATATATATAATTATAAACGGAGGGGACAGTGCCTGTTCCCCCGAACCGCCCCTCCGCCTGGCAATGATGGGAGTATTACCTTTTCAGAAGGTATTGTTTTTTGTTGTAGCCGCGGAACTGACTAAAAAGGGGGACCCCAGTAAGGACACGAAATTTTTCTGATGATTATCGCTAAAAAATTCTCAGAAAAATGTCCTTGCCCCGCCGTGCCTCGGAGAGGCTCATCAACGGGGGATACTCGTAACTACAATGAATTTCCAGGAAAGCGTTTCGGAAGGTAAACCGCGATCTGGATCAGGTTTTACTTTGGATTGCTCCTGGGTTCATCCTGATGGATAAAACGATTTATAGTGTCTGGATGGATGTATGTGTATGAACGAAACCGTAAAAAAATTTTCACTGGTATTCCTGTTCCTTTTCCTGTTTGCTCTTGGTGCCGGATGTGCAAGTACGCCCTCGTCAAACACCACAACAACCAGCACGACGGTCCCGGGATCGGGTCCCGCCTATGTTGCGGGGGATATTGTAAAAATTCCAACATCAACGACGCAGACTGCCTGGTTGATTATCAGATACGATGCATCCACCGATATGTATGAACGGGCGCTTATCTATCCAAATGCCGACGGGAGCTGGGGCTACCGTATGAATTCTAATACAGTTGAATCCAGCAGAACGGTAATTGAGAGAGACTATACGAAGATCACCAATAAAGCCGTTTCATCAATACCAGTCCAGATCCCGACGATTCCTGCGACAACAGGTACGGTCACCACGACCGTGACGGTCACGGCGACAAGTACGACTGTGCCGACGGGAGCTCCATCCATCAAGAACATTGTTCCCGACGAGGGGACGGCCGGCACAACGTTTTCCATTACCGAGCTGACCGGCACAAATTTCCAGAGTGGGGCAACTGTAGCGCTGGTGAGAAGCGGTAGTCCGAATATTACTGCTACCAATGTTAACGTACAGTCACCGACCCTGCTCACCTGCACCCTGTCTCCTCCTTCCGATGCGGTTGCCGGTTCATGGGATATTTTCGTGACCAACCCGGACGGCCAGTACGGCGTCTACACCAATCTCTTCAGTATTCATAATATTGCCACTTCTACCACTACGGTCACTTCAACAGGAGGGATTGACATCACCAGCATTGATCCGATGTTCGTTGTCGCTTCAAATACCTACATTCCGATAATGATCTATGGATCAAATTTCCAGGACGGCATCTCCGCCACGCTCACCAAGAGCGGGAATGCGGATATCCATGCAACGACCATCTCCCGGACGGACACGACACAGATGAGATGTTTTTTCACTATTCCCGCATTATCACAGGGAACCTGGACACTTACCCTGACCAACACCGATGGATCGACCGGTACGCTCGATAACGCCTTTGATGTCAGGAGCTGACCCGGGTAAGATTAAAAGGACTCACTTTTTTTATTTGCCTCGAATGACAGGATTTTTTTGAAAATGGCCGCCCTTGAACAGGACCCGGATTGGGGGGATTTGTGGTCGGGGATTCTTCAAAATTACCGGGTGAGGTGATAGCGAAGGATTGCGGCAATGCCACCGAGAGCGATCAATCGTTCCCCGGGTTCAAATCCTGAAGAAAGTACTACGATCGTCGCCCGCATGGTTTCGGCTTTTTGTATCAGCTGCAGGATCTCATTGTTTCGCAGGAGGGTATCCGCAACAAGGACCTGGTCCACTGCTCCCGACTCAACAGCTTCCTGGACTTCCCGCTGGCCGTACGCAACGGCCCCGTCCCGGGAAATCCGCAGGAGTACCTCGTCCATCATCCTTACTTCGCGTGATAGCTGGAGATCGTTCATCAGGGTTTCGAGAGCTCCCTTGCCGATCACTTCCTGCACCGCTCCCCTCCCAATCCTCCGAGTATCGACGACAACCGCCTGGTCTACTACCGGGCAGGACCGGTTTTTCGCAAATTTTATGAAATCATCCTTGATAAACCCGGGACCGGCGATGATCAGCGGGCCGGTTATGGTATTGACGGGATTGAGCACCTGTTCAAAAAAACCTGCACGGGTATCCGTCTCCCCTCCTTTACCGCTCCCGGCGGTGATTGTAACGACGCTCTCCGGACCATACTGGCGTAACCTGAAGAGTTCTGCTTCCCCTTCCTCAAGGGTCAGGATATGGATGACCCCATATACAGACGCTTTCACCGCACGCTCTATCCGTTCGAGGTCCATAGGACGCCACTCCTTGATCACGGAAATCTCAAACCCGGTCTCGACGTTGATAGTATGATATGCACCGGTATCTGCCCCCTGTTCAATAAGACCGCTGAGGCGGAGCCGGACGCCGTGTTCTGAAAATCCCCCACGCTCTACCCGGATACCGAGCCGCACAAGCCGTTTTTCCACCTTCTCCGGTCGGATCTTGTCGGAAGCGGCATCAACACTCCGGAACGTAGTGGCAAATACAAGGTCACCCGGATTGATCAGGTGCCGTAGATGCCAGAGATCATCGATACTTTCCGGGAATAACCGGATCTCGCCGAACCTGTCCTTTAATTCCCCGTACTCCGCTTTCATGAGGGTCCCGTGATATCTGAACCGCCGGGAGGTACAAACGCGGCGACATGATCCGTGTTCAGGATGCCTCTGAGGGCTTTCTCCTCCTCTTCGGAAACCTTCTGCTTGAGGAGACGCAGCACTTTCTTTGCCACATCGTTGGGTTCGAACTGCCCCGGTTTCAGCCCGACCCAGGTAGTTGTTTTCCTCAGGATTGCAGAAGGCGGGCCGCCTATCACGGCTGCGTGAGGTTCGAGCATAAGCCCGATTGCAACAGAAAGCGGCATGTTCCGGTAATACGTGCGTTCCCCCCGGACAATAAACGAGCCCCGCGAGATGAATTCACCGGATTCCGGGGTTTTGCTGACCTGGGAGGGAAGGGCACTGTAGACGTCTGCAGAGAAGTGCCCGCTCCGCCACGCACCGGAATACGAAGCAGCAAATTGTGCCACCTCATCCATCCGCCCGGTTGTGCCCTTGACGATCACGACGCTCGCACCATGGACATCGGCATGCACAAACAGGTCCTGGCCGCCCATATATTTTTTGACCAGTTCTTCGTTCTGGGATGCATCCCGCCCGCCCAGTACGACGACGTTGTCGCTCGTGATAAACCAGCGAAAACGGTGGTACCATAATTTCTTCATCGGGATGAAATCCCGTTTCTGGACTTTTCTCTTCGGCAGGGTTGTTTTCATCGCCCTGAGCGCACCCTCCTTCTTCTTCCGGAATTTTTTAATGATATCGTAATAGCGCCCGGCGTTCTGTTCGATCCCTTCATGGACGTAGATCTTCACCCGTCTTCCGATATCGATCTCAACCGCTGCCTCTTCCGGGTGGAATTCGACAATCTTTTTTGCCTCATCAGAATCCTTCTCATGGATGATTTTTTCAATCTCCTGCCATGAGTGGGTTTTACTTGCAGCATTAAGTGTGTTGATCACCGAGGATATGAACGCATAATTTTCATACAGTGCCGCAACGATGGATTCTGTCTTCTCGATCTTATCCTCAAATTTTTTTATCGCCGATTTCTGGTATTTTAAGATCCGCTCTTCCTTGTTGAGTTTTGGTAGTGCATCGGCGGTCTTTCTCTCGGCTTTCGTCAGCGGATAATAGGCTTCGAGGGCTTCTGAAAAAGTACTGAAATGGAGCGTGTCTTCCCCGCCCCAGATATCGATGGGTTCGCAGTGTTTTTTTGCAATGACCGGTTCCGGGGTATGCATCACCTGGTACAACAGTTCCTGCACCGCAGCAAACAGGGTTTTTGGATCTGCGGAACTGGCAGGAAGGGTTTTGTCAAGACCCGTTCTCCGGCATATATATTCCGCGTAGGTGCCTCCGAGCATACAGCCTATGGCAAGAAAACGCACCAGATCGCGGTCATCCTTTTCGATCAGGGCAGCCATTGCATCCCCCGATGAGGTGGGATCGGTGATCCCGAGTATATACGTGGCGTTAGGGACAATCTCCCGTTCCCGGAAGCGGTGATGCCGCAACGGCTTGATGATGGTATACTGTTCATCGGCCAGTATGACGTTTCCTTCATCGAAGAGTTCGATAATGAGGCGGTATACCAACTGGCCTTTCCCGATATCGAAGATAAGGATTCGCTCCAGCCCGTGCTGCCGGACAGCGAGCACCTTGCCGCCGGAGATGTATTTTCTCAGGAACATGGCAAACTGGGGAGGGTTCTTCGGGGGTTCCGGCATATCCCGGACGAGGTGTGCTCTCCTCCCCGATTCAATGATCAGCTGGTAACGCGCCTTGTTCTCCCCGTTGAGCCGTATCCCCAGGGTCCGTGAATCGAACTGGTAAACCTTGTCGATCCAGAGCGGCAGCTTTTCGCACAATTCCGACGTTACTACCCTGACGTCGATCCCGCTCATACCCTGTTCGGATGCCATGATGTACCAAATTACATATGGCTTGCGCACTAAAAAATAAGACTACTGGTGTAACGGGATGAGTGAAGTTGCAGTTGAAGAGAAACCTGCCCTGACAAAAAAAGAGAAGACGCGGGCAGAAAAACAGGCCGAACACGTGGCCCGTATCAAACGGACCCTTGTGGCGTCGGTTATCGGGATCGTTACCGGCATTCTCTCGTACTGGTCCGGGGGGATTCCCAATGGATCCGGCATTCAGGCAAACGGCGTACTGGCATTCATGCTGATGCTTGCCGGCGTCGTGATCCAGAAGCATATCTTCATATTTATGGGTATGGATACCTCAAAACTGAAAGCAAAAGACTGGTTCTACCAGGGATTCATGACGTTTGCCTTCTGGTTCATGACATGGACGATCCTGTTGACCTCCTTATCCGCCGTGACGGCATAACTCATCCTCTTTTGGGATCCTGATGAGAATCGCGATAGTTCACAAAGATCGATGCCATGCGAAGAAGTGCGGTACCGAGTGCATACTCTACTGCCCCCGGGTCCGTACCGGTGATGAAACTGTCATCATCGATGAGGATGGCAAGGCTCTCATCTCCGAAGAGCTCTGTGTCGGGTGTGGAATCTGCATAAAAAAATGCCCCTTTAACGCGATAGACATCGTAAGCCTTCCTGAAGAACTCGAGCACCCGACTCACCGTTACGGGAGGAACGGTTTTGCCCTCTATGGCCTTCCCATACCGATCGAGGGAAAGGTGACCGGGATCCTCGGGGCCAACGGCATTGGTAAAAGCACAGCTGTCAAGATCCTTTCGGGGCAGCTCCGCCCCAACCTCGGGAACTTCGATAGTGAAGTCGCATGGGAAGAGATCTTAAAGCGTTATGCAGGTACAGAGCTCTTCGACTATCTCCAGACCGTCTCAAAAAAGAGCATAAAGATCGCGTCGAAACCCCAGTACATCGATTATATCCCCAGTGTCTTCTCCGGTACGGTCAGGAAACTCCTGACGACCACCGATGAACGCAAAAAACTTTCCGAGATCCTTCCGGTGCTGAAGCTCGATGCAATCCTCGATCATGACATTACCACGCTCAGCGGCGGAGAGTTGCAGAGGGTAGCGATCGCGGCCTGCCTTGCACGGGATGCCGCTCTCTATTTTTTTGATGAAATCACGCCTTTTCTTGATATCTACCAGCGTATTGCTGCCGCCAAACTGATCCGGGACCTGGCTGCAGAACGCCCGGTGGTGATCGTTGAGCACGATCTGGCGATCCTTGATATGCTTGCCGATACGGTGCATATCGGGTACGGGAACCCGGCGGTCTTTGGTATCATCACGCGTCCGAAGGGAGTCCGGGTGGGCATCAACCAGTATCTGGACGGGTATCTTGTCGAGGAGAATGTCCGTTTCCGGGACACGCAGGTGGTCTTTGAGAAACGGGCTCATGACAAAGGTTCGGAACGGGAGCCTCTCTTCGAGATCCCGGTGATGACCAAGGAGTACGAGACCTTCCAGCTGAACGTTACGGGGGGCACCATCAAGAGCGGTGAGGTACTGGGGGTGGTGGGTGCCAACGGTATGGGCAAGAGCACCTTTGCAAAACTCCTCGCCGGTGTTGAAACGCCTTCGACCGGGGCGATTGAGACCTCCCTCCGGATCTCCTATAAACCCCAGTACGTCAAGGCAGATACGTCCGATACCGTCGAGATGTATCTCCGCCGGCAGACAACAAAATTCGACTCTTCGTTGTACCAGCATGAGATCATCGAGTCGCTATCGCTTGAGGTCATCCTCCAGTCTCCTGTGGATTCCCTGAGCGGCGGGGAGCTCCAGCGGGTTGCAATTGCCGGGTGTCTCTCAAGGGATGCCGATCTCTACATACTGGATGAACCCAGCGCTCACCTTGATGTTGAGCAGCGGGTCAAGGTGACCAGGATGATCAAGCATCAGGCTGAGGGAAAAGCGGTCGGCATCTTAGTGATCGATCATGATATCTACCTCATTGATATGATCAGCGAAAGGATACTGGTCTTTGAAGGTGTGCCGGGCCGGCAGGGTACTGCAGCCGGACCGTTCAAGATGCGGGAAGGGATGAACCGGTTCCTGAGGGCTCTTGAAGTCACCTTCCGCCGGGACCAGAGCGGGAGGCCGCGGATCAACAAACCTGGATCTTTTCTGGACCGGGAACAGAAAGCTTCCGGCGAGTTCTATTACTACACCGCAGACGAGTAAATGGATTGCTCATCGTACATCCAGACTCGTATTGTCAGGTATTTTTTAAAAAGTCCGGATATAACAGCAAATCTTTACGAAACGGAGGCTTTAAAAACCGACCTTGATTTTTTAAAAATTACTTCCTCAGTTTACGCTCTTCGTATTCGACGAGGACAGGAGCGATCGTTTTTGTGGATATTGATCGCCTTACCAGGAAGGTGAGCTGCCGGCAATAGTGGATATGTGCCATCTGGAAACTGACTATCAGTCCGAAGCAAAAGCACGTGATACTGATCAGGATATAATTTATTACATCGACCATATTCTGTCACTCCGTATGTCATGTCTCCCGGGCAAGTTCGTCAATAATGGGGACCACCGATTCAGCATCGGAACATTGTTGGGCGATTATCATGAAACGGCGGTTGTAGTGAATCATCAGGAGCTGGTATCCAAGGATTGTGCCGATGGCAAAAGTAATAATGCCGATATTAATATAAATTAATGCATCTGTAAGCAAGTCAGCCATAACAATCTCATTGACTGTTACAATGTCAAACACATAAATTTATTGAATGGATTTTTTAAAGAAATTCCTGTATACCGTGAGGGCAGGAATGAATTCTCTTCTCCAATTCCTCGGGGGATAGCCCTGGGCTCTATTCATCAGATATATTAAGTTACATACCGCACCTTGAACCGGCAGGTATCTGGATGCGAATGAGTCTTTTTCAGGTGAATGATAATGAAGACTGAGATGCCCTTGTCCAAACCTATCCGGCTGTTTGTGAGCCAGGCAGAAAATATCCTTGACACAGAAATTGCACTCATTCGCAATCCTGAGGCAGATCCGAACGGGACGTTAGTAGATGTCTATACGTATAATATCGAAAAAAATGTTATTCTTTTCCCGGCCCATTACATGGGTCTTTTAAAAGATTTTATCATCGCACGGCATTGCGTCAACCTGCTCATCAAAGGAGCAGCGGCAAAGAAATCCCGGTACCTGGTCTGTTCCTTTATCGGAGATTCGGTGTACCGGGGAATACACCAGATTTATATCGATGCTCTCAAAGATGAGGCAAAAAAAGAGAAGAAGCTCCCGGTCACAAAACTTATCCAGATGCTCGGTATACTTTACACAAATTTCAATGATGATATCAACGAACTCCCCTGGAACCCGATCACTAACGCCCGCGTCTATCACCGGATGCCCCAGATACGGAAGACCCAGCTCTACTATCTCATGAAAGAGGGAAAGTCGGACATGGATGATATGATGCAGTATGAAGATATCATCCCGCGGCGTTACTTTGTCCTTAATAAGGCGATGTTCTATGCCCGCGACCAGTACCTGGCAAAGATCCTTCCGGCTGAGGAGCTTATGCCGGTGATCAACATCCCGCAGATGAAGAAGTTCAATCATCTGGAGGTGAAAGAGATGCTTACCACGCGATGGACCCATACCTCATGGTACCAATCCAAGATCTTTGGTGACAATATGCTTGAGATTATGGAAAAGTACCTGCAGAAAATAGACTGGAATGCAGAATCCAGCCTTGACTATTTCCATGAAATCTATCAGCTGGGAGTGCTCATGACCAACCAGTTTATCTCGTATATGTCGATGAAAGACTGGTTCGTCTGGGAACCCCCGAAACATCTGCAGGATGCCCAGGTAAGAAAACCCGTGTATGTGCATGATGCATTGAGGAAGATCTTCGGGGATCTGATTGAAGAACCAGCAGCAGACGGTACGCAGGGATAACCTGAACCGTACCTATCCAGTCAGAGGGAACAATCGTGACCGCAAAAGAAGCTGAAGAGTTGATACGTAAAGGGCGTGCTTATGCGAACCGGACGAAATACAAGGAGGCAATTACCTATTATGAAAAAGCTCTGGCTGTTGATCCGAACAATCCTGCTGGCTGGTATAATCGTGCGATAGTATTTATTGAGATTGGAAGGAATACTGAAGCGCTTGCCGACTGCGAGCGCGCAATTTCCCTCAATCAGAATTATTCTGACGCATGGTCAAAAAAGGGCCATGCACTGTATAATCTCGGACGGTATGAAGATGCCATAGTTGCATGTACCCGGGCACTCGCCCTGAATGGCAACGATGCTTCTGCCTGGTATATCAAGGGTGTCTGTCTGGATGAGCTGGGACGAAACATCGAGGCCCAGGAAGCGTATGGCAAATCACTCGAACTCGAGATTATCCTGGATATGGAAGCTGAAAAGAAAAAAACCGGCAGGTGAAACATCCTGAAAAATACCTCTCCCCCATGTTGTTTTGGAACTTTTAAAAGTTTTTTGTGAGTTCAGGGAGCTTTTATCTCACTTTAGTCCGTCCCATGGAGAATATCGTGGGGATTGAAGAATTTCCGTCTTTGGCGATATCGTTTCTTTGTATTCTCTTTGCCCGAATTCCTGCAGGGTTTTCGCCAGATATTTTATCAGGTGATCGACCAATAAGTGATCCACATGGAGCTCCCGGAACTTCGGACCTGGATCATGTTTTACCTGATCTCATTCGTCG
>Ga0209777_10005786_pt1 | contig 14146 bp, 13 predicted proteins | sample FrelakmetHBP12HB_FD_187147 | JGI IMG/M metagenome (GOLD analysis project Ga0209777, IMG submission 187147) | Freshwater lake sediment microbial communities from the University of Notre Dame, USA, for methane emissions studies -HBP12 HB (SPAdes)... | ecosystem: Environmental > Aquatic >...
CCCCGCCGCCATAGGGGCAAAAGCGGCGAAACCCGATGTTCCGGTTGTCGACATCGCGGGGGACGGCAGCTTCGGGATGACTGAAAACAACATGGCGACGAGTGTCGAGGAGGGTTTTCCAGTGATCGTCGTTGTGCTGAACAACCAGATGCTCGGGATGGTAGCCCAGTGGCAGCGTCTCTTCTTCGACCACCGCTACTCAGCGGTGAAACTTAAAGGGAACCCCGACATGGTGAAGCTCGCAGAAGCCTACGGAGCCGAGGGTATCAGGATCGATAGCCTAGAGGCACTCGATGTCGCCTTGAGGCGCGCTATGAAGAGCGACGTCTCAACCGTCATCGATGTACCCATCGACCCAGAGGAGAACGTGTACCCGATAGTTCCACCCGGCGCGGGGCTCAAGGACGCGCTCTTGGAGGCTTAATGTATGAGCGAGATGCACGTCGTCGCGTTTCTGGTCGAGAACAGGCCGGGGGTCCTCTTTAACATTAGCAACATGTTCCGCCGGAAGAACTTCAACATCCACAGCATCACGGCGGGTACGGTTCTCAGCGACGATACAGTCCGCATAACCATAGTCGTTCAAGCGGATAGCCGCGGCGTCAACCAAGTCGTCGAGCAGCTCGACAAGATGGTCGAGGTGATAGATGTGAAGCGCCTCGACCCGCTCCGGACGGTGAACAGGGAGCTTGCGCTGATTAAGCTGACGACTACCGACCCGATGGCGAGGGAGGAGGCCCTGAAGCTGGTGAACGACTACCACGGGTTGATACTAGCGATTGAGCCGGACAACCTTATAGCAGAGGTAACGGGTGAGTCTGGGGAGATAGACGCGTTCCTCGAGCTCGTCAAGCCTATAGGCATCGAGGAGTTCACTAGGACCGGCGTAACCGCCCTTGAGAAAGGGCGGCTCAGGCTGGAGAAGGTTGAGTACTGATGGTGAAGGTTTACCACGATAAGGACATAGACGAGAAGGTGCTGAAGGGTAAGACCGTCGCCGTGATCGGCTACGGTAGCCAGGGTAGAGCCCAGGCCCTGAATATGAAGGATAGTGGGGTCGATGTGGTCGTCGGCCTCAGGCCTGGTGGTAAGAGCTGGAAGCAAGCTGAGAAAGATGGGGTTAAGGTGATGACCGTTCTCGAGGCAGCTCAGAAGGGCGACATCGTCCTTATGCTCGTCCCCGACATGGCTCAGCCCACCGTATATGCTGAGGAGGTAGCGTTAGCGATGAGGAGGGGGAAGACCTTACAGTTCGCTCATGGTTTCAGCATCCTCTATGGCGCGATCAAGCCACCGGAGGACATCGATGTTATCATGGTTGCGCCGAAGAGCCCAGGTGCTGAGTTACGGCGCCAGTATGAGGCGGGTTTCGGAGTGCCGGCCCTCGTCTCCGTTAGTCATGATGCGTCGGGAAAGGCGTTGAAGACGGCTCTAGCCTTAGCGAAGGCTCTTGGGAGTGGTAAGGCAGGTGTATTGGAATGCACCTTCAAAGATGAGACTGAGGAGGATCTCTTCGGTGAGCAGGCTGTCCTCTGCGGTGGCGTGGATCAGCTAATCCGCCGTGGGTTCAAGGTCCTCGTTGACGCTGGCTACCCACCCGAATTAGCCTACTTCGAGGTCTGCAACGAACTGAAGCTGATCGTGGACCTGATCTACAAGTCAGGTATCGGTGGGATGTACCGCGCTGTCTCTGACACAGCGAAGTGGGGTGGTCTCACCGTTGGTCCCGTGGTTGTCGACGACCGCGTTGAGGAGAATATGAGGAAGGTGCTGAAGGATGTCCAGAGTGGCAAGTTCGCGAAGGAGTGGATGAAAGAGTATAAAGAGGGCTCCAAGCAGTTCAAGGCGCTCATGGATGAGGTCGACGCGCTTGAGATCGAGAGGATCGGTAGGCAAATCAGGAGGATGAGTGCGCTCGAGAAGTAGTCCCTCTCCTTCTACATGTTTAATTCGTTTTTTTTGAGGTGCTTCCACTCGTCGCCTATGTACCCCTCAGATTTCAGCTAAGTGGCGAGTGTATTATGCCCATTTTTCCCTGTTCTTACCGCTGATCTTCATCCAATACAGGTTAAATTGGAGGTCGTGTCGGGTGTTATCTATGCCTGAGAGGGGTCTCCACGCCGAGTTGAAAGAGTGGCTTAGGAGGCCTGGAGACGTGATGGAGAGTGAGGTCTGGGGGTACAGGGCGGACATCATACGCGGAGATCTCCTAATCGAGATCCAGACGGGGAACTTCCCACAGATAAAGGCGAAGCTGGTGAGACTTCTAAAGGGGTACCAGGTGAGACTCGTCTACCCGGTACCTGAGAGAAGATGGGTGATCAGGGAGGTCGACGGGAAACGTCAGCGCCGCATCTCGCCTCACATAGGTCGCTTCGAGGAGGTCTTCAACGAACTCATCTATTGCCCGATACTTCCGCTAGACCCAAACTTTTCCCTTGAGGTGCTGCTCGTCCATTCGGAGGAAGCACAGGTGGTACGCTGGAGGGGACGCAAGAGGACTAGATACACCGTGACAGAGAGGCATCTCATTAAGGTGGTGGGAAGCACCATCTTCGAGAGGCCTAAGGACTATCTGAGGCTTCTACCTGAGATGAATGGTGCTTTTACGTCGCGGCAACTAAGTAAAGCCTCAGGTCTGAGGATCACGCTTGCCCGCAGGGTGGTCTACTGTTTCGCTAAGATGGGGCTCATTGAAGAGGTTGGCACCGTCGCTAGGGCGAAGCTGTATCGCATCAAAACATAGTAATGTCACGTGCGCGTCGGTTGGATCATCTTGTAGTATTTGTCTCGATTTCACGACGCTCCTCCTCATCCAAGCCTTCCTTTTAATCTACCCACTCGGAAAGTTTGTCTAACATCAAACCCCTCCTTGGGACATAGATGTTTGTGTGATCGGTGTGCTGGTCGAAACTCATTTTTATGAGTGAGAGCGACCTCAATGGTTTAATCTAGAGTCGCGACTAATCTCCTCTACGTGAGCCGCGTCTTAACCTCAGTAGAATGGGGTGCCTCGGCCTTAAGCCTCCTATTCCATGCCCAACTACTTGAGCCTGGGAAACCAGCTGTGATGCACATCAGGCACACCGAGCGTCCTGCGGTAACTGGGTCCGACAGCAACTCCCTTGTCTCCACCCCTAGGGGGAGGGCCGCGGCTGTCGAGTTTGGCGAGGGCTTACCCTCCGACAGGAGATACCGCCTCTTCCACACAGTCGTCGACCGATCGAGGGAGACGGCCGAGTCAATTAAGGAGGGCCTAGGGCGGCGTGGCTGCTATGCGGAGATCGCGGGTGTCTTTCCCTTCCGGACCGCCTACGACCCCGAGGCTATGGATGATTACATTGACCACTTCATACAGAAGTGCGGTAATGAGGACGAGGCTATCGCTGAGATGATGAACCGTTGGCTAGCTGGGTTGGCGCCGCCAACCATCTTTCACACCTCCGGAAAGTTCGCTAGGATGATCGCCGACTACACCATCGCTAGGGTGAGAACAGTGGCGTCGGACATGGTGGATGTTTACGTGACCCATGACACGTGGGTTGGGTGTGCACTGTTTCACTGGTTTGGCATCCCCATGCCCTTGGACGGTGTGAGGTTTCTCGACGGCTTCCTCCTCCAGCTGGGGGAGAAGGACATGGCAGTCTGGTTCAGGGACAAATCGCTCAGGGTCGAGTATCCTCACTGGTGGACTAGCTAATCCCCTCTGAGAGGAGACGCCTCAGCTCCTCGGCGTCGCTGACTGGGTAGCCGGAGTAATACTTGCTGAAGTAGCCGTAGACCTCGATATCGGCTTCGAGGAACCGAATTATCCTTTTAGCCCACTCGGCGGTCTCCGAGTCCCTATCCGCCTCGATGATGCCCTTCTCGCCATTCACTACCTTCCTGTCTCCCTCCCACCTTACGTAAGTGAACCCTGTGGTGTATACCTCGGGGTGTCCCGGTGTGTTGTTGAGGGCGAAGGCCACCTCGTTGTCCCTCAACAAAGCATAGGTCTCCTCGGTGAACCAGCCTCTGTTTCTAAATTCGGCGGCGTAGAGGTGCCCGGGTGGGAGGGCGTCGAGTAGGTCGCGGAGCTTTGCTTGGTCAGGTTTGAGGTAAGGGGGAAATTGAATCAGAAGGGGGCCGAGCTTGTTGCCAAGTTGGGCGATGCGGTGGAGAAATACGTCGAGTTTCTCTGAGTCGTATTCTAGCCCTGCTGCGTGGCTAACTGCCTGCGGGAACTTGGCTGCAAATCTGAAGCCCTCAGGGACCTGCGTGGCCCAGCTCTTCACGGTGGTCTCCGAAGGTATCCTGTAGAAGGTAGCGTCGACCTCTACCGAGTTGAAGTGCTTTGAATACTCGGTGAGGTAGGCTGTCGGCTTTGTGCCCTTCGGGTAGAGCTTATTGACCCAGAAGACATAACTCCACCCCATCGTGCCAAGATGGATTACTCTCTCTTCTTGAAGAGGAGCCACTCCTTATCACCGGCCTTCTTGAATCTGACGAGCTCGTAAGGTCCGCTTAGACGCTCGCCATGGATCACGAATTCGATCTTCTCATCAGTCCACTTCACAGGTTCGTATGTGCCTCTGTCCCAGATCTTGACAGTACCTGCGCCATACTCTCCCTCAGGAATGCTGCCTTCGAAGCTTCCATAATCGATGGGGTGGTCCTCCACCGCGATTGCGAGGTGTCTCTCCCCTGGCTTCTCTGGAGGTTTCTTCGGCACCGCCCAGCTCTTAAGGACGCCATCCCGCTCGAGGCGTAGGTCCCAGTGGAGGTGGCTCGCATGATGCTCCTGGATCACGTAGCTGTTTCCCAGGGGTTTCGCGGCGTCACCCGCTGGTTCTGGGCTCTTCGTAAAGTGGCGTTTCGCTTTGTACTCGTCGAGGGTCACAGGTCTCACCTGACTCATTGTACAGTCGCGGAGGGTTTTATCGCTTCTGAGCCTAAGGAATCGAGGGATTCGTAGCTTAGCGTCCCCGGTTAGGCTCTGGTATCCGACCTCGGCGACGAGTCCCGGCTTAAGCCACGTGGAGCCGGATGGTATGCTTGAAGCCTCGACCTGCTTCTCCTTCGTCTCAAAAGGTCTGAATATCGCCATAAGTTCCCTCAGCGATTTGTCGGTGAACCCTGTTCCGACTCTCCCAACGTAGGTTAGTTTGTTTGCCTCGTATAGACCAAGGAGCAGAGCCCCAAAGCTACCCACTCGATTCCCCGATCCGGGGGTATAGCCAACAACGACGCAGTCTGCAGTCTTTATTCGCTTGACCTTCAACCACTCGCTGCTCCTCCCCCCAGACCAGTAGAGACTGTCGAGCCTCTTGGCCACGACCCCCTCGAGTCCCTTCGCAGAGGCGGCCCTATAGTAAGCCTCGCCCTCAGCCTCGACGTAGGATGACACGACGACGTGTTCGCCGTCCCTTATTGATTCCCTCAAGATCGCTTTCCTCTCGGAGAGAGGCTTCCCGGTGAGGAATTCACCTCCCTTCTCGAGGATGTCGAAAACGACGTAGGTACACGGCATCTCCCGAGCCTCATACTCAATGTCTCCCGGTTTGGAAGCTTGCATACGCTTGGAGACCGCTTGAAAGTCTGGACTGCCACCTCGCATCACGACGATCTCGCCGTCGATGACCACATCATGTGTCAACTCCTTGAGCTCGATGAGCTCAGGGAAGTTCTGAGAAAGCTCCCGGTCATTTCGGCTTCTGATATTGAGGGTGTCACTGACGTAAGCGAGGGCCCGGATACCGTCCCACTTGATCTCAAAGATCCAACCAGGACCGCTAAAGGGGGTGTTCGCAGGCTCCGCGAGCATTGGAAAATATTTCATTTCTTCTTCATCTGCTGGAGGGTCTGCTCTAGAGCCACCATCAGCTCCTTGACTTCCTCCTTCTTCTCAGGCTTCTCAACTCTAATGGTGCCGCCTCTCATCTTATCTTTGATTAGCTTCTCTACGTTTTCCCGAAAGGTGTCCTTGTAGTCGTGAACGTCGAATTTGCCAGTGAGGTTGTCGAGGATCTTCTCCGCGAGCTGCAACTCTTTTGGGTTGACCTCCTTCCGCTCCTTAATCTCCTTGATGGTTGTGGGGTCAATGACCTCATCAGCGTATCGCAGGGTTGTGAGGACCAAGGCGCCACCGTAAGTGTGGACGAGCACTGGGTACTCCTTCGTACGCATCGTGTATCGACCCACTCCAGCCATACCTTTCTTCTCTAGCACGGTGTATAGGAGCCCATAGGCATCACCGCTCTTGTCTGGGCCTAGGATGTAGCTACTTTGGAAATAGATGGGGTCGACGCTGAGGTAGTGGACGAATTTGTCGATCCTAATTCTGCGGTCGGATTCTGGGCGGATCGCACTGAGCTCCTCATTAGTCAATGTGACGAATTCCCCCTTCCTGACTTCATAGCCTCTAGCTACATCCCCCCACTCCACTACCTCATTGTCGTAGGAGCAGACCCGCTGGTACTTTAGGGGGCAGCTATCCCTCTTCCGGATGAAGTGGAAGCTGTAGCCCCGGTCTCGGATCATAGTATATAGTTTGACGGGAACGTTAACTAACCCTATACTGATTGTGCCACTCCAGAAGCTCCGCCCTGGCGGCGCTTGCTCCTCATCGCTCAAGCAGAATACCCGAGTTGAAGCTTCGTAGCGGAGGGTCTTAACCCTTTCACAATCTGTCTGCTTTTTCCCAGAAGCCCTTCCAGTTGTCCCCTCTTTCGGGGACGCTCCTTATTGTGAACGTACCCGGGTTGAGGGCATCCAGCTCATCCCAGCTGAGGGTGGTCGAGGCTGTTGCGGTTGGAGTTGCCCTGAGGCTATAGGGACATACCATTGTACGTCCGTGGCCATTTTGAGGGTAGTCTATATAGACGGTTCCGGGCCTCTTCTGCCCCTTCTCGGAGGATACGATGCCCGTCTCCTTCGCAAGCTCTATCCCGATCTCATGTGCGAGGGCGCGGGTTTCGTCGAAGGTTCTTTTCCTCTCAACCCGGGCGACAACATGAAGTCCCCTCTTACCTGAGGTCTTCACCCAAGCCTTGAGGTCTCGGGTCTTAAGCTTCTCTCTAATCGCCCTAGTTACCCTCACAACCTCCACCATCCCCGCGGGAGGCTGCGGGTCGAGGTCAAATAGGATCATGTCAGGATTATCCGGTTTGTCTATCTTTGCTAGGGGAATGTGGAGTTCGAGAGCCGCGAGGTTCGCCAACCAGAGAAGTGTGTCGAGGTCGTTGCAGATAATGTAGTCGAGCTGCCGCCCCGCCGCCTCAGAGTAGGTGTGGAAGGTCCTAACCCAATTCGGCGTCCCAGGGGGGGCATCCTTCCCGTAGAAACCATTATGCTCGACGCCATCCGGGAACCTGTTCACAACTAGCGCCCGTCCCTCAAGAAAAGGAAGCATTAGTGGAGCCATTTTGATGTAATACTTTATGAAATCGAGCTTTTTGATGCCCACCGCTGGGTAAAGAACTTTGTCCAGGTGGTTGAACTGGACTCTGGTGAGCCTATCCATCACGTTAAACCGGACTGCACCTATTGAAAAAGCCGACTAAATGACCTTGATTGGGTTGGAGAAACTAATGATGGTACGGTTGTTAGCTATTCCAGATATGGTGTTTAGTTTCTGGAGGAACCTCATTTGTGCACTCCTAGTCTTCGCCTGATGTCCCATTTATGGCAGAAATTTAATATTCAGTCCCAATATTGCCAGATTTTATATCTTGCCTAAATCTTCTATCAAATGTTATGATCAGAAAAGCCATTATAATGGGTGCCGCTGGGCGGGACTTCCACAACTTCAACACCTTTTTCCGGGACAACCCCGGCTATGAGGTTGTGGCCTTCACAGCGGCCCAGATATCGGACCTCGACACCTCAGCCGGCATCGAGAAAAGGGTATACCCGCCTGAGCTCGCGGGGAAGCGGTATCCGAAGGGAATACTCATCCATCCCGAGACCCAGCTAGAGCAGCTCATTAAGGATCTCGATGTCGACGAAGTCTTCTTCAGCTACAGCGATGTCAGCCATCAGTACTTAATGAACGAAGGTAGCCGAGCTATGGCAGCGGGTGCCAGCTTCGTACTCCTCGGTCCACGGGAGACGATGATAAGATCTAAGAAGCCTGTTATCAGCGTCTGCGCCAGCAGGACGGGGAGCGGGAAGAGTCCCACAAGCAGGTGGCTCGTCAACCTCCTCAAGGAAAAGGGAAACAGGGTGGTCGTCATACGTCACCCAATGCCCTATGGTGACCTCGTAAAGCAGCGCATCCAGCGCTTCGCTACACTCGAGGACCTCGACAAGCAGGACTGTACTATCGAGGAGAGGGAGGACTACGAGCCCCATATCGAGCGCGGAGCAATCGTTTATGCTGGTGTTGATTATGGCGATATCATAAAGGAGGCGGAGAAGGAGGCAGATGTCGTCGTCTGGGATGGTGGCAACAACGACTACCCCTTCTACTGGCCGAAGGTCCAGGTTTGCATCGTTGACCCCCATAGGGCTGGGAACGAGCTCACTTACTATCCCGGAGAAGTTAACGTTAGGATGGCCGATGTCGTCGTTATCAGCAAGGTCAACACAGCGCCCCCCGGAAGCGTTGAACTAGTCAGGAAGAACATCCAATCTGTAAATCCGAAGGCGCAGATCGTTGAGACCGACATGGTCATTACAGCGGAGGACGAGGGGAAGCTCCTCGGGAAAAGAGTCCTCGTCGTAGAGGATGGGCCCACCGTCACCCACGGGGGAATGGGGTATGGGGCTGCCACGATCAAGGCGCGGGAACTCGAGGTCACCATCGTCGATCCACGCCCCTACGCTATGGGTACCGTCAAGCATGTCTATGAGCAGTATCCTCACCTCCAGCGGGTGCTCCCTGCGGTCGGCTATAGTCCACAGCAGATGAAAGAGCTCGAGGACACGATAAACGCGACACCCTGCGACCTCGTCCTCCTCGGCACGCCAACAGATGTACGTCACTACCTCAAACTCAACAAACCTGCAATGAGAGTTCGATACGAGCTCCGGGAGCGTAGGAAAGGGGAATTGGAGAAGGCGATCCTCAGCATACTCTGAGACCAGTCTTTAAAAACACCACCCTTATCTTAACCATCAACGAGCGAGTGTGAAACATATGGTAGACATCGAGCTCGACAACGATGACGTCAAGATCCTCGCTGCCCTCCAGGACGATGGAAGGATCAGCTACACCGACCTGTCTCGACTCACCGAGATCCCCACATCGACGATCCACGACAAAATAAAACGACTAACAAAGGAGGGAGTCATAAAAAAGTTCACCGTCCTCCTGGACGAGCACACCGTCGGTGTCAACCTAATCGTCATAGTTGGCGTCGAGACTGACTCCAAGTTCTACAAAAAGGTCGCGGATGTCCTCTCGAGCATATACGAAGTCGTGGAGGTCTATGGTACGACAGCCGAGTTCGACTTGATGATAAAGATCCAGACGCAGAACAGGGACGAGCTTAACAGGGTCCTTAACCAGATACGAGGAATCGACGGAATAGACGACACATATGTCTTTTCGGTCCTAGAGGTCTTTAAGAACGAGCATATGCGTCCACTGAGGCCCAAAAAAGGTTTCTAGGCGTTGGGTCTCCACTTCCCTTCGGCGACCTTGGGTCTGTAGCCTTTAACTGCCTCTGGGTTGAACCTCAGAGTGTGTCCCTCCTCCGCGGATTTGTATCCAAGCATCATGAGCTGGGTCACAAGGAGACCGTCTAACCAGTTCTCGGAAGGCATCTCATCCCTCCGGAAGGAGTCGATCATGTGTCTGCACTCAGCGACATAGCCATAGGCGGATGCCTCATCGGGGACGATTGGCATTAGTCCCTGCTCCGCTGCCTGCTTCTCAATAAAGTCCTCCGACTGCCTCAACTTGATGTTTCTGCTGAGGAAGACACTGAGTTCCTGCTGAAGGCTGTTCATAGCAACGCTGTATTCAGGTCCGAGGACCTCTATACTGAGGCGGAGGCCGGGGCCGGTGTAACACCAACTCACCCTGGTCTCGGAGAGGACTTTCTCGCCTTTGTCTTCGTAAGTGACGTTGACAGCGGCGTAGTCTTCGGCGGGGGCTATGGAGTAGTCTACACCATGCTGTGCTTTGAGTTGGCTGAGGGCGGGTTCCCGAGTCCATTTTAGGCTCTCAATGTTTCCCTGAATTGTAACGGGTTTGAGGTTCTCCTTCGGCTCTTTGGGGTCGGTGAGGAGGAATCGGGCAGCCTCTATGCTGTGGCAGGCCATGTCGAGGAGAGCACCTCCGCCGCTGCGGCGTGGGTCCCAGAACCAGGGCATATGGGGGCCGCCGTGTTCCTCCGCAGCGCGTGCGAGGTAGGGTCTCCCCGTGTTTCTAGCTCCGTATCTCCATACAGCTTCGCGTCCTTTCACGACGCTGGGGGAGTAGACCTGGTTCTCCAGATAGCCGTGGAGGAGATTCGTCTTCTCGATGAGATTAACCATCTCCTGGGCCTCGTCAGCGGTTCTACCAAGGGGTTTCTCACAGGCTATCCCGACTAGGTTCCCCTTGCCCTGTTGTGCTTCTTCAGTGACTGTCTTGACAGTGTCGAGGCGTGTGTAGTTGGGGTTCAGTATCCACACGGCGTTGACGGCTTTGTCTGCGAGCATGGTGCCCAGGTCCGTGTAGGTTTTGGGTTTGCCGATGCCTAGAGATTCGCAATGGGCGGCGAGTCTCCTCGCACTGTCCTCGTGGGGGTTGTAGATTGCTGTGATGTCAGCGCCTCTTACGCCGGTCCAGCTCTGGGCCATGAAGTTTGCGATGAAGCCCGAGCCTATGAAGGCGACGCCTAGCTTGTTCATTGTTGTTCTTGATGTGTATCAGTGGTTAAAATATGCTCATGTGTATTTGTGTTCGCAAGCGTTACTTCTTTTTAGTTATCTTCGGCAGTCCATGGATCCTTAGCTCGGCTTCCTGGTCAAGGAGTAGGGCGTAGGTGCTGGGTCGTCTCCAGTATGGGTAGCGGGTTCTGCACTCCTCTCGCCTCTCCTTCACTCTGTCGAGATCCAATGTGGCGACGGTGATTCCCTCTGTGAGGTCAGGGATTCTAGAGATGTAGTTTCGGAGCCAGAAGACGCCGCTTCCACCAAGCCTGACCGGGTCTTTGCTCATCCTATTTGAGACAACTACATAGGCATCGCTGACGGAGGAGCCGGCGATGCAGTATGCAGCGACGCAGTCGTGGACCGTAGCACCCCAACACATGGGGGTGAAGAGAATCTCAGCACCTTTTAGCCCCATGATGCGGGGGACCTCTAAGGCGCAGAGGTCCATGTCTATGGGGACACCAACTACGCCGATCTCAGTGTCGAAGACAGGGTATTCGCCGGGACCGGGGCTTATGCCGAAGTGGACCTCAGCCTTGCCAGAGTCGTTCTCGGGGTGGTCTTTGCGGAGCTTGGCGACGAGCTTACCACTGGGGGATATGAGGCCGGAGGTGTTGTAGTACTTGCCGTCTTCGCCCTTCTCAATGATCGTTCCGGGGACTATGTAGATGCCGAGCTCCTTTGCCTTTTTTTCGAAGAGCTTGAATGTGGGACCGGGGATGGGTTCGGCCTGCTTAACGAGCCAGGAATTATCGCTGATGGTTGGGTTTCCGGTCATCCAGAACTCGGCGAAGCAGATCGCTTGAGCCCCCTTCTGGGCGGCTTCATCGCAGTATCTAAGTGCCTTCTTCCTGTTCACCTCTGGGTCAGGCGTTGTCTCAAATTGTGCGGTTGCTACCTTAACTTCTCTCACGTCACAAACCTTCTTCTCTTTTAGGGAGTCTGATGAGATTATAATTTTTTAGTTAATGAGCAACGTTGAAGAAACGGGAGAAGCTGGGACGGCATAGGATGAGTCTAGGCGATCCTCATGTTTAGCCCAGCATCCACGACAACGTTTTCGCCAATTATATAATCGTTTGTGGCGAGTATGAGTAATGTCTCAGCTACCTGTTCCGGGTTGCCCTCCCGGTGTAGTGGGATCCTCGTCTCGAAGTTGAGCGCAAGCCCATTAGGTAAATTACGCCATTACTGATACTGAGATTTTTTGTTGGGTTACTAAAATTTGAGGTCTGTTAATATCTGAGTGAGTCTGTTTCTGGCCTCTGGGGTTAGGGCAACCTTGGGGCTGCGACTGGTGGCGGTTTTGATTATGCCTCGATATTTAAGGGTCTCTTTCTCGATCTCGGCGGTGGCTCCGGGACTGTCGTGGAATAGGTCTACCCATGGCTTGTATCTGGCGTAAGCTTGCTCAGCACGTTTCTTGTCGCCCTTTTTGGCGTGTGTCCAAATCTGCTTGATGAGGTCAGTGAGGCATGCACTGGGGATTGTGCCGTCTGCACCTAGTTCAGCCTCCTGTAAGACGAGTTTAGCTGCCATGCCCCCGAAGACTGTGACGCGGTCCGGCATGAGGCGGTTTATATCTCGTAGCTTGTCGAGTGTGCCGAGGCCCTCGAGCTTTATGCTTACGAGGTTGCTGTACTCATCAGCGAGGTCGAGGTAGGTTGTTGGGCAGATGTGTATGCCTGTGGCGTCCTCGGCGTCCTGAAGCATGACGGGGAGGCTCGTGGCCTGGCAGATGGCACCTATATGGTTTTTGACAATGGCCTTGCTGGGCGTGTGGCTGAAGTAGGGGACCATGGCGATTACCCCGTCAGCACCCCTATCTTCGGCGTGCTTGGCGAGGCGGATCGCTAGTTCGGTGCCGCTGTGACTCGCCCCGAAGAGTACAGGCACTCGGCCATCCGCCGCCTCCACCGTTGTGTCGAGGATGTCCATCCTCTCCTCCTCGCTGAACTTGAAGAACTCCCCTGCGATGATCCCTGGGCAGACACCGTCTGCGCCCCACTCGATGTTCGCCTCAACCTCGGCGCGCATACCAGCAACATCGATGTCACCCTTAGTATCCGTTACAGTGCATAGAGCAGGGAAAACCCCAGCCCAATCAGGTTTGACCATGAGTTTAAACTCATTTTTCTATGTTTAATGGTTATTCTCAATTTTATGAAGTGTTGGCGCTGAATATGAAAGCGGACATTTTCAACGGCAAGTGTTTTCTAAAGATTCGATAGAAGTCTCACCAGTGATTTGATGGCAAGGCTTCCTTATTCCAGGAAGGGGCTGAGAACAGTGGGCACCCAACGCAGCTTCGGTCCCGAGGCGACGCAGGCCGCGTTCCTTCTCGGCGGCATCGGCACGGGCAACGTCAGCGTCGGGGCGCGCGGCGAGCTCCGCGACTGGGAGATATTCAATAGATCTGCGAAGGGGCAGAGGATGCCCTACGGCTTCTTCAGCATCTCCGTCAAACGATTAGACAAGATCGATACGAGAGTCCTCGAAGCCCGCCTCCACCCCCCCTACGCGGAGAGCCATGGCCTCCACCCCAGCACAACCGCGGGGCTCCCTCGCTTTACCCACAGCGAGTTGAGGGGTGAGTACCCCCTGTGTTGGGTTGATCTCTGGGACGAGGAACTACCCCTAAAGATCATCTTAGAGGCGTACACGCCACTCATCCCCCATGAGCCCGATGACTCAGGCCTCCCAGCCGCCTCACTCACTTACACCGTAAAGAACACAGACAAAGAACCCGTCGAGGTAACAATCGTTGGCAGCCTCACCAATCTCGTCGGCTACATCGGCGTCGATCAGTTCAGCGCCCTAAAGACCCAGGAATTTGGGGGCAACGTAAACGAGCTACGTAAGGAACCAGGGCTAACAGGCGTCCACCTCTGGTCAAAGAAGCACCCAGCCAACGACATCCTCCATGGCAGCCTCGCCCTAGCAACCACAAACAAGCACACCACCCAGAAACCCCATTGGTTGCGAAGCGGCTGGTGGGATCCCCTACGTGAGTATTGGGACGACCTACAGGATGGGGAACTCACTCCATTTCCCTACACCGCGCCCAGCCTGGATGGTAAAACAGGCGTCGCCAGCATCGGTGCCACAGAGAAAATTAGCCCCGGAGAAGAGAAACAGTTCCGTTTCATTCTCACTTGGCACTTCCCCAACAGGGTTCGAAACTGGGACCAGCGCCACTGCGCCTGCGGGGGCGACTGCGAACAGGGGATCGTCCGCAACCGCTACGCCCTCCGCTTCGATGACGCCTGGGAGGTAGCACGCTACATGGTCGATACATGGG
>Ga0209777_10005787_pt1 | contig 14142 bp, 13 predicted proteins | sample FrelakmetHBP12HB_FD_187147 | JGI IMG/M metagenome (GOLD analysis project Ga0209777, IMG submission 187147) | Freshwater lake sediment microbial communities from the University of Notre Dame, USA, for methane emissions studies -HBP12 HB (SPAdes)... | ecosystem: Environmental > Aquatic >...
TCCATTAGACCTTTTGCCACAAGGCCGCCTTCATCGCCGTCTCTGGATAGATTCCCGACAGTCATCTGCAGCAAAGAATTTTTGGCTGCCGAGCGTTTCATCGAGTCAGCCCCAAAAGACTCGATTGACAGGAGGATATCCTTCTTTTTGACAAATTCATCGATATCCAGGGTCATAATCTCGGCAACATTGCTTTCCGCTACAGCCTGAAGCTTTGCTACTTCTTCAGGCACCGGCTTGACCTGTTCCAGGACCTCCTTCTTGATCGACGCTTCATCGGGCACCTCCATTGTAAAGGCCATTCTTAATTCCTCCTGTATTTACAGCACGATATTAAACAGATTACCCAGTTCGTAAACAACATCTTTGGTATCGGCGTTAATACAGACAGCCTCATTGATTTTGGAGATCTCCACCAAGGCCGGGATATTCGCATTATAGCCAATTGTGTATATGGGTATTCCAAGATTTTTGACGATGTCTCTAATGTCATCCAGCGAATGGCCTGTATTGCTTTCGCCGTCGCTGAGAACGAAAATCTTCGCTTTCAAATTGGGATCTGCATTGGGACCTGCCGCCTTCTGATCTATGAGCATCTTCATGGCGACTGCAATCGCATCAAAGGTTGACGTGCTGCCGCCTGCCTGTAAATCTTCAACCGCTCCGGCAAACAAGGACCTCTGGTTCAGATCGAATTTGGCAATCGGCAGATCGATATTGACATCGTTGGAATATGATATCAGGCCAATCAGATTGTCCTTGCCGATCTTTTCTTGACCTTGTAGCAATGAACGTCTCAATCGATTCAGCCGTTCGCCGTCCATGCTGCCGGAGACATCGGCCACAAATACTGCGCAAATATTTTTACCGGTGTCTTTCTTTTCTTTCCATAGTTTTTGGGCCTGAATGATAACGTCGCCGCTCACGGATTTTGCTTCGGGTTGGTATTCATTAAGGCCGTTGAAACCATATTCGGTAGCCAGGGTCTGGTACTTTTCCTGCTGGGTGAATTCAACGAACTTATTCAGGATTTTCATTTTATCTGCAGATATTTCGCCGATCGCATACATCGGGCTGTCATGTCTGGCCCCAAAGGGAATGAATTCGTAGGACCTGATATCCGGTGTATTCATATAAGTCTGGTATTCCAGGATAAAACCGTCCAAAACACCTGATTTGGCAGCTTCCCTCAATTGCAGAGTAGTAATAGCGACGACGGGAATATTGGCCTGGAAGCTCTCAAATCCTGCCTTTGCTTTGTCGCTCAATAAGTTGCTGCTGTTAAAAGTCTGTAAAGCTGAAATCAAAAAGTTCAGCCCGGTTGAACTGGTAAAAGGATTGGTGTAGCCCATCTGCATTTCGTTGTTCGCGACAGCATCAATGATCGTCTTGATATTGATTGCCCCGTATTTGGCTACCAGCTCGTCCTTCTTGGCTTTGGTGAGCAGTATCCCGGCCACATTGCCGGCAAGTCTCTTTTGCACTAACTGGGCTTTAACCCCTTGGGAGACGATCATCTCGCCCCATAGTTCATTGGACGGCGTATAGGCATCCGGCAGATACTTCCCGGAAGTAATATAATCGGCCCCTTGTCCGGAAGCGATTCCTCGGAGCCTTACCGATACCTGTTTGCCATCAACCATTATTGCCGCGTTATTGAAGTCTCTGGCCACCTCTGTCAGCCAGCCGTCAGTACCGCTGCCAGCTTTTTCCGTTGAGGAGAATATTTCGATGTAGCTGGGTGTGCTGCTGTTCACCTGCGGCGGGTATTTGGAGATTTCGGGCAAGAAGTCTATCGGCTTTGTGGGCGTAACATCAACCGGACGCTTCTCATGCAAGACGGTCTTCACATTAATGTTTGGGATGATTTTATCCAGCGTTTCCGGCCCCGGTCCCGGTCCAGACCCTATCAACACTATGATAAAGACCACAACTGCTAATCCGATTATCTTCAAAATTACTTTTTTGTCGCGTTCGTTCAGCATGTTGATATTTCCCCCCAACTCACTTCTTATAGTATTTTAACTGTTTGATCAGATCATCGATCATGTAGGCCATTTGATCCCGTTGGCCGCTATCTGAGCCGTTTAAGTCTGAGATCCTTAGCAGCAGCTTATCCAGCATCAATAGGATCTGTTCATTATCTTCAGTGGCAGCCTTAATAGATGTGACATATTCGTTATAGACTTCAGACTTATCCTTCATGATCTGCTGCGAAACGGCCCCTGATTCGCATCTATCTCTAATGAAATTATAGTCTTCTTCATCGAATGTATCTAATTTATTGAGTATGTTTCGGATATTCATAAAGAATGCATTCTTCACCTCGGCGATGGCCGCAATAAATTTATTGCAGGTGATCTCTGAGTCACCGAAGATCTGCGGAAGGATATTAAGGATATTTTTATTCTTTTTCTGCAGTCGCACAATCTGATCGATCGCCAAGTTAATGGTTTCTTCGAATGTTTTGAGCCCACGATGCTTATTCAATGCTTCAATATAATATTCCGCCGTTGGAATTGATTTCTCAGGTTCGGCAAGGAGCCTATAATTGCCATAGATTACTCCGACAGCGCTTAAAAAGACGATTGTGCTGCCAAAGGCTGCTGCCAATGCACCTTCCCCCCCTATCAATCCTGACGAGATGGCAATTATGTCGGCGGCAGCAATGCCTAAATTCAGGCCCAATAGTTTAGTCAGCTTTTTTCTGTCCATGTTTTTTCTGTCCGTGTTGTTGCGAAGCTTATCCGTGGCTGCCCTCAGCGTGGCCTCGAAGCCCAGGGTAGCCCCATTGCTCTCTGAATTATTGCTGCGTCCGTCTCTCGCCATGCCTAATCCTTAATGATAGATGTCATTAGAGTACCTAAGGAAATAGTTTTTGGATGGATTTTTTATTGATCATTTGAAATTGTCGTCAATTCGATCCTACCTAGCTTACGTGGCTATTGCGTATCATCTTATGAATTAGTATCCCGTAGCATCTTACCCAGCTTTCGCAGGATCCGTTCATTGCTTACCCTCCATAAATTGCTGCGAAAAGTCCCCGGCTTTCTTCCCCTCCTCGGCGATGACCGCATCAAATTTCTTATAGGCGATCTCTGAGGCACTGAAGATCTGCAGAAGGATATCCTAGATTATTATCGCTTGAATTGTTTAAATAAAATTTGATTTTATAGTTTCCGGGTACGCCTTCTACCAAAGTCGAAGCATTTAAGTCCGCAATAGTTCTTATCATTGTTGATTACAGCGGGACCTAAATATCTAAATAACGAGTTATTGATGGCAGTTGGCAAATCAATACCGTTATCTCTTTTTGTCATATACTATCTTCAGCCCCTCGTTATCCACCTTTGTCTCAATGGCAATCTCCAGCCCCAAAGGCTCAATAAGCTTTGCTACCGCCTCCTGGCTCCTGTCGGTTACAATGGCAATGGAGGGGCCTACCGAGCTCATGCCCACGAATTCCAGGCCCGCCTCGCGAAGCCTGCTCATCTGCCGGTAGATCTCAAAGCCGTGGTGCTCCACCTCTGCCCTCTTCGAGCCGCGAAACTCTATCTCCCAGACGATATCTCCTACCTTTTTCAGGTCGCCCTTCTCAAGAGCTGGGATGAGATCCATGAGCAGAAGATAGGCTTTCAGTTCTCGATCCTGGTAATCCAGATTGCGAGCCCGGTTCATAAGCAGGTCAAACTCCGCTCTTCCCGCTGAGGAGACGACGGTAGGTGGTATGGTGACAAAGACGTTTTTACCTTCGGCAAAACGGTGGCGGTAGGCCAGCGCCAGCTCGTCGCCGGTAATGACCATGCCTCCGTAGGTGGCAGCCGCAGGGCCCACGCCCGTCTCAAAGCCGCTGGTCACCCGTCCGTCCTCTGTCTCCTCCACATAGTTATGACCCAAAAGCAGGCGGATCTGCTCTGAGCTGAGTGGGGAGCCTAAAGCAGCGTTCAATGCGTGGCCCAGGGCCAGGAGCACCGATCCGGTCGAGCCTAGGCCGACGTGCTTTCTTTCGTGGTCCGCGATCACAATCTTAAAGCCGCCCTCATAATGCACCGTCTTCTTAAAGACCTCTGCGAAATGACGAATAATGGGCTCACGCGAGTAATCGATGTCAAGGCCGGAGGCGGTGCACTCTACCTTCGCGGAGCAGTAGATCTGCAGGGCAAAGCCCACGCCTCCGCCTCCCGGTCGATTAGGAGCAAAGCGGTTCATGTCCAGCACAGTGAGATGAATGCGACCTGGAGCCGTTGCCTTGACTACTCCGACATGGGGCGTGAGAAGGTAGTCTTTTTCGAATCCCAGTGTGTGGATGCATTCACCGGGGAGGAATGGCTGGAAATCATACTCCACCAGGTCCAGATCCCCGCCTCTAATCTTCATTTTAGCCAAGACTGCTCACCTAATCTTCAGATCGGTCTATCAAAATAGATGCTCTTTCCCGAGGCTTTGAGGGGCAATCCATAGGCTACGCTGCAGCCCTCCAGCCAGTTCAGGGAGAGTGCGGCCACTCCTGCCGTGAACATGACACGGTTATCGACATTGTGCAGGCTGGCTGTCTTGGCAGCCGAGCCCAAAGCAATGCCAAGGTCAGCCATCTTGATGACGCAGTTGGGACCGTGGAAGGGCTTTTCCGGCTCCAACTCCAGGAACGGTTTTTGTGCTTCCTGCATCTCTTTGCAGTTGGCATAGCCGCATCCTCCGCAGTCCAAGCCTACGCTGTCTATGGCCTTGCTGCCCAATAGAAGGCATGCCTCGCTCTTTTCCAGGTTGCCTGCGTCCCGCAAAAAGAATTTGATGCCCCGCGCCTCTCCCAGACGGCGCAGCTCTCGAGAAAGCTCCACCAGCTCTTCGCCTATTACTACTCTTACTACTATGGAGTCCTGGCCCCGGCCTTTGGGCGCGGTGCGCGCAGAGAGGGCCATCAGCTCAGCTACCATTTCCACGGCTTTGAAGGTCATGAAAAGAGGATAAACGGATTCATATTTATAGGATTCTTCATTCTGTCAATGCCGATCGTCCACTACGGTATACTCATCAATGTCAATGATTTGATCCTTTTGCTTCTTGCTACTCGCGCCCGGACTTTCTTCACTTCCCTTCATCATGGCCAGCAGAAGGGCAGCGAGGGCTGAGAGTGCCGCAGGCCCGGAAAAACCGCTTCGCTTTGCAAACCAGAGTAACGCTAATTCCGCGATAGCCTTGAAAAGACCTGTAAGAAAATTGGACCGGCTGCTGCCTGGCACTGACTTTATCAAATTGGCGAAAAATGCCATTATTCTTGACCTTGTCGATGGCCGGAGGGTCCATTTCACCAATTTGACCAGCGTGACTATTAAGGCACCCCTGACCGCTTTGTTGAGCAGAACGGCGCTAATAACGGTTTTTATCAACTTAGCCAGCATTCCCATCAGTACTAATTACTGCTTGCACTGATATATTACCTATCTGTTTGAAATCTCTCCGGCCAGATCATTCTCTCTTTACTTCTCTGTTTTATCATCTCTTCTGCATCGACAACTGTGATGCCAAAGACCTCAGCCAGGATCTCCTGGGCGGCATGAAGCTTCATATCTATCAAGTCATCACCGCTTATTCGCGAATTTTCGCGAGGCACAATGGGCTTTTTCTTCGCTTTGCCCATGTTGCCCAGGACTTTAGCCATATAGGAAATACCTCTGCATACAGATTTAACTCATAGGATTGCGAAGAACAAAGATCGCATTTGATATAAATATAATGCCTTATCAAGTAATCGATCTGATTTCGATATGGTCACTATCGGAGGCGTCCTGCTCCTCGCCCTCCCCTTTTGCAGAGAAGGGAACTGTAGCAATGATTGATTACAAAATTATATTACTGCTGGAAGGCCTTGTCGCCCTGATTATAGGCATTTATCTGATTAATCACGATCTTCATGGACAGGACTGATTGGATATGGAGAGCGGTTAGCGGTATCCTGGGAATACTGGCAGGCTTACTTATCTTTGGTCATCCGCTGTTAAGCGCCCCAATAGTCCCTGGGACGGTTATCCTGATTGTGGGCATTCTCGGAGTCTGCTTCGGCTTGAGTAGCCTCTTCTGGGCGATGAAGGAAGGATGGGGGACTGCCATCATGGGTATCTTAAGCATCATATTCGGATTGCTCCTGATAGGCTCTCCCGTAGTTAGCGTTCTTATGCTGGTGTATCTGCAGGCATACCTTTGCATCATGGGTGGCTTTGTCACCATTTATCTGGCGATAAAGCTGCGCAGCGTGTAAATTCTTTGTGAACTTTTTGCCTCTGTGGTTTAAATCCGTGATTGGCTAGCACTAAAATCACAGAGGCACAAAGGACCAGATCCGCCCTCTGCGCTCCAGACTCCTCCGCCCTCGCCGCAGAATCGGCATTGCCCTTTCGTCCGGCAGTTTAAATAAGATTGCCCGTGGTTGGATTGAATCAATATGTCGGAGAAGTTCGTTATAACCGGGGGCGCGGGTTTCATTGGCTCCAACCTGGCCGAGTACCTATCGAAGGACAATGATGTGCTTGTCATCGATGATCTCTCCACCGGCAAGATGGAAAACCTGGCCGGCCTGGATGTGGCATTCCTAAAGGGAAGCTTAACCGATCTGTTGCTGTTAAAGGAGGCCTTTGCCGATGCAACTTGTGTCTTTCATCAGGCGGCCATAGCCTCGGTCAAAAAGAGCGTGGAAGATCCTGCCCACACTAATACCGTTGGCATCGATGGGACTCTTAATGTGCTGATCGCAGCCAGGGATGCCGGAGTCCGCCGCGTGGTTCAGGCCTCCTCGGCGGCAGTCTACGGCAGCTCACCAGAGCTTCCCAAAAAGGAGGATATGCTGCCCGAACCAATGTCGCCCTATGCCGTCTCCAAGCTTGCCGCCGAGCACTATGCCCGTGTCTTCCAGGAACTGTACGGCCTGAAGACCGTATCCCTGCGCTATTTCAATGTCTTTGGCCCCAAGCAAGACCCCTCATCCGAATATTCGGGAGTGATATCCAGGTTCATCTCCGCTCTCCAGAGTGGTGAACAGCCTGTGATCTACGGAGACGGGGAGCAGACTCGCGACTTTGTCTACGTTAATGATGTAGTCTTCGCGAATATTCTCGCCAGCCGGGCTCTACCCGGAGTTTATAACATCGCTTGTGCAAAGAGCATCAGCCTGAATACCCTGGTAAAGGTGATCGGCAAGACCTTGGCAAAAGAGGTCCGGCCCAGATATGAATCCGCCCGGGCAGGAGACATCAAGCACTCGCTGGCCGATATCAACCGGGCGAAAGGGATGGGCTATTTTCCCAAATACAATCTCGAAGAGGCTCTATTAGAAACGATCGAATGGTTCAAAAAATAAATTATTTCTTAAAATAGAATCCGCAGGTTTGAATATTATTTATATCCTCGGGCGTCAGCGGGAATGCCTTGCATATGCTGGGCCGAATACCGTATACCCTACAGCGCTTGTTTTTGGCATCGTGGGCGAGGCACAGCTCACAGCATTTGCCACATCGGACACACTCTCCGCACCTCTTAACCTGCCACGCCAAAACCTGGCTATTCTTTAGGTACCAGACAATTCTTCTTCTAATCCATCCGTCTAACATGGAAAACCTGCTCATGGGCGCTGTGATACTGCAACTTTTTAAGCTCGCGCTTCAGCTTCGCAATCTGAGCCACGGAAACGGTTAAAAAGATTACGGCCCAAAGTCGCCATTTTGAGCTAAATTATCGGAAAGACAAAAGCAATCGCTGCCAGCGGCTCATTGTGGGGCCAGAGGGTTTGTCCATAGGTTTATCTAAATGCAACAAGATATGAAATGCGATCAAAATTTCAGGTGATGCAATAATGAAGAGCCTTAAAGGCACCAAGACCGAGAAAAATCTGATGACAGCATTTGCCGGTGAATCACAGGCCCGAAATAGATATTCATTCTTTGCTTCTCAGGCAAAAAAAGAGGGCTATGAGCAGATTGCTGCGATATTCCTGGACACAGCCGACAATGAAAAGGAGCACGCAAAAGTGCTTTTCAAGCTGCTGGAAGGCGGAGAAGCAGAAGTTTTCGCACGTTTTCCGGCAGGAGTCATTGCAGATACTACTGCAAATCTAAAGGGGGCAGCAGAAGGCGAGCGATATGAATATGCAGAAATGTATCCATCCTTTGCAGAGACTGCCAAGTCTGAGGGCTTTCCAGAGATTGCTACAACCTTCCTCAACATAGCTGCCGCCGAAAAAGGGCATGAAAGAAGGTATCTCTCCCTGAAAAAGAATCTTGATGGGGGCATAGTCTTCAAGAGAGACGACAAGGTAGTCTGGAGATGCCGCAATTGCGGATATCTACATGAGGGAAATGCTGCTCCGGAGGAGTGCCCGGCCTGCAAACATGAACAGGCATACTTTGAGGTCTTTGGCGAGGTCTATTGAGAAATAGCACAGCATATTTATGCCACGGCACAGATGACTGATTTGGAGAATGGAATGAAACGAATGATATTGGTTATAGTGGTACTGATAGCTATTGTCTTTTTTGCACAAAGCAAACCATTAGTCAACCTAGGGGGCAGAGATGGAAGTCTGATCTTAGGCGGATTGACAAACAATTCGACCATAAATTCATCATTCAACCTCTCAGAGAACGCTTCTGCCCTGCTTCTTGGCGGAGACGATGGAAACCTATTGCTGCAAAATCTGACAAACGCTTCAAAAAATCTCTCCGATTGGGGTTCCAAGCCCCCTAAGGCACCATTGCCTCCCAATTATGATCCTAAGATGGAAAAGACGATCGCGATCCTAAGAGCGAATCATGGATTTTGAGGAAATGAGATGAGAGCTTCATTGGTCGCAATTATCTGCATATGCATCAGCTTGATATGCATACCACTATCTTATGGATTTCAAAGTGTAGGTGAGGACTTTGGGACTTCGTGGCTGGAGAATTACGGGACCAAGCCGGTAAGTACCCTGGAAATTGCCCGCGGCCTATGGAACTGGGGCAGTGCGCCCAAGGGGTTCGGGCTTCATAACGGCACCCTCTACCCACCGGGAACTGAACCTCAATGGTACTATCCCAATAGCTATTCGGACTACAATCCGATCATCATAAATCGAACGGGTTCAAGCGAATTTCCATCCCAAAATAGCTTAAACGTAGATCCTTGGCTGCTGGCCCAACTCTCGGGAAGGCCTGTGACTCTGGTCAAGGAGCCAAAGGGAACTATGTTTTAAAAAAATTTAAATGACGGCGTATTCCGCCGCCTCGTCCAGCTGCTCCTGTATTCGGAGAAGCTGGTTGTACTTGGCCGTCCTCTCAGAACGGGCCGGCGCACCGGTCTTGAGCAGCTCACAGCCCAGAGCTACAGCCACATCGGCAAGAGCCGAGTCCTCGGTCTCTGCCGAGCGATGGGAGGCCATGACCTTCCAGCCCGCCCGGAAGGCCATACGTGCCGCATCAAAGGCCTCGGAAACGGTTCCGATCTGGTTGAGCTTGAGCAGCAGGGCATTGCCGGCATGCATCTCTATGCCCTTCTTCAGGCGCTTTATGTTGGTGACATAAAGGTCGTCTCCTACTATTATCGTGCCCGGCAACTTCGCCGTAAGCTCGGCAAAGCTGTCATACGCCTCCTCCTCGAAGGGGTCTTCCAGCAGAATAATGGGGTAGGTCTTGACCAGATCGACATAGTAATCGATAAGATCTCCGGGCGTGAGCCGATTTCCGTCTACGGAGTAGCCGCCTTCCATGTAGAAACTGGTGGCTGCCGAGTCCAGGCCGATCTTGATCTCATCGCTATAGCCACTGACATCAAGAGCGCTCATGATGGCGTCCAGGGCATCGCGGGTTCTCACCAGCGGCGGTGCATAGCCACCTTCGTAGCCGACGTTGGTTGCGCCCACCCCATACTTGCCCTTTAAAATATTGCCCAGAGCATGATAGGTCTCAACAGCCATGCGTAGGCCCTCGGAAAATGTCCTGGCCCCGGTGGGCTCAATCATGAACTCCTGGATGGAGAGATCATTGCCGGCATGCTGACCTCCGTTGAGGACGTTAAAGGAAGGAATGGGCAGGCGAGAGGTATTCACTCCGCCCAGGTATTTGTAGAGCGGCATTTCCGCGGAAGATGCTGCCGCCTTGGCCACGGCGATAGAGACGCCTAGAATGGCATTGGCACCCAGATTGGACTTATTGGGCGTGCCGTCCATCTCGATCATGAAATCATCGATCTCCCTTTGAGCTGAGGCATTCATGCCCAGCATCTCGGGGGCGATGACCTCATTGACATTCTTGACAGCCTTGAGGACGCCCTTGCCGCCATATCTGTCACCTCCGTCGCGTAGCTCCAAAGCCTCGTGCGTGCCCGTGGATGCGCCGGAGGGCACAGCCGCGCGCCCGAAACCGCAGCAGGTGTAAACATCAACCTCTATCGTCGGGTTTCCTCGTGAGTCAAGGATCTCACGAGCATGAATTTTCTCGATCTGAAATGACATGCTATACCACGCCAGATGCTTGGAAGGCTTCTTTATTAAGGTTGGCGTGCCCGAATAAACGTTAGCATCATAATAAAAATTAAAAAAAATAAGATTGAGCCTGAGCCGAAAAGCCCAGGCACCTTACATGCTTATGCCTTCATCAGATGTGTTCAGATCCCAGTCTGGCGGCTGCCATCCCTCATACCTGGTCGTTCTCGGAGCAACTCCCGTCTCCCTCACATCTATGTAGGCGGATGCATCGGCAGAACCGCTGCCCGATCCATCCCGCGCACTGGTATCCACGTGCACCCTATTGGTATAGGCCCCATTTCTTGCCGCACGCATGCTGTACTCAATGCTTACCAGTTCACCGGGCCGCAGATTTGCATAATTCCAGTGGATATAGTTCGAGTCAATGCTGTATGGCTCAACTGAAGAATTCAGTAGTCCCATATCTCCTGGAATCTCGTCTGTAACCTCTGCTGCCACGTTGCTATTGGCATTGTTCCTGAGCATAATGGTGTAGTGCACCACCGTGGGGTCCATGGAGTCCAATTGTGCATTCTTTTCCACAGACACGTCAGGCGAACAGCAGCTTAACCATGCAGAGTCCAGGCTCGAACAATTGGTTGAAGATACAAGTGTTCCGCCCGTAACTCCGCTGGCCACGACGCAATTAAGCACGTTGTCAGGTGCATTCTCCGTGATGTTCAGCCTCAAGTTAATGGTCAAGCTGTTGCCTATGCCCAGGTGCAGTATCGTCCAGTTGGCATCGGTTGCCGAGAGTGCCGATGGCCTGTAAGAGGAGTTGATATACTGCGTTCCCGGCGGGAATTGATCCCAGACGTATACTGGAGCCAAAGCGCGATTTCCGTCGTTGGTTACAGTTATGGTGTAATCGCCTACAGTAGAATTGATCGCATTGACCAGCGCATACTTCATCCGGCCTTCCTTGGTCACGGTAATATGCGGATAGTCATACTTCGAGACACCGGTCATGAGAATATTCCGCGTCAGGCCGAATTCGCCGACATAGCGCTCCTCATTGTCTACCTCATTCGTGGCATTTGTACTGACCGACTTTGCCCTGAAATCAGCAATACCATTGAAGGTGGCATTGGTCTTCATCTCGTTTAAGCCGAGAGCTATGGAATCCTTCTTCAGATACTGCAGAGATGAATACTTCTCGCTGATGATAGTAGCGGGAGCCGTGCCGTTATCGGGAGTCACGCACGTATTACCAATCGCGCCACCTGTAGAGCTATTTGCAGCAACTATAACGCCTCCACGCAGAGTGCCGCTCTTGGACCACATTCCCTCATTCCACTTCATGTCCTGGTTTGCCTGGACGGAGGGAGAGTAGTTGTAGCTGCTCGGTTTATGAGCAACCTCGATGTCCTTGGCCATATAATTGCTGAAGGAGTCTACTATCTCCTCGCTCTTGTATGAGCCGGTTCCGGACTCGTAGGTTCTCTGGCTGTCCCTTACCCTCTTGTCTGCCGCCACAAAGCCTTCTCCAGATGCAGCCTTCTTGGTGATAACGTTCTTGCCGTATTCATCAAATGATTCGTTGATGCTGAATTGGCCGCTGTAATCCTCCTGGCTCTCAAAGATGGGTTTCTTCTTGGGTCCATCTTCCGGTGAAGCCTTCTTGAAGAAGCCAATGCTTCCCTTGCCGGTAAAGCTCGCGTCCACCATCATCTTTGAGCCGTTCTCGTCCATCTTGATGTACGAATCGCGGTCTATGTTGGTGGCATAGCGGTAGGTCTCATGCATGACTGCGCCGGTGATGTAGTTCTTGGCCCGGCTCTCCTCAGTCCACTTGGAAACGTAATTAAGGCCATTGTGGCCGGGCAGCTGGAAGGTGGTCGGATAGTAGCTGGCCGAGACATTCTTTAGCGATTCGATGGACTTATTCTCCCATTTAAGATTTGTCTTCTCTTCAGAGCTGTAATCGCCGCTTCCGTGCTCCCTGGTATCCAATTCAGTTCCTTTATCCTGGATGGTTACGCTGGTACAGGTACTCCTGGGCCATGACTCTTCCCACACTCGGGCAGTCACATAGACGCAATTATTGATTGAATAGGGACCTACTGCGGTAGATACGTCGTTATGCACATTAACGAAGCCCTTTCCATCCACAGATTGTGCCAGATCGAAGGTCCTTTTATCCTTAGGCGTCCTGGCTACTATGATTATCTGGACGCAATTATCTCCAGATTTCTTGGACCCGATACTAGCATAATACCACATGCCATCGGAGCTCGGTTCAGGATAACTGGCCACGATTTCAACGGGATTCTGGAAGACATCTTTGACTACTACATCCTCCAGGGGCAGGAATTCCATTTGGTTGCAGACAGTGATGGTATAGGTGATCTCCTCGCCTGGCCGGTACACCTTTTTATCAGAGGTCTTGGTTATGACGTATGGAACCGGCTTGGCATCGACCTTGGCCGTGGAATTGCTCGTAACGGGTTGGCCTCCGCCCAGGGGAATGGCTGTAACATCGACCCTGTTAATCAATTCGCCCATTTCCGTTCCAACGATCTCGGTATCCATCAGGATAGTTATCGAATCGCCGGAATTCAGGCAGCCCAGATCTGGCCATTCCACACTGTTGGGCTCTGTGAATATGCCACCGTGGTCGTCCCCGAGGTACTCCAGGCCGTCAGGAAGCATATCCACCAATGCCACATTGCAGAGATCTGCCTCGCCGGTGTTGGTGACAACGATGGTGTAGTTGATCAAAGTGCCCGGAACTCCGTCCGTCGGGAAGGCGACCTTGGTGACGTTGATAGATGCCTGTTGAGATTGCACTTCTGCTTTAGCTTGCCCGGTTACCTCTTTGCCATCCTGAGAGTGCCCTGTGAATTGCACATTATTCCACAATGTGCCCAATACAGATCCATCTATATTGGCGTATAGATGGAACGATTTGGACGATTGCGGATCCAAAGTGAACATATCAGTCCACTTTATAGTGTTCGTGGGATTCTGGATGCCATGATAGTCATCCTTGATATAGGTCAACCCAAGATCCAGCACATCAACGCCGCTTATCGTAAGGGCGGTCGAGGCTTTGTTTTCGACGGTAATGAGGAAGTCAATTACAGTGCCTTTGGCTCCTTTATCCGGGGTGGCGGTCTTTGTTACCTTCAAATCGACGAGATTTACACTGGCTTTGACAGTTACATCGAGTACATTGTCGCTGCCATCCTTAGCGGTTACCTTCGCAGTGTTGACGACGGGGCCAGGCAGATCTGTGCTGAGGATGGTGTAGCTGCCATGGAACGTGAAGCTCTTGCCTGGACCAAGGACCTGGCCAATCGGTGAGACATCGAAGGTGGTGATGTAGTCATCGACCATGTTCGTCAGGGTCAATGTACTGCCGCCATTGTTGGTTACGGTGTAGGTATAGATGGCAGTATCTCCTACTTTCACAGTGGCTTCCTCGGGAGTCTTGGTCAGCGTCAGTTTTGAAACTGCAACTACTACTTCGTCAGTGGCGGTACATTGACCTGGTTTGTCGGGACGGGTGCTGTCCGTGACTGTAACTGTGTAGGTTGTTGTTACGATGGGTGAGGCGGTTGGCTTTTCTTTGGTTGCATCGTCAAGACCTGTTGCAGGGGACCAGAGATAGGTGTAAGGTGAGACGCCTTCTGAGCCTGTGCTGGGGATGC
>Ga0209777_10005789_pt1 | contig 14138 bp, 14 predicted proteins | sample FrelakmetHBP12HB_FD_187147 | JGI IMG/M metagenome (GOLD analysis project Ga0209777, IMG submission 187147) | Freshwater lake sediment microbial communities from the University of Notre Dame, USA, for methane emissions studies -HBP12 HB (SPAdes)... | ecosystem: Environmental > Aquatic >...
GTGTAGATAAGAAGCTAATTGGATTTTCATTTGCAAACTTGATATACTCTCCTATTGGATCAGAAAGTGGATTCATTTTGTTTTTCACGATAAGATGCTACGGCAAATCGGCATTTATTGATTATGGAATATTGAAAGTTGGTCACAACACTTGCTCAGAAACTGATAGCTGAAAAATTGGTCTTCAAGGTTTTTTGATGTGTTAAAAAGCTTATATTCTCTGCCAGAAATCAGTGTTTAGGGAGTGCGGGATAGCTTGAAAGGAAAATTATTCTCAGTTCTAGTGACAATGTTATTTGTTTTCAGTTTAGTTTTACTGGCTAAAGCTCAAGATAGCACAATTATCTGGAGAGATGACATGAATTATCAGAGTTTTGACCAGTTGCAAGCGGCAGGCTGGACATCTGAACATCCTGTAGGAGTTAGCTTTGGTTCAGTCGGCGTAATTCTGGATCAAACCCACGGCGACACTGCAATTCACTACGCTGGTCATTTTGCGTCTGGAATTTACGATTGGATAGTTGAGGATCAAAGCCGCTGGATCTCAGGACCCCACAGTGGAAATGACGTGGCAGCAATAACAGAGAAGCATAGTTACATTTTTATGGCTGATGGTTGGGGTAGCTCATTTGTTTTCTATCATGACAGCTCAAAAGTATACACATCCCAAAAAGGAACCTACAGCGAAAGCAAAGGTGCACTCATTACACTATCTATGGTCAGAATCAACAGCCAAATTAACTGTTATTATAATGGTCAACTTGAGTACACATACATCGAGTCGGATTCCACGCCTTCCCAGATAACAAGCGTGGATGCAGTTTCCCCTTGGCAAGGCAGTTCAGAATACGATTATTTTCAGTTATCCTCTGCCACTGTTTTTCCTTCCTCGTCTGTGCCTCAGTCGGATAATATTTTGAGTAATCCCCTTGTGATAGGTGGCATAGTTGGTGTTGTAGGTGTGGGTGTTGGGACAACTGTTTACTTTGTTTTCATAGCTGGAGGCGGTGCTGCAGCTGGGTCTGCTGGAGCAGGAGTCGCTGGGGTTTCTGGTGCGGGTGGTAGCGGTGGTTCTAGCGGAGGAGGAGGTTCGGGTGGGTCGCATGGTGGCGACAGCAGTGGGAGTGGCTCAGGCGGAGGAGATGCAAGCGATTCTAGCTACTCTGCTAATTCAATAGATGATAACCAAAACATGCCGGTGCCAGAAGATGATGGTTATTCTAGTAGTCCGGCTGTAGATATGGGCAGCAATAATCATCTTAAACCTCCGCCACAAGATGACGCCACTCAAGACAACGCCCTATATGGTGAGCAACAACAAACTCAACTGCAACAGAGTAATCACGTTGCTCAAAGTCAAGGTAATGACCCCTCGAACGCCACTCCTTTAGGTAATGTGCTAAATGAAAACAGCTCACAAATGCAAATGGGAAACCAGCCGGCACAAGCTAATCACTTGGTAAACGGAGTTCAAAGTCTATTACACCAACCTGCGCAACTATCTCCATCAGAAAGTCAAGCTTTAACAAATCAATTGCAACAGACACTCAACCAAATACAAAAACCAACACAAAATCAGCCAAGCAACACCCAATCATCAAGCGATTCTAGTTCTGATGGTGGATCAACTTAAAACTGTACCTTCCATGGCGAAAGACTCTAAGCCTCTAACCTTCAATGTTTTTTGGAATTAGTTCATGAATTTAAATGTAAGACCAACTAAACTATGGGCAGTCATATTTCATAGCTGAAAAGTGAGAGTAGATACCTAAGTGACATTTAAAACAATGTTGGGCTTTCAAGATAGCAATGCTTCCTTCAGAGAAACGGTTAGTTCTTCCTTGAAATACCTAATTTTAATGTGACTTAAAACCCAACAAAAGAATTTGAACCACAGAAAGCATTCATTCTACTCATCTGTTTTAACATTACAATAATCTTAAATGAATCTTAAGACTATGGCTAAAGGTAAGCAGGGAGACCTGATAAGTTATGAAAAAGCATCTTACTACGAATCAAGGTGTTCCTATTTCGGACAACCAAAACTCTTTAACAGTCGGCGAACGTGGACCAGTATTATTGCAAGATGTTCATTTTATTGAGAAGATGGCTCATTTTGACCGAGAAAGAATCCCTGAAAGAGTCGTGCATGCAAAAGGAGCAGGAGTTCACGGCTACTTCCAAGTTTACAAGAGTATGACGTCCTACACCAAAGCGAAATTCCTTCAAGCCCCCCAGAAGAAAACACCCGTGTTTGTAAGGTTTTCAACTGTTACAGGAGGAAGAGGCTCAGCTGATACAGTGAGGGATCCCCGAGGTTTTGCTGTAAAATTCTACACCGAAGAAGGCAACTATGATTTAGTCGGAAACAATTTGCCTGTATTTTTCATCCGTGATGCAATAAAGTTCCCAGACATGGTTCATGCTTTCAAAGCGGCTCCAGACAGCAACATACCCTCAGCTTCTTCTTCACATGACAGCTTTTGGGATTTCATATCCCTAACACCTGAATCGACACACATGATAATTTGGCTCTTCTCTGACAGAGGAACCCCAAAAAGCTACAGAATGATGGAGGGCTTTGGCGTTAACACTTACAAATGGGTCAATGCTGAAGGAAAAGCAGTCTACGTAAAATATCACTGGAAACCAAAATTGGGCGTGCAAACTCTTGACCGTCATGAAGCAACTAAACTTGCTGGAGAAGACCCTGACTACCTTACTCGGGACCTCAGAAACGCAATCACTAATGGTCAAGAGGTTGAATTTGAATTATTTGTTCAGCTGATGCAAATCGAGGATGAGTTGAAGCAGGATTTTGACCAGTTGGATCCTACAAAAACTTGGTCTGAAGACAAATTCCCTCTTATGCCCGTGGGTAAGATGGTTTTGAACAAGAATCCTGACAATTTCTTTGTTGAAGTTGAGCAGGCTGCCTTCTGTCCTTCGAGCATTGTTCCGGGAATAGAGTTTTCAGCTGACAAGTTGCTCCAAGGCAGAACGTTCTCGTATGCAGATACTCAGCGTCACAGGTTAGGACCAAACTACCTGCAAATTGAAGTAAACCGACCCACAGTAGACGTTAACAACAGCCAACGTGACGGAGCAATGCAAATGGGAAAATACAGTGGTCCAGTGAATTATGAGCCAGCAAGCATAGATGAAGGCGCACCCATGGAATCGCTAGTTGGCACACAATCTGTGTTCCAAGTTGGAGGAGATGCTATACGGAAAAAAATCAGCAAAACTAATGACTTTCATCAGGCTGGAGAGAAGTATCTTTCTCTGAGCAAAACAGACCAAGAGAATCTAGTAGACAACCTGATTGCTGACCTTATGCCCATACAAAAGAGTATCCAACAAAGAGTGATAGCGAATCTCACCAAAGCTAACTTAGAACTGGGCAAATCCGTTGCAGAAGGACTCAAACTCTAAACTGACTACATGGTTATTTCTTTTTTTCTAATCTGTTATTTGATGCTATTCCTCTTTCTATTATAAAACTCAGGAGACAACTCTTAAAACTCCTTTTGATGTAATGTTCGTTGTGGCTTGCTATGGAAGATGAAGTGGTTATAATCGAGGTTGAGCCTAAAATTACTGGTTTTGACAATTTTGACTGTGAACCCGGAACCACATCTGCCAAGTGCAACTATGAAAAAGAACTGTATGAGGTTAACCAGTCAATAACTCATAGACCGGAATATGTAGCCGTTAGAGACCGAGATAGCACCCATATCACATTACTATTCAAGATTGACCAAGTTAACTCCATATTTGAAAAGGGACAAATTGTTCCCCAAGGTAAACCCATAAAACTTAGAATTTTACTCCGAGTTAAAGAAAAATCTTCAACAAGCAATATCATCTGGTACACTTCTTTCAAAACATTGCTAACACATAATTCAACAGAAGAGTTCGTGGAAGAAAAGTCTAAACCATTTACACGTGTAAATTCTGTGGATAATAAGATTCTATGCAACGGATATTTTTGCAACCATATAGCCTATTGCAAGTTCTTCAATCATGCTCAAAGCATTACCATAAAGAGTCCAGAGTAGAATTTAGGAGGTAAAGGATTGAAAATAACTCCGGTTAAGAGCTATAACATTCAAATTTACAAAGGAACCAATGGCGAACTAACTTTTGAAAAGAGCAATAGGTTTCAGAAGAGGCAAAACAAAAACCACCCACAATACAACATCAAATTGAACAAAGATGGTAAAGTGTTCTCTGCCACGGATTTGTCAGAGGATTTGTACAACATGTTTCTCAGCAGAATCACTACAGGAGAGATAGTCGGCACAATTGAGGATCTCGTTATGCTATTTTCTGACCTGCATTAGCAGTAACAGTTCTTGGTTTTAACGACTCTTTTTAGGAGTAACAGTGTTGTGGTTACTACTATTAGTGCAACGATTATTGTGGTTGGACCAATTTCTGGTATTGTTGGAGAAGGCAAAGGTGGGGACGGTTGAGGGACTGAAATTGAACCAAAAGCATACACGCAGTTATCGTCTGAACCTACATAGACTACACCATTAGCAACAGAAGGAGAAGACTCCACCTCACTGCCAGTCGTGTAGCTCCAAATTTTGCTCCCAGTCGCTGCATTCAAAGCATAAACATTGTTGTCTTCTGAACCAACGTAAACCACTGCATTAACAACAAAGGGACAAGAATTCACGGAATCACCAGTCTTATAACTCCATATTTTGCTGCCGGAAGCAGCATCCAAAGCATACACGCTGCGGTCGTTTGAGCCTACATAGACTACACCATTGGCAACGGCAGGAGAAGATTCCACAGAATCACCAGTCTGGAAGCCCCAAATTTTGCTCCCAGTTGCAGCGTTTAAAGCATAAACATAATGGTCTCCTGATCCGAAGTAGACCACACCGTTCACAACGGTAGGAGAAGAATACAAATCACTGCTCGCGTAGCTCCAAATCTTGTTGCCCGTGGCAGTTTCCAAAGCATAAACATTATCGTATGAATCGACGTAGACAACACCGTTGGCAACAGCAGGAGAAGACCACACGAAATTACCTGCGTCGTAGCTCCAAATCTTGATACCAGATTCAGCATTTAAAGCATAAACATAGTGGTCGTTAGAGCCAACATAAACCATTCCATTATCTACAGCAGGACAAGAATATACGGAATTACCAGTCCTAAAACTCCAAATTTTGGAGCCAGTTTCAGCATTCAGAGCATAAATATAGTGGTCGTTTGAACCAACGTATAGCACGCCGTGTACAACAGAAAGAGAACCCTCAACAGAATCACCAGTCTGGAAGCCCCAAATTTTGCTCCCAGTTGCAGCGTTTAAAGCATAAACAAAGTGGTCATGTGAACCTACATAGACCACGCCATTGACAACAGCGGGAGAAGTATACTCTACAGAATTGTCTGTCTGGTAGCTCCATAGAGTTTGGTTTGTGAGTGGTCCTGTTGAAGTGGAGTAACCTGAGTGTCTTAGGTCATGATGGAATGTGGGCGACCAGTCTACGGTAGACTGTTGAGCTATAACTTTTGGGGTAAAAGCTGAAAACATCAATAGACCTAAAATCCCCAGAAGAATTATTAGTTTTTTGTTGTTAATCTTCTCCTCTCCTTTAGTTGGTTGGATTATCCAACCTGTAATATAAGTTTTCTCCAAAAAGCTCCAACCACTTTTACTATATACCATTAGTGATTGAGATTGAATTTTTTACCAACGAAGAAAGTGCTCTGATTAATATTGGGTAATAGGTGACTCATGAATTGGGAAATGTTGCTTAGTTGTAATAAAACTCATTTACAGTTAAATGAATAGCTAAACTTTATCCCAATCTCTCATTAACTTCTCCCAGTTCTTTTCAGTGACAAAATTCTTTTTTGTATGTTCAATTACCTCTTCCAAACTGGAGTTAGCTGGATGGGATTTAATGAATTTGACAATATCATAAGCAGTGGGTGCGTGCCATGAATCAATATTTACGCAATCAGAATAGGGCGTTGTCCATAAATCAAGAAATTCTTCTGCAGTAAAGCATATGTTTAGTTGTTTACACTTTTCTGCAATTGATTCCGCAATCTTTCTTCTGTAAGATAATTCTGGAAGCCAATAATCTGAAAGGTCTTTGTTTCCATGTTTGAAGTATAGCTCCTCGTATTTTTGAACCAAGTTTGGTCTGTTTTGTTCAAGGAATTGTTTAACCCCTTTCCAAATTATTGGTCTAATTTTCAAAGGAACAATCGCGCAGCATTTGGCTCTAGCATCTGCAGCTTTCTTAATGTAGTAGTTCAATAGGTTTTCAGACAAAAATGGAAAATATGGACTTAGGTAAAGATCGACTGGAATTCCAGCGCCTGTAAGAGTTTTCATGGCTTCCAATCTTTTGTGATTTGAAGGAGAACATGGTTCCAGTTTTCTTAGCAGTTTTGCCTCAATTGGGGTTATGGTTAAGTTTATGGCAACCAGATTTCTTTTGGCAAGAGAGGATAGAACATCTTTGTCTTTTGTGACTAAATCTGATTTTGTAACTATGAAAACTGGATAGCTTAATTCATCGCAGATTTGAAGCATTTTTCGGGTAAGCTGATATTTTAGCTCGATGGGTTGATATGGATCAGAGATGCTTCCAAGGCAGAACAGGTTCTTGGGGCTTGTCTTTATCTATTCTGTTTTTGAGTTCTTTTTGAAGTATTTCTGGGGCATTTAGTTTGACTCTTAACTCAGCTTTTTTGGTGTACCATTTTGCGTAGCAATAAAAACATTCGTGCGTGCAACCAACATAAGCATTAGCAGTTAGTCGATGGGGAAAAATCAGAAAGTTTAAAGGATATTCGCTGACGTCAACAAGAAGAGTTTTGCAGGACAATTCTATTATTTTCTTTTCCATGAAATTTCATATATGATGCTAGTAATAAGTCTTATGGAAAAGAAGCTTTATTTGGGCAGATTTTGATAATTAAGTCATGAATTGCTTATTTTTCAGAAGAGTTCGAGTTTAGTCTAAATTTAACAACTACATGTTTCTCATCAAGACAGAAAGGTCAAACTAAATATAGTCAAAGCTCACAGTAGCTTTTTGTGACCTCGTACTACTATTCATCGATTTCTAAGTTTCTTCAAACAACAAGTAACGAAATTATTGGCATTCTAGCGAAAAGCCAGTCCCAAGACGTTCACTTAACTGTTGAAATTGCGCAGATGAGGTCTTGGATGAATGAGGTTAAACTTCTAAAGGAAACGTTGTCCACCATTGCATTAGAACCCACTGCCGGAATCATACTAGAATACTTTATTCCTCGAAGAGCAAAAAGAATAGACACCGTAATCCTAACTCATAACATCATTTTCGTTTTGGAATTCAAGAATAATGCCTTCGTAGAAATGGCAACTTCATACAAACAAAATGACCTACACCAATACGAAGATTCCGCACTTGAATTAAGGGATTTTCACAAAGAATCAAGGGAAAGGGTGATTTTGCCAATTCTAATCTACACTTCAGCCAAAGTTATTCCTTTCAAGCCAAGCTTAGACCAAGTCAAGAACATAATTGCAGTAAATAACAAAAATTCCTTAATAGAAGAAATTAACCGTTGCATAGCTGTGTACGGTTCAACCCATGATATAGACTTGAGTAAGTGGGAATCGTCAGCCCTACGAACCTACACCAACAATTATTGAAGCAGCTCAAAGCTTGTATGCTAAACATAGTGTTAGAGATATTACAACAACAGGCGCTGACAGATATAATCTCGGAAAAACTACCGAAGCCGTCCTTAACGCAATTGATTTTGCCATGACCAACAAGAAAAAAGTTATAGTTTTTGTAACTGGCGTACCCGGGTCGGGTAAAACCCTTGTAGGTTTGAACATTGCTCATGATGAAAAGATACGCTCCAAAGGTTACAACGCCTCATTCTTGTCAGGCAATTACCCCTTAGTCACTGTATTGCAACAAGCTTTAGCCATGGATAAAGCCAGACGTGAAGGAATATCCAGACAAGAGGCGTTAAGAGATGCTGAAACTAAGGTTCAGCATGTACTCAATTTTAAGCGGCACTATAATAAAGAAGAAAATGAAATTCCAAACGAGCACATAATAATTTTTGATGAAGCGCAAAGAGCTTGGAACATAGAACAAATGATTAAGAAATCAGACAAGTTCAAACCTTACACAACATCGGAACCTGAACTAATTATGGACATAATGGACCGCCACAAAGAATGGTGTGTGGTCATAGGATTAGTTGGCTCAGGGCAAGAGATCCACAACGGAGAAGCGGGCTTACGTGAATGGGGTAATACGATTAAGAAGAAACATAACGATTGGGTAACCTTTAGCTCACCAAATGCTTTAAGCAACGAACGATTAGCCAAAAATCAAACATTATTTAATTCAATTCCAAACAAAATTACAATATTCCAAGATATATCGCTGCATCTCAAAACATCAATCAGGTCTTACAAAGGCTCAATGCTTTCTGATTGGGTAGATGCTCTTCTAAACAACAATTCAGAATTAGCCAAAGAAACAATTGCACAACTTTCAGAATATCCAATAGTTATTACTCGCGACTTACAAACAGCCAAAAGGTGGCTTAAACAACATTGCCGTGGGACACGTAATTCAGGTCTAGTATGTTCATCTGGCGCCAAGAGATTAAGACCATTGGGTATTGAAACAGAAATTGAGCTTGATGTAGCAAAATGGTTTCTGGGGGATTCAAACGATGTTAGGTCTTCTTCATTTCTTGAGCTTCCTGCAACAGAGTTTGACATTCAAGGTTTGGAACGTGATTGGATTTGCCTTGCATGGGACCAAGACTTAACCAGAAATGACCAAAGTTGGGTTTTCCGTGACTTTTGTGGTTCAAAATGGAAGTTGGTTCGCGATGATTTGCAGAAAGAGTACTTGTTAAACACTTACAGGGTCTTATTGACTCGAGGAAGAGAAGGGTTAGTTATTTTTGTTCCTCGAGGAGATGTCGAAGATGGAACCAGAGGTCCGGAACAGTATGATGCTATTTACTCTTACCTTCTCCACACGGGTATTGAAGAATTGCAGCCTGCTGACCTGCAATTTAAAACCTAAAATGAGGTACATGCCGATGCAATATCTTTCAAAAACTTGTTTTAAATGTATTTTAGGTGAATGGGCTTACAGAGAAAACACCATTAAACCTCTTCTTAAAGTAAGTAGAAACCCTCTCGTAGCCCCTATTCCCCTGAATACTATTTGGTACAAAGTCAAGGTTGAACGTAATGATTTGACAGATTTCAGATTGATAAGAGGATCATCATGGGTTGACCTAACACCTACTGGTGACATGCATTTTGCACATTTACTCTTTGATTATCTAATCAAGTATTCAATAGACACTTTGCGACCGAACCCTAATGCCAATGAACAATCAAGGGAAGAACGCTTCAAAACATTAATACGTAGTATGATTCCGCTTAGAAGAAGTCTTCCTTCTCTAGCCAACTTAACACTGATTCTTGTAAGCACTAGTAAAGGGGGACCTTTTACAATAATTGAAGGAAATCATACAGCCTTAGCTATGTACTTTGAACATTTTGTTAACAAACCTAAACTCCAATATCCGGTACAATTTGCCTATGTTGGCGTTAATCCAAAAATGTTTGAATATACTTTTTACCACATTGCATGAAGAGAAAAAAGGGGAAACGCGAGTGACATCTCCACGGCTTAGAGGGTTCAAGATAATCCTAATCCAGAATTGCAGGGGGTGTTGCTTCTATCTCCTAAAGAACCGGCAAAGCATTCTTAGTTAGGAAGAAGGTAATAATAAATTCAAACAATGAAGTTGGAAAGGTTGAGTAACTCTTGAAGTCTTTGATAATCTTAGTTTCATATCATCATAGCAATACCCAGAAAGTCGCAGAAGTTATGGCAAAAGTGCTCGATGCACAAGTTAAGACACCCGAACAAATTAAGCCCGATGAACTTCAACAATATGACCTCATTGGTATCGGTTCAGGAATCTACTATGGAAAACACCACAAAGACTTGCTTATATTAGCAGACCAGCTTCCGCAAGTTGCAAACAAGAAAGCATTCGTCTTCTCCATATGTACAAATACTCAAAACACACCCAAATATCAACTCACTTCTTAGGGATAAACTTCTATCAAAAGGCTATACAATTGGTGGGGAATTTAATTGCGCTGGATTCAACACTTGGGGACCATTCAAAATAATGGGTGGCACTAAGAAAGATAGACCAAACTCAGACGACCTTAAAAGTGCAGAAGAGTTTGCCAAAAACCTAAAATGAACATTAAAGAAAGAAGTGAACCTATATTTTGTTATAACAATTCTCTATAAAAAAGAGAGGTATGCGGGTGACACTCTCCACTGTACGGAGCGTTCAAGTCCCACCCACGGTACCACTATGGTAAAACATGCCGAGGGTTTACGGAGGGTGATTTCTTAGCTGTTGCTAATCCTTCTTTTTCTTACCGTTAATAATGCAGCAGCAAAAAGTGATAGACCTAAGAACGCAGCCAAGATTGCAATTGTCGGAAATTCAGGTGTGGAGGGCGTCACCGTCAGAGCAGTTGGAGTTGGCGTAGAAGCACTTGTTGTTGTGAAGAAACTGCTATAGACTACATTGTAGTTCTGTCCTGGACTTGTAGTATTATAATATATATTGTCTACTTCATTTCCGCCCGAAGGAAGTTCAAATACTAATGCACCACTGAATGTATCGCCATTGTTTAAAGTCATAGTAGCCCACTCATTGAGGTTAGCAGTTGCCAGAGTATCACAATTGAAAACACTACCCAAGTTGTCAGTTGCTGTGAAGTAAGCAGGGTTAGTATTAAAAATGCCATAACCGTTGTTAGCAATTGACACATTGACTATCTCAAATACAAAACCTGCTTTCGGAGTATCACCCGGGATATCCCTCCAAGCGTAATCATCCCAGCCGATTGTTATGTTATTGTCTGCTTTAACAGATTTTAGATATGCGAAGCAAGAAATGGACATTAGCAGCAGAATCGAAACCAAAACAACGATTCTTTTCTTCATTCTTTTTCCCCTGTCACCTATTTCTTGTCTTAGCTTATAAGCCTTAACTGCTTGCTCTCTTGGGCTTTTTTGCTTACTTGCTATTGTTAACGAGGTAGAATACTTGAAAATCTTTCACTAAGAAAAAATGGGGGTAAACGGGTGACATCTCCACGCATTGGGAGGTTCGAATCCAACCCCTTGCTTTCTTATATTTGAGTTCCTGAAAAGAATTTAAACTGAACTCTAAACGATTACCTTGATAAAGGAAGGTTCAAATAAAAAAGGGAAATGCGGGTGACATCTCCACTTTGGACAGGGTTCAAATCCCACCCCGGTCCATTAGAACAAAACCGGGTCATTTTTGTTTGGTCACCTGATTTTTAATTCGAGGTTAAGCATTTCACCTTTCTTAAAGCCCATCGCATGATAAAACTGTAGCAAATCCCAATCGTTCCAGCCGACTAGCGTGTAAACTATATTCACGCCTTCCACCTTTGCCTTGTCAGTGTCCTTCGTTTCAGCGTCTTCTTCACAACCGCTTCTTCTAAAAATATCGATCAATGCTTTGAACAACGTCTCGCCTATACCGCTATGCTGGAAGTCTGGATCAACCCCCAAAGTATCAATCCAGCCAACACAGTCAGGCACTCCAAATTCCCATCCGCTAACATAACCCAAAATGAAACCTACAACCTTTCCGTCGAGTTCAGCAATCAGAGCGGGACGTGGATAAATACCCGCAAAAGCAGTCTTCCTCTTCCAAAATGCCCGCCTATCCTTTCCGAGTATTTTCTCGTCAATCTTGACAACCGCGTCAAGATCCTTCTCGTCCAAAACCCTAATCTTTACCTTCTCAGAAATCATTCAGAACTCCCCACAAAACAATAACTACGACTAACACAAATAATACTTTCTGTATCAAAAGCACGCTCAGAAACCCAGAAAAAAAGGGAAATGTGGTGATGTCTCCACTGTACGGAGTGTTCAATTCGATTCCCCAACTAAATTGCCAGAGGATGTAGCCAACAACATGCGGCTACGCCCAGTGCTTGAATTTGGCTTTGCAGCTGAATTCACAAATCTTATATCCCCTTTACGTTGACTATAGAAAGAAAGGCAATCGTTGGCAACTAATCATGTCCAAAAATAAAAAATATTTCCCATTCCTCAAATTAGCCACGGCAGTCTCTTTGCTGATTTGTGCTTTAACGATGCTTTCAATGATGCCGCCTCTTTACGCTCAACTTACACCCGCAAGGTCCTTGACTGGGATGTGGCAAAGCTCTACGTCAGGAATGTATTACAGTATGGATCCTTCGGACCCGTCTACCCGCATGAATGACATAACAGCCACGTTTTTTATGACTATCACTCAGCAGGGCAGCCAGATAGACGTAGTCTTGAACGCGAACATTCTGAGTTACACAACAGACCCTGCATACTATAATGAGTACGGAATGGCAGGCGTTCCCGAAGCAGGCGGGATGTACATTGAGTTTACCGGAATAGTTTCAAGCACAAGTTTCTCAGCAGACGAAGTCGGCAGCCAGCTAACTCAAGAGCATCTGACGGGAACATTCACATCAGGCATCATAACCGCAACGTTAACTGGAACCGCAGAAACCACAAACACCAACGGTATAGTAGTGACCAGAACAAGCTCAGCACCCACAACCGTTCCAACAAATCCATCAACCACAAATCAACCAAGCCGCTACTTCAATAGCGTTGCATCAACAAAAGGTCAAGCCCAAAACGTCAACACAAACACGCTGCTTTCCTCTGGGCAACTTGCAAGCGGAACCGAAGTCAAAACAGGCTCCGATGGAATAGTAGCCTTTGAGGCTCCAAACCAAGGCGGCACAGTCTACTTAGGTTCGAACAGCGATGCAGGGTGGGTTGGATTAACTTCTGAGATAGCGCCCGACAACGGCATCCAATACATGATCTATCCCCCAGTGACCGGCGGCACAATCTTTCCAAATGGAAATGATCAATTAAACGACCTCAAATACAGCATACCACTGGACATTGCAATCGCTGTTTTGGTTTTCAGTCACCCGCTCGGGCAAGCCGCTGCCATCGGATTATTTGTTGAAGGCGGAGCTTTTCTCCTACCTAACGGCGTCGCATACGTGAAAGAAAACGTTTCCCACCTCATCGCTGTACCTCAAGGTGCCTTGGCGGGGGATGGAACGGAATACACCGTAAACGTTGCCTCCAATGGAACCACCACCGTGCAGGTCATTAGTGGCTCAGTCATCTTCATGGATCCCTCATCAAACAACATCATAACCATAAACACCAACCAGCAGCTCACGTTGCCGCCCGCGTCTCAAGTTGGCTTCACAAATCAAGATTTACAATCTGATGTGTCTTCTTTTAACTCAGCTTCGGTGAACCAATGGTGGGCACAAGCAACAACCGCCAACACAATCAGCGTCATGGGGATACCCATCAACACCTTCTTTTTGATCTTTATCGTCTTGGCAATATTATTTGTTGTGGCAGGCATTGCCAACTTTGTTAGAGCGCGCGCCAAAAAAAGTAAGGTCAAACAAAGTAGTATTTCGGAGTCATCTTCTTAGCCATATCTATTTAACGGCATTATAAACTAGAGATTGGGTATGTATTTAGCTCGAAATTGTCGATCTCGTTGTTAATCTTTCCTTTAAACGGACGGAGCCTAAATTTAGAAGCGTTTACCCGGCGCCTTCGAATAACTCCTAAAGTCTAAAATAGGCTCATTTTGAAATTTACGTCCAGAATTTCAACCTAAACTTTGCGACAGCTAAATACACACGAGATTGGATGAAAACCTTGATAAACTATAATTAACAAAAAAAGGGATTCGCGGGTGACATCTCCACCTGACTGTGGGTTCAAGTTCCACCCCCTACTAAATTGTTTGAGTTCGAGATTCTTTGAAATAATGTCAGGTAACAGACTGAGAAAAAAGGGATGTTTTGCGAGAGAAATGGTTTGCTGGAATTGAGGGATTTTCTCATAGTCCAAATTATGTAACATCAACCGAACTTGTTTGCACTTCTCAGCCATGTTTTCTAAATAGCTTAACGTCATCGAATCTTTGGAGCACTG
>Ga0209777_10005790_pt1 | contig 14137 bp, 19 predicted proteins | sample FrelakmetHBP12HB_FD_187147 | JGI IMG/M metagenome (GOLD analysis project Ga0209777, IMG submission 187147) | Freshwater lake sediment microbial communities from the University of Notre Dame, USA, for methane emissions studies -HBP12 HB (SPAdes)... | ecosystem: Environmental > Aquatic >...
AGTATATTATTCGATGCAGCTTCGACAGTCAAACCTCTTCTTCTTTCCATGCCCCCTCACCAATGAGTGGAACCCATCGACAAGGGCCAAGGTCATGAACAACGGTTCTATCGGTTCTTTTGGTAACCTTCAATAGGTTCTGTTCATGACGAGAGCCTACAGGAATCAGCAGACGTCCATCAACAGCAAGTTGGTCCAAAAGCTGCTCAGGGACCCTTGGGGCACCTGCTGTAACGATGATGGCGTCGTAGGGTGCTTTGTGGCACCATCCCAACATTGGTTCAGCCAAGTGTACTTCAATATTCATGTAGCCCAGTTCCTCCAGTACCTCTCTCGCTTTCTCGGCAAGCTGAGGATGCCTCTCCACAGTGACCACCCAATTAGCCAGCTCAGCCAAAATAGCTGCCTGATATCCACTCCCAGTACCTATCTCCAGAACCTTTTCTCGACCACCCAGTTCCAGGGCCTCCGTCATCATCACCACTATAAGAGGTTGTGAGATTGTTTGCCCTTGGCCAAGAGGGAGCGGTCTGTCCTCGTAAGCCGCGTGTTGATAGGCAGCAGGCACGAACAGTTCCCGCGGAACACGTGCCATTGCCTTAAGCACTCTCTCGTCTTTTATCTCCCGCCGCAGATGTTCGATTAACATCAAACGTGCTGCAGCAAAGTCTGTTTCCAAATCGGGACTCCTCATCCTATGGCTGGTACACCCATTCAACCAGATAAGCTAATTACCCATTTCACCATGACAGAACATGTCTAGGCCACGGAACGTTACTTAGATTTTAGCCTACACCTCTTCGCTAGTCTAGATTTCAGAGAAGCATCCGCCGGACCATCCTGAATTGGATTTACTGTCATAGCATGGCCTTTAATAAGGCTGGTCCGACACAAAGAACCATTATGTGCTATCCCCCTCCATAGTAGATATTGTCACGATTATAACTTATAAGCATATCTTACCATACCTGTCAATATCCCTCATTTTGTTCGTAAAATACCCCCTATTAGCCAAAATGCCACTTGACACACCGCTCATTTCCATGATAATATGAGCGAAATTTCCGACAGGTGGGTGCTATATGACTGACTTTGCAACAAGTGCAGTTTCCGAATCGCCCCTGGGGGTAGCGCAGCGCGAGATGCTCCTGGACAGTTACATGATTAGTTTGAGGTCTGAGTTGCTATCTGAGAACACAGTCCGAAGCTACGAACTGGCCATGAGGACGTTGATCGGGTTTCTCGTTGACAAGGGAATGCCTACTCAACCGAGCAGGATTGCGAGAGACTACATTGAGGCATTCCAAGTGGATCAAGCGAACCAGGGAAAGAAGCCAGGAACCGTCGTCTTGTATCATGTCGCGCTAAAACGGTATTTCAGGTGGCTGGCAGGTGAGGGGGAGATAAAGCAGTCGCCTATGGAGAAGATGAGGGTCCCAAAGATGTCACAGCAGCCAGTAGCTGTAATATCCCCTGAACATATCCAGGCAATCCTGAAGGCCTGCGAAGGTGCAGACTTCCACTCTAAGAGGGATATGGCCATCATCAGGTTGATGATAGATACAGGCATCAGGCGGGGTGAAGTTACTTCCATGACATTGCAGGATGTCAACCTGAAAAACCAGACCATCACGGTTAGGGGCAAGGGCAATCGAGTTCGCACGCTACCCATTGGCCGCAAGGTGACGCGGGACATAGACAGATACCTGAGAAGTCGAGCTTCCCATCGTGATGCTGGACAACCTAACTTGTGGCTTGGCAAACAAGGACCTTTGAGGAGCAGCGGAATCTACGACATCATCCAATACCGAGCCAACCAAGCCGGTGTCCCACATATTCATCCGCACATGTTTCGGCACTCGTTTGCCCATCAATGGCTGTCCCATGACGGCTTAGAGGGGGATCTGATGCAGTTAGCTGGCTGGCAGTCCCGAACCATGCTTGGGCGCTACGCTGCCTCAAAGGCTGCAGAGAGGGCACAGGACGCCCATAGAAGGTTATCTCCTGGGGATAGGTTCTAAAAATGAGCGGCTTGGCGCTGACCTGGGCGATTCCCCTAAACAAAACTCAACAAATGGCCTACGCTGGCATAGTCCATATTTCAGTAGGCCAGCAGGACCAGTACACTGATGCTCTAGAGAATTTCAAGCGGTTCTATATTCCTGGCCGCCAGTGTGACGCTGCTCAGATAGTTATTTCAGGTAAAGACCCACGGCAAACGCAAATCTGTTTTGATGACGACGTACCTCCACCGGTTCTAGGTTGTCGAGCGAGACAGCCTTTCCAAAAGGGCGAAAAAGTTGCCATTGGGGTGAACGCCGACCCGGTGAACGTTAAGTGGCCACGCAAGGGCGCAGCAGGCTTCGTCTACTTTCGTCAGGGGAAGACGGGGACTGATCTCTTATGGCACCTGGGGCCGATGTGGTTATTTATGCCCGCGGGTTGCGAGTTTCTATTCAACTACTTGTTCCCATCCAAGAAGAGCATTTCTGCTGGTAGGAGCAAGGAGGAACTGTTTGGTGAATACGATGGGGACGACTTCAAGTTGGGTGATTTATCTGGTGCAGTCTGGTTAGCATTCGGTGGAGAATACATGCCTTTTGAGTTGAGAGACTTGGCATACAAAGTCCGCAAAGCGCTGAATGTGAAGGACATAGACAGAGTCGAAACACCGTCTGAATCTGAGAAAGAGGTCAAGCTGTATAGAATTATGGATGGGCAGGTATTCACCTGTGATGAGACCGGCCAGGGGGAATTCATCACCCCGAGTACCGATGAGGATGATAAGGACTCGGATATATGCCCGGACTGTTGGAAGACACTAACTGAGAAAGAACTTTATTCCCTTGACCGATATCTGCAAGCCTCCGAACAGGGTTATAGCCTCTCAGGTAAACGGGGGAACAGCCTGGTTCAGTTCCTCGGCTCTGACTATTGGAAGATAATGATGGGGGTACAGAGGGCCAAACGGAAGTTGTCAAAGTGTCCCCATAATAGAAGATCCTGACCCACCGTTAAATTTGCCCCAAAAACTTCGCATATATATATAGAGGGCAGTATATGCGAAGTTTGCCATTTTTGACCTTATACATTCCTGATGACCATGCTGGGCATGCCCATATTGTCGGGGCCACCTCCGATCCCAAGGTAGTCTACCTGGTCGCCAAAGTCCTTGCGGATCAACTGACGGATCGAAAGGGCTTGGCACTCAAGGCCATGACGATGACCGAACCTCGCCATGTGAAGAAGGATGACCACTCCTAGTTCACGCGAGATGGGTCTTCGTGGCCGCATCGGTGGGTTTTCCAAGGCTTCTAGGTATGCACCGGAAGAATTGACGGGTGCAGCCAGGACTGGCTTCCTCAAACGCTTCGAACCGCAGGAGATCGGATTGTCACCAGATGAAAAGCAGAGGCGTACCCAAGCAGCACTGAAAGCCCACATGGCACGGCTTTCCCTATTGTCAGCGAAAGCGAGACGTCGATGACTGATACTCTCATTGAACACTTGGCGAGCATGAACATTCGCAAATTGTCCTCTGAGGGATTGGCACTGGAACTCGACTTCGCCAGTCGTGAACGTGTTTTGAGCGATAACGTGGTAAGCCACATTACAGCGTCTATTCCCAGTTTGGATTTCGGAGGATGAGATGATGCTTCCAGCGGAGATTGAGGCACAACTCCAGGAGATCATGGCTTCAGACCTTTCAGAGCAGGAGATTCGAGCCCGCTATCCTCTAGCCATAGCATGGATACGCGACCAGGTAGACCTAGTCTCATTGATCCAGGACTCCGGGATCAACCTGCAGCCAGTATCAGCAGACGCACCTAATGTTCTTGTTGGCAGAGGTTGCCCCAGTTGTGGCGGTCCTGTTGCTGTCAGAAGGTGAATGAATGGTGAACAAGGATGAATTAAGGCAAAGAATCGACATTGTAGACCTGATCAGCCGCACAGTGACCTTACGCAAGGATGGTGAGAATTTCAAGGGGCTATGCCCTCTGCATGCTGATACTAACCCGTCACTGACCGTGTACCCCAAGGATCAAACTTGGCATTGCTTCGGTTGTGACAAACACGGCGACGCTTTCCAGTGGATTATGGAAACGCAGAAGATTGACTTCAAAACGGCCCTTGCCGAACTCCAGGAACAATATGGGGTGCCCATCGTCAACCAGGGGAATACTGCAAAGCAGACAGTATGGGATATCACAGACCTAGACGGTAAGGTGATTGCCCAGCATATTCGCCGGGATCTACCCGGCGGCAAGAAGACATTCATCTGGAAACAAGCTGATGGCAAGATAGGTTTGGCTAACGTGAAGGTGGAAACTCTCCCCCTCTACGGCCTTACCAAGCTCCTGGAAACTCCTAGTGATGCCGATATCTTCATAGTGGAAGGCGAAAAATGTGCTGATGCCCTTATACAGCATGGGTATTGTGCGCTTGGAACTGTGACCGGGGCCACCTCATGCCCTTCCGAATCTGCCTTTCATCCTTTAGTTGGCCGTACCGGGAGGGTGTATCTGTGGCCTGATAATGATGGCGCTGGCTATTCTCACATGGGAAAAGTGGCCAGCCATCTGACCGCACTCGAAATTCAGCCATACCTGATACGCTGGGCAGAGGCTCCCCCGAAGGGAGATGCTGCTGACTACCTGGCCAGCCATAACGATATTCTGGCCCTTACTGAGAGTGCTATCCCGTGGTCAAGCGGACGCTCACAAGCAGAGGCTGTAGCCATCTCTGAGGGCAAAGTCCAACAGGGTATCCCCTTGTTATCAGGAAATACAATCAAACTTGAGGCAGATGATATTCGACGGGAACGGACAGGGATCCATGCGAAGGTCAGCCTATATTGTGATACTACCCTGCTGGCCTGGGATACGTTTAACATCCAAAGGAATGAAGAGCGCAATCGGCTGGCAAAGAGTGCGGCCGATAGGCTGCCAGAAGGCCTTGACGCCCTCTGCGATGCTGTGACACTGAAAGGATACCTTGACCAGTTCGCCGCTAAGGTTTGGCCGTCATATCTTGATTCTAGTATGGGGAAGCCGCTGCAAGGGTTGTCTGTATTGCCGCGTCAATCTCTTATCCTATCCCCTTACATTATCAGTGAAGGCGGAACTATCCTCTTTGCTCCTGCTGGTAGTGGTAAGAGTTATCTGGCCCTGGCTATGGGCGTGAGTATTGATGCTGGTATTCAGACACTCTGGCCATGCTCCCAAGTCCCAGTCCTTTACATCAATATAGAGAGGTCAGCGTCGTCGCTACAGCGAAGGCTCACTCTGGTAAACCGTGCGCTGGGACTGCCCCAGACACGTCCGATGCTGTTCTTAAATGCCAGGGGAGCATCTCTGTACGATATCCAAGATCAGGTCAAGTCCACTATTGACAAATACAAGGTCAAGGTACTGATTCTTGACTCTGTCAGTCGGGCTGGTATGGGTAGCCTTGTCGAAGATCAGGCAGCTAATCGTACCATCGACGTGCTCAATCGTCTTTGCCCGACCTGGCTGGCTATTGGGCATTGCTCAAGGGCTGAGTCTGACCACGTGTTCGGGAGCGTTCACTGGGACTGTGGGGCGGATGTTATGGTTCAGATGCTTACCCAAGAGAAGGGCGACACTCTGGGCATTGGCCTACAGATAACTAAAGCCAACGATATCGCGAAGGGCAATCTGAAATCCTATGCCCTGGAGTTTGACTTTGAGAACCTTAAGACTATCCGTCTAGCCAAACCGTACGAGTTCGGGGAGCTGGCATTAGGTAAGAAGTTATCCCCAACACAAGAGGTTATAAACTACCTTCTGGAGAAGGAAGAGGCCAGCGCCTCGGCAATAGCCGACGGTTTGGGCCGGAATCGATCGAACATCTCGGCACTACTTAACAACTCCAGCGAGTTTGTCAAAACCAGCAAGGATGGCCGAACTCAAAACTGGGGACTTAGATCAACTGAAAAGTGATAATGTTTTACACGGTATCGGATGTGTTGTTGCCATTAAGAGAGTGTTTTATACAACACATCTCTCTAGCAGGGGCAACACATTGAAACAACACATTTTTATGAGGGAAATTGGCCTATCTGTTGCCTTTATCAGCCAGGGCAACACATTGGGGCAACAGATAGGGGCAACACATTAGAACATTTAGAGGAAAATGAATACTGAAATGACTACTCTGCAAATTACCCCTGACACTAGAGAACACCAGCGTTGCAAGGCAACTCGGAAAGATGGTCAAGCGTGTAAGGCATGGGCGAATGATAGCGGTCTCTGCGTAGGACACTGGGCAGGCGCGCAGCCTAATCGTGTCAAAGGTGGACTCAACTCTTCCAAGAGTCGCAGGATTGAACGGTTACTATCGCCCCGGCTGAGGAATCTCCTCACCTTATTGGAAGATGCTGTCAATGGAGTAATTTCCGAGAAGGTCAGTCCAGCCCAGGCTCAGGCGTTGTCGAGCCTCAGTAATTCCCTTTTGCGAACATATCAAGTCGCCGAAATCGAACTGCAACTCCGCGCCTTGGAGGGGATCACCCGGATCACACCGGCGAAGATAAAGCAGCTTCCCCCTGGCCGGGGAAAGGATGATGAGGCTGATGGCATCGACTGAGCAGCGATTGCAACGGCTCAAGAAGAAGATTGAAGTCGAGCCGGTTCCAGATTGGAAGGTACGCTCTCAGCAGTTAGAAGATAAGATTGTCGCTATTGCCGAAGGGCAACGCTTCAAACCGCAGCCCTCAAAGAATCCTGAAAGAGATATGTGGATCCTGCAGTTGCTGGAGAGCAGGTATCACTCTTGGGTTGAAGCCCAACAGAAGCCCCCGGACCCGGAGCAGATAGAGACTATCGGCCAATACGACAGAGGCAGAGTCGCCTTGGAGAAAATCTTTCAGCAATGGTGGGACTTAGAGAAAGAGGCAGCATCAAAGAAGGCCGGAATAGTGCCATGACTTCGCTACGCGTTGCTGGCGGCATGGTGAGTCAAAAAGATGTGGGAAGATAGCCGGGACGAAAGATGACAGGAGATTCAGTAATGGGTCGATTCAAACTTGATGATTGGGTTGTAGTCAAAAAAGACTCGAATAGGCTTCCCGAAGAATTGAAGGGTTGGCAGACACAGGATGTGCCAGCACTTATTGTTGGTGCCCAGAATCCCAGACCCGGTGTTGATGCATGGCGTGTGAAGGTAGGGGAAAGAGAGTTTCCTGTCTTTGATGAGGACTTGAAAGGCTGGCGCGAATGATGAAGATGAGGCATGAAAATCCCCACGAGGGAAACCAGAATTGCGGCAAAAATCCCCTCACGGATTTTGAAGTATATCTTGTGTGACAGTAAAAAATGGCATTATGTTTGGTATTTTACTCTCACTTCGCACAATCAGAACTTGTGCGCACCTTAATAGGAATCATTCTCATTTAATCATCAGGAAAGGTGGTAACAAAGATGGTAACGGCAACAGACAAACTCAGCCAGCATGAAGGCAGCAAGTCCGATCTCGAAGCACGACAAGAGGGACTTCGGGCAGAACAGGCCGACCTACTCAGACTAAAAGGGGAGTTGGTCGGAAAGGCTGTCTTAGACAAAGACTCTGACAGTCAACAGGAACTCCAGAGCGTAGTCAGTCGTCTAGCAGAGATTACAGGCGAGTTGGAGATCCTTGGAGAAGCCCGGCGGACCCTGAGTGAGAGAATGGCTCAGACAACCCATGAAATCGCCCAGGATAAGCGCAATGCAAACATCGAGGCCGTCCTATCTCTCTCAAGGAAAAGGGCTGAAATCCTCACGCAGATAGAGCAACAGGTAGAGGCCCTGGCCGGCCTGATAGGTGAGGCATGGGCAGTGAATGAGCAGGGGTTGATAATCTCCAATGCCTTCCCCGAATCATCAGGTACCAGGTCCCTATTTTCCCAAAGGCATTTCAGCACAGCCCTCGAATACTTGTTAGGCTCCTACTTGCATCGTTATGATGTCTCTGCTTGTCTGAGGCCGGGCAACTGGCAGAATTGGAGCTGGCAACTCAGCACTCAGGCGCCGAGTGACCTAGAACAGCACTTGAAGGGATTGCCCCTGAAATGAGCGACGGTCGAAACCTTATTGGGGGGGAAACGCCAGGGGATGAAACCATATCCTCACCCTACAAAAAAATTCTGTGGAATACATACTTCGGACTTTTCACCCGAAGCGACTCGATATCACCTTTGTGTGTGGCTCTGGGGGCTAGCGTTCTCCTTTGCGCTGGCTCCCGGAGCAACTAAGGGTGCGAATCAAAAGCTAGCGGAGGAATAAGATGTTTGCTGCTACTGAAATAGCCATCGTTGTGACAGCGAAAGACCAGGCCTCTCAGGTGGTGGATAAGGTCTCCACGGGACTCAAGAAGTGGGCACCACTAATGAGAGCCGGAGCGATAACCACCGCAGCTCTTGGTGCTACCTTGATCAAATTGGGTCGCGATACAGACCGGCTGGAACAATCCAACCAGACCTACCTGACTTCCTTGGAAAAGATGGAGCTCTCAGTCGGCAAGGTTCTCCGTCCGCTAGAGGACATGGCTCCCGTTCTGGTAACTATTGCAGGACTAACAATGGTGCTATCGATGCGGGCTGGCCGTGCTGCTGCTGCATTTCTTGTTGAGGGTGCAGCCAATGTCATAGCCACTCTTGCTACGAAAGCCGCTACTGCTGCCAATGTCGCCTATACCCTGTCTATAGAAGCCCTCACCGGTGCCGTGGCAATAGCCACACTTGGCATTGTTGCCCTCGGCGCTGGGGTTGCGGCTGGACTCCTCGTTTTCCAAGGGGCAGAAAGACGCAAAAGGGATGAGTTGGAGAAGACGAATGAACTCATCAAGACTCAAACCACTACCCTCCAATCTGAACTCGACAAGTTGAAGAAGGAACAAGAGTCAACTTGGGATGATATGACCAATGCTGCCCAGGATGCCTACGATGTTGCGGTAACTGCCGCCAGGAACTTTTATGGGGATATCACAGCAGAAGATAATTCCCTTATGGCACAGGAACGCAGGCGGTATCAGGCAGAGGCAGACGCCATTGATGCAAAATATGGCAAAATCATAGCCGAGTATCAGGCAGAACTTGATCTACTGGACAACACCAGTACCGAGGCAACGAGGGCATATCAAGACAGTCAAGGTCAACAGGAGATTGACCGCCTCAAGGGATTGAGGTCTGTCGCTCTGACTGAGGCTCAAAAGGCAGAACTCACCGATGAAATCAATGCCAAGATAACCGAGGAGAACCAGAGGCATCTTCAGGAGCAGACTGAGGATAAGAGGACATCCCTTAACGAGCAAATAGCTGAGGCACAGAAAAAGGCACAGGATGAGAAGGCTTCTGCCAAATCTGCATCGGATGATATCATCGCTGGATATAACAATCAGGGGTTGGCAGCAATCAAGGCGGCTGAGGATGAGAAGACCGCAGCCCTGGATGTGGTCAAGGTGCAAAAAGAGCAGGTACTTCCTGTCTATGCTGAGCTCCAGACTGCCCTGGATGAAGTAAATGCCCGTATGAATACCCTGGAGGGCAAACCAAACATTGATATCAAGAACATTCAGGATGCTACAGCAGCGATAAATGACCTAAAAGCCGCAATGGGTGGGGCTGAGACTGCAGCAGGCCAAGGAACACCAGTAGCCGAAGGGTTGCTGGGTGAAGATAAACGTCTCTTTGGTTTCCCTATTCCTGGTGTTACTAAGAATGTCTCAACTTGGGAATGGGCATTACCTGCTTGGAGTGCCTTCCTTCGTGGGTTTGGCTTTGTTGGCCAAGCCAAGGGTGGTTCTGGCATAGTCACCAAACCCACTGCATTCGTTGCTGGTGAGGCTGGTCCTGAAGCCTATTCCTTCACCCCACTGAGTAAGATGGAGGGAAGTCAATCACCAGTCGCCATGATCGGCTATCAACCGGCGGGGGATACCACAGAACCAACAGGGTATAAAATGCCTTCTCTTGTTATCCAATCCCTGATGAAACCGAAGCTGATGGCCAAAGGTGGAAGTGGCATTGTGACAAAGCCCACTACCTTTGTTGCCGGAGAGGATGAACCAGAGGCTTATTCGTTTGTTCCCCTGAGTCATACTGCTTCCCCCTTGGTTCAATCTCTATTAAAGCCAAAGACCACCAATAAGGTGTTTGGGTTGGCAGAAGATTTGGCTCAGATGCCTATTAAGAGAATGGCTATGGGGGGATATGGTATTGCCAGAAAACCTACGGCGTTTCTCGCAGGTGAGACAACGCCAGAAGCCTATTCCTTCACTCCTGTCGGGCAAACAGCAAAGACTACAGGGGTTGCACCTTATGGAGTCACCTATATAGACAATCGCACAATCAAACTCAATGTCGGAAACTGGATGGGAGACCGCCAAGGGATTGAGGAATTGGTTGACCGCATCCAGCCTGTAATGAGAGCCAGAGAACGATGGGGAACGGGTAAGGCGAGATACTAAAGATTGCGTCACGCGTGTCGCAATCTTTAGGAAAAGAAGCAAAGGACAGAACAAAAAGGGAGATTGGATGCCATGAGACTGCTACCCAAAGAAGACATTATCATAGAACCGAGTTCTGATGGAATACACGTCACAGTATCCCTGTATGAACACCCTGAAGGGTATCGGTGGTGGGATAAGTATCATCTTTCAGATCTTCCTAACGATCTCATTAGTCGAGACGATCTTGAACGTTTTGGCATCAACATAGTTGACGGAGAAGCCTGTGGAAGTTGTTAATATCTTCATGCCTGGTATTTCCGCATGTGGGTCATGAAGAGTAGCGGCAGAGATGTATTCTTGGTATTCGACAATGGTGTATTCTTTCCCACTATCAGTTTTGGCCAGGAAACGACCTATCTCTGTTTTTCGGTTCACAAATGACTCCTTTGAATTGCGATTGTAACACGGAGGAAACTCTGTGTCCAAATCAGACCAGAGAAGGGGGCCTATCACACCCCCCTTGGGGTACCCCAGAATATTTGTGACTAAAATGAGGGACTTGACTTCTGGCAAAGCACCTGACAAGCCATTTGACAAATCTTTTGTCATGATGTAATATCCAATATCTGTCAATATCAAATCCAATCAAATAAGGTGACTCTTCCCCGCCGTTCATTCCTTCGGGAGTGAACTGGCGGGGTTCTTTATCTGGCAATAGATAATCTGGAGGTGGCACACTTTGGAGCAACAGGCGGTCGTCCTATTCATAGATAGGCAGAACTTCTACAAGGGAGCTCGTCGAGCATTCTTCTCTGAGAGCGATCTGCACTACTATGGCCAGTTTCACCCCGTCAAGTTGGGGATGCTGCTATGCTCTAGGAGCGTATCTGGTGTAGTCCGAACCCTGAAGCAAGTAAGGGTATACATTGGCCGCCCCGATGCCTCGAAAGAGCCCAAGACGTACTCTGCCCATATGAAGCAATGCGCTGCGTGGCAACTCGCTGGGGTCGAAGTGGTTCATCGAGGGCTACGATATCCGCCCGATTGGCCAATCTCCAAGGCACAAGAGAAGGGCGTCGACGTCGCACTAGCGATAGACTTCGTCGCGATGGCTATTGATGGTGACTACGAGATGGGTGTTATAGCTTCTACTGATTCGGATCTGAGGCCAGCACTGGAATATGTCCAACGCAAATGCCAACCGAAGTGCAGAGTACAGACGGCAGCTTGGATTAGTCCGCGGACCAGTAGCACACTTTATATACCTGGTAGTGCTTTGTGGTGCCATCGCTTGAACAGGACCGATTACGACTCTGTTGCAGATTTGACTGACTACAATCAGTAGCGGATTATCAACCTCTCGCGTTGCCCCGACCTACCACAGCGCCCTTTCTGCATCCGACTTTCTCCCCCGTCTTTTTGGCCACTTAGCATGATATCTTTCATGCAGTTCCCCCAACTGCCTGTCGGTGACGTGGGTGTACCGCTGTGTCGTTACGATAGAACTGTGACCTAGCATCTCCTGAACGCTTCGTATGTCAGCCCCATTCCTCAAGAGGTCCGTGGCAAAGGTATGTCTCAGCGTGTGAGGGGTGATATTGCCAGGTAATTTGCATTGCGTGGCATATATCTCAATCATCTGTTGAATCGCCCGTGAACTCAACCGGCCCAACTTAGTCCCCCGGTATCCAACAAATAGTGCCTTATCGCTATCATTCCGGGTAGCCAGGTAGCGTTTAATCCACTTTGCGGCATCATCCGACAGGAATACCACCCTTGGCTTGCTGCCCTTGCCAACGATGCCGAATTCCCTGCGCTCCAGGTTGATCTGGTCACGATTCAGGCTCACCAGCTCTGAAACCCTCAAGCCAGTGCTCCAAAGCATTTCCATGATCGTTCTATCCCGCAGTCCCACATTCCGTTTGAACCGTGTGCGTCCCGCCATTCTGACATTGGGTACACTCAGTAGCCTGTCTAGTTGTTCAGGATTCAGGAATGATACTAGCGGTGTTGATGTCTTGGGTAGACCGATCTTCTCTGCGTTCAAGACGTTCATATCCAGGCGAACCGACAGGTAGCGCAACATGCCCCTCAGAGCCATGAGGTAGTATCCCTGGCTGACTTTCTTGAGTGACTGCTGTCTTGTATCTGCCATAGGCCAGCGGCCACTGCCAGAAGGCTTGGTAAGGTGAGCCAGATAATTCCTGTATTTGCTGACTAGGCCCAGGTTGACAGCAGCAATATCCTCAACTTTATGATCGGCTGCGTATGCGGTGAAGAGGTCTAGATAACCGCGGTAAGCCTTGATAGTCCCTCGGGCATACCCCTTATCGAGTTCCAGATGCTCTAGAAATCGCTTGGCAGCATCGTTGATGGTCATACAACCCACTCCGGGTCTATCAGCCGGCTTTGACGACTCAATATCTGTTGGTCTGGATCCCATACCAACAGATCCCCCCGCTTCACTTCACCACCAGAGAATATCATGTGATCGACATGGATAGCCGCTGGCCTCTTGATGTTCTCTGATAGCCATTCCTTCAGGTCATCCAGGGTGAACTTTTTGCCTACTCCCTTCGTCTTCAGCACTTCGATATCATCATGGTAAAGCAGTGCATGGCCTATGGTTCTGTCTTCCTCTGTTCTGTGTCTCCTGTCTGCCTTCTGTGTGGTGGTTACCATTCTCTCTTCCTCCGTTCTTTCTATGTCGCTGAGTTCTACCAGTTCCTGGCTCCGTAACTCCCTCTAGTCAGAGGGCAGACCAGAGGTCGTATGCCTCCCCATCCTTCGGGATTGCCTGACCAGGCAGAAAGGTTCTATCCTTCGGGTTCTTCTCAGCCCATGCCATGAATTCCCTCAATCGAATATGCCAGTTGCCAAATCTGCCTAGCCTAACATGCTTGCCGGTAGCTTCCCGCCAGTTGTCCAGAAATACCCTCCAAGCAATGTCATGCCAAGCGCATAGTGATGAACCATTGCCCAGAGACACCATACCCTGCTGCGGGCATCCTTTAACCTGGCATGTGTGATGTGGCTGGCCTGCGTGTTTGTGAGTGTACTCGACTTGCCGAAGTAATGCTGCACCTGTTGCACCCTGAAGTGTAATGTATTCCATTGTCCTTTCCCTCCCTTTTCAGCCTCTTGGGCTGTATTCCGTCATTATCTGTGGTGATTCCAGTGTCCTTTTTCCGTTGATAATTGGACAAGTTTCGCTCCCCTGTCCGTTCAGGCTGCCACATCGCAAAGCGTAGTATAATAACTTATAATGACGGCCAAGATGCCTCACTGCGGAGGTTCAATACGGGTTGGAGACATCTATCGTTAGAAAAATGGAGGAGGGCGAATATTGAGTAAGAAGACGGTAAGAGACATTGATGTGCGTGGCAAGAAGATATTAGTCAGGGTGGATTTCAATGTACCTCTGGATCCTCAGAGCGGAGTCATTGCTGACGATACCCGTATCCGTGAGTCAATACCTACCATAAAATACCTCCTTGATAACAAAGCTAAGGTCATCCTCTGTTCCCATTTGGGACGCCCCAGGGGCCCCGAGAAAGAGTCCAGCCTGGCCCCGATAGCACAACGACTCGCTCAAATGCTCGGTCAACAGGTAAAGATGGCCTCCGACTGCATCGGGCCGGAGGTTGAACAGCTCGTCGCTGCTATGAAGCAAGGTGAGCTCCTTATG
>Ga0209777_10005791_pt1 | contig 14135 bp, 11 predicted proteins | sample FrelakmetHBP12HB_FD_187147 | JGI IMG/M metagenome (GOLD analysis project Ga0209777, IMG submission 187147) | Freshwater lake sediment microbial communities from the University of Notre Dame, USA, for methane emissions studies -HBP12 HB (SPAdes)... | ecosystem: Environmental > Aquatic >...
AAGAGAGGGCATCCAACGTTTACGCTGCTATAGATACCGTCGTCGATGTGCTGAATCGCCAGATCGAGCGCTTCAAGGATAAACTCTACCGCAGCAGGAGAAGGATTACACCATTACGAAGGGAATTGGCTGCCGAAGAGGTACCGGAGGAGAGAGTCGAGGAAAGAGAGAGCAGAATCGTAAAGGTCAAGCGTTTTCCGGTCAAGCCCATGACGCCGGACGAAGCTGCAGACCAGATGGAGCTTTTGTCGCATGACTTCTTCATCTTCTTCAACCCTGAAAGCAATCGGTTCGCCGTGTTATACCGGCGAGGCGACGGAAACTATGGCCTGATCGAGCCCGAGCTAGCCTAAACGATTCGGGATCTTCCCCAATTTCAAAGTCCTCCATTCTTCCAAAGAAGAAGGGGGATACAGGGGGCTGAATTTAGAGATCCCGGGGTTTAATCATTAAGCCGTGTAACTTTCTCAATGTCTCGAGGGGAGTGCAGAGGGGCGAAGACCCTTTGCCGGTCCATCTATGGCCGATGGGAGCATCCCCCATCCCTAAGATCCCCCAAGACTGGGGGATACAGGGGGCTGAAGAAATAGGATATAATGAGGTGATTCTCAAATTGCCCTCGAAAGGAGTTCTTGTTAATGGCTAAGCAAAAGGAAAAGCCAGCTATGCTGGACCGCTACCGTGTCCTGGACCTGACGGACGACAGAGGCGCTTTCTGCGGCAAGATCATGGCCGAGCTCGGCGCCGATGTGGTAAAGGTGGAGAGGCCGGGAGGCGACCCCTCAAGAAATGTCGGGCCTTTCTACAAAGACATCCCCGACCCCGAGAAAAGCCTCTCCTGGTTCGCCTTCAACCAGAATAAGAGGGGGATAACCTTAAACATCGAAACCAGAGACGGCCAGGAGATTTTCAAGAAGCTGGCCCAGAAGGCAGATTTCGTCATCGAGTCCTTCAAGCCCGGCTACCTGGACCAGCTGGGCCTGGGCTACGCCGCCCTGAGCAAGGTCAACCCCCGAATAATCTTGACCTCGATCACGCCCTTCGGACAGACCGGGCCCTATAGCACCTACAACTCCCCTGACCTGGTCACCATGTCCATGGCTGGGTATGCCCTTATCTGCGGCGATTCCGACCGCCCGCCGGTGCGCTTCAGCAGCGACCAGTCCTATTACCAGTCGAGCCTGCAGGCCACGGTGGGCACCCTCATCGCCCACTACCATAGAGAGCTGTCAGGCGAGGGGCAGCACGTTGACGTCTCCATGCAGGAATCCATGATCTGGACGCTCTGCTACGCCCCGCATGACTGGTACCTGCTCCATCAGATAATCCATACCAGAGAAGGCGCTTACTGGAAGAGGCTGGGCGTTACCTATCGCCTCATCTGGCCCTGCAAGGACGGCTACGTTTGCTACCGCCTGCTCATGGCACAGCCCGGCGCAGAGGTAATGAACGACCTTATAGCTTCGATGAACAAGGAAGGTCTCGGGCTGAGTATGAAAGACATCGGTTGGACCACCCTGAGCTTCACCGAAGTGCCCCAGGAGCAAATCAACGAGTGGGAAGTTGAGATAGGCAAATACTTCCTCAGACACACCAAGCAGGAGCTCCACGAGGAGGCCATCAGGCAGAGGAACGTGCTCCAGCCCGTGAACGACGCCAAAGACCTCTACGAGTCCCCTCAACTCGCTTCCAGGGACTTCTGGGTTCAGATCAGGCATCCCGAGCTCAGGGCTTCCCTAACCTACCCCGGCCCTTACTTCAGGTCCACCGAGACGATGTGGCAGAAGGGCAAACGGGCTCCTCTCATCGGCGAGCATAACGACGAGATATACCGCAAGGAACTGGGATTCAGCAAAGAGCAGCTCGCCATCCTGAAGAGAGAGAACGTTATCTGAGCGAAAGAGGATATGAGATGAAGAGTAAATACGCGTTAGAGGGACTTAAAGTCGTAGACTTCTCCTGGGTTTTCACCGGCCCTATCGTGACCAAATATCTGGGCGACCACGGGGCCGAGGTGATTAAGATAGAATCCGCCACCAGGCCCGACGGCACCCGGCTCATGACTCCGTTCAAGCCAGGGGCGATGGGACTGAACGCCAGCGGCGTCTTCGCCAACTACAACTCCAGCAAGTACAGCATCAACATAAACCTGCGCGAGCCCCGCGGCAAGGAAGTTGTAAAGAAGCTGGTGCAGCGCGCCGACATTGTGCTGGAGACCTTCGGCCCCGGCGTCATGACCAAGCTGCAACTGAACTACGACGTGCTCAAGCAGGTAAAGCAGGACATCATCATGCTCAGCATGACCATGGTCGGCCAGACCGGCCCGCACTCCCAGCAGCCCTCATTCGGCCAGGTCTTGCAGGCCACCAACGGCTTCGTGCAGCTCCTGGGCTGGCCCGACCGGACGCCCTCGCTGCCCGTAGCTGCCTACACTGATTACATCGCACCCTGGTATGTGCTCATCGCCCTGATGGCAGCCCTCGACTTCCGCCGCCGCACCGGCAAGGGTCAGTATATAGACCTCGCCATGCTTGAAGCCAGCGTGCATCTCGCCGCCCCGGTGGTGATGGACTACACGGTCAATGGCACGATACAGAACCGCATGGGCAACCGCAACCCGGGCTATGCCCCTCACGGCGTCTATCCCGGCAAAGGCGAGGAGAGATGGATTGCCATAGCCGTAGCCAGCGACGAGGAGTGGCAAGCGTTATGTAAGGTAATGGGCAACCCCGAATGGACTAAATCGCCCAAGTTCGACACCCTGCTGCACAGGACAGAGAACCAGGATGAACTGGACAAGCTCATGGGGCAGTGGACCAAGAACCACACCCCCGAAGAGATAATGGCCAAGCTGCAGGCAGCGGGGGTAGCGGCAGGAGTGCTGCAAAACGCCGAAGACATGGTAGACAAAGACCCGCAACTGAAGCTGAGGCAGCACTTCGTGGAGCTAGACCATGCCGAGATGGGCAAACACCTCACCGAGAGGCCGCCGTTCAAGCTCTCCAAAACGCCATCGGAGCCGCAGCGGCCTTTCCCCTCTTTCGGTGAGCATACCGAATATGTCTGCAAAGAGATACTGAAGATGGGCGACGCCGAGTTCGCCGACCTCATCGGCACCGGCGTGCTAGCCTAAGCTAGTTTAGGATACAATGTATCCGTAGGGGGCGTCCGCCATAGGCGGACGCCCTTTGTGTGCTTGGCGAGTGCAGAAAGGCCATCCCCCAGTCCTAGAATCTCGCAATCTTTCCCAAGAAAGAGGGGATGCAGGGCTTGAAAAATGCCTAGCAAACGCTCTGTTATTATTCAGTTGTAAGACGCCTAGCGAAACGCTCCCGAGCTGGTGGGTGTCGTACGCTACACCCGACCCTAGTTGCAACCGATTCCGGAGATTTCGCTGCCTAATATTAGCACAAATATTCTAATACTGTCAAGGGGGAAATGTCGCAGCCAAGCTGTCAGCAGCCAGTTTACGGGAGAGAAATGAGACGAGCGGCCTGCACCTCATGGGGCAATTCATGAATTGCCCCTACGTAATCCCCCCTTTCGCAAAGGGGCGAGGGTGATGACATGGGGTGTTAAGATATTGATTGGAATGTACTTATGGCCTGTTGCGGGAAAATTCGGTTCTTGGAGCATCGGCGAGAGTTGGCATATTTCTTCTCAATTGCACAAGCCGTAGGAACGGTCATTGGACGGCAACAAGCAATTGTGTGGTGGCAATTTGTTTTGAAATATTCTGTGGGAATATAATAAATGCAGGGTAGGAATCGAGATAGGGTGCGAGGAGGAGCGAATGAGCCAGTCAGCAAGAGCGAAGGAACGATTGCAAACCAACCCGGCTCGGTTCATTGAGCAGAAAATCAAAGAGTTTGTGCGCACCAGTCCGGCTAATCACCTGTCCTTTATGAACGGCTACGCTATGTGGGATGAGCCGCTGCTGAAGTTCGCCGATGGTGATGACCCAATCTTCACTGAATACAAGAGCATCATCGCGCCTGACCACCTTACTCCTCGCGAAGCATTAGCTAAAGCCTATAACAAAAATCCAGAAGATATGCCTGCTCGCCTTTCGGTGATAAGCTGGATTTTGCCCGCTGCAGAGGAAACTCGTAAATCTAACCGGGCCGAGACTCGTGTTCCCAGTCGTCTTTGGTCTCACACGCGCTGGTATGGCGAGAAATTCAATGAGAAATTGAGGGTATATGTGGTCGAACTTCTCACCAGTATGGGGTATCTGGCAGTAGCTCCGGCCTTACAGCCATCTTTCAACATGTATGCCAATGAGAAGGGACCATGCTCGAATTGGTCAGAACGACATGTTGCTTATGCCGCTGGTCACGGCACGTTCAGTCTTTCCGACGGCCTCATCACCGAGTGCGGCATTGCCCACCGCTGCGGCAGCGTGGTCACGAGCCTGGTAATACCGGCAAGTCGTAGGACAGCCAGAAGTCCATATTCAAACTGTCTCTTCTATCTAGGGGTTAACTGCAAAGCCTGTATAGAACGCTGCCCAGCCGGGGCTATAACTGAGAAGGGTCACGATAAGAACAAGTGCCTGCAATATTTGTCTGATATTGGTTACGCGTCTACGTTTCTTAATGATAGCTATGATAATGATAAGAGCGTAGCTGGTTGTGGCCTATGCCAGACCAAGGTACCCTGTGAATTCCAAAATCCAACGAAGAAAATGAAAGGAGAATGAGGTAATGTGGTAGTTCAAAGCGGGTTGTTCTTTCCCCCTCACATCTCCCCTGCCTACTGGCCTATCGCTTTCAATAATTGCTCGTAGCTGGAAATGCCTGAGACCTTCTTGATGAAATCGCCCAAGGAAGGACTACCCTGCCTCAACTCCTCCAGATAACCCCCTATCGGGCTCACCGAGCCGGGTTGGTCGGAGTAGGAGCCATTGAAAGCGAAGTACGCCTGGTTCAGCTTCCTGATATAGTAGCCGTTCTGCGCCAGGTACTCCCGCATCTGCTCCATGTATCTCTCCGCTTCCTCGACCTGGCCCTGAGCCAGCAACTGGTCTACCGTGAGCCTGATCTGCCTCATCTCCTTGTTGGAATCGAATGCGGGCTGAGATGCTGCCGCGGGCGACGCCGCGTGGCTTTCCGGTTGGGCATAGTATCGCTGGTAGACAAGCTGCCCTATCTCGTTCCCGCCAAGGTCAGCAGCAGTCTCATTGATAGAGGTCATATCGTAATTTGCCCAGTAGTTGCGGCCCAAGGGATGGAAATAGAAGTAGTGATGCAGCCATTCGTGGGCTACGGTTGACAGAAGGTATTGCAGCGAATCGTCCTGAGGGATGATGCTGGGATAAGTAGCGACGCCGCCGACCCTCTCCACTAGGCCCGACATATCGATACCCGCGACTTTGTTCTCGATACCCTCGATCTGCTCCAGGCTGAGGTCAGGGCTGAGCAGGATGGTTTTGGTCAGCTCAATCTTGTCCCTGGGCGAGACAATGAGCACATTTGGCTCCTGCTCGAACTCGAAGTCCACAGGCGGGAAAAGCAAATTGACCTTGCCTATGAAATCGATAGTCTTGGCCAGCCCTGCATCGGTGAGCACGCTGCTTATCTGCCCCTCGATGATGGCCTCGACCTGGTATCGGAGGCTGTCCCTCTGTCGCGTGAGCTGGGCCAACTGTGCTTCCAGCGATTTTATATCTGCCTCCGAGCTGTTGCCTTCCGCTTTGTCGCGGTTGATGGTGTCTTCCAGCGAGCTTGCGCTTTGAGCCAGTAACAGGTAGTCCTCCACTCGCTGCACGCTCTCCTGCTCCGTGAGCTTCTTGGGGATGAAAAACTGCTCGAAGCTGTAGCCCCATTTATCGAAGAAGTTGCCGAATTCCCATTCCGAGATGCTGAAAACGTAACGTCCGGCGATTTCGTCCCAGACGGTCGGCTTCGGCGCTTGGTCCGAGGGAGGCAGGATGCAGAGCAACAGGAGGAGTATCAAGTCGAATAGAAGCCCGAGTCTGTACCTGTTCATATCGCGGTCGTGATGCAGAAATGCCTGCATTCAGCATAGCACAGACCCTGGGATAAGCCAAAAACGGAGTGGTTCTAGAGGGCGGTCAGCGCGGGAAAGTTGTCGTTGGTGGCTGATTTTATACAAAATGGCTTAAAGTGTTACGACAAAACGCATTGTTAACTGGCAGATATTTCAAAGACAAAGCTATAACTGGTTATCCATGTGTTTGCGAGCATATTCGATCTTGGGTTGGCAACACTTTTTGAACTTCTTTCCACTACCACATAGACACGGAGCGTTCCTACCTGGCAGCCTAGTACCGGTGACAGGCATAAAAGCCGGTTCATTATTAATCAGTTCTTCCATTTCAGCATCATACTTCCACGGGCCTTCTACCCATGTAGCGCAGTGAAACGGTTTAGTTATATCTTTTACCATAATACCAAGTCCAAAACTCTTAGAAGCTTTATGGCGATATTTTTCTATTATGGTGCGCATTCCGGTTCTGTGCTCTAGCGAAGTGGTTGGCAGATCAAGTGAACCTACTATTGATACAACAGTGTCGCCTTCAGCGTATGTCAAACGCCGAAAAAGACCATGCATCAATGTTGCCTTTCGCAACTCTAAAAGGTTCTTAGCGATGGTATGAAGCGTGCCATCAGGCATATCTAGAAGCGCAAAAGCAATCCAACGGGAACCATAATCGTCTCGCTTTCGCAACTCGCCAAGAATTTCTCTTATCTCAATTGGAATCTCCAGTTCGATACTAGGTGACACACTCAAATCACCTCTTCTGCAGGCAAACCAGTCATCAAACTGAGCCGAGAATCCGGTGAGCCAAACGCTCGTTGGTTTCACACCTTCTCTGTCCCACAATCTGGTTGGTTGAAGTCTAGTCTTCAAATATGCCCCAAAGAAATCGAGTTCATCAGCAAGGATTTCCCATGATTCTCTTTGAGTGGCTAACCGTTTCTCAATGTAATGTAGTAGTACATCTGGCCCATCACAGAAATGCGTAACAGTCTCCAGGTCGGCAATGCTGACTGAGAAAGGATACTCCTCGCTTCTAAACAGACCGAGGTCTTTGAACATAGACAGACGTGTCGCTAACCCAGCCAACAGATGTTGGGATACCGTAATGAGATACATACGACGGATATTGTCCTTGGAAATCGTGAGTCGACGACCGTTTGAGGATTCTATGAACTCAGGCTTGGGAGTCTGCTCTATGTACTTGGCAGCCCTTTTGCCTGGTCGAAAGCATCCTCAACATTCGCCTTGATATCCGAACGTAAACGTCCAATGTCGCCAAGTTGTGACTCTAACCTGAACTGCTTCGCCTTTGCTTCAAGCAAAATGAGAAAAGGTCCCCAATGTACGGCAATATCTAATTCCGTTGTTGAGCCGTCGCTTTTATCGGGATCTGGGTATGTCAGATTTTGATAGATATATTGCGATGGGAAAATGCGTGACAAACAGTCAACCGTTTTCTGTTGAAGCCATTTTGCTTTACCCCTCTGATATTTTCCTGAGAAAAAGCCTCGATCCGTTTTGGCTACCTGTTCAAAGCTTTCCCATAAAGCATCTAAAGCATTTGAAATATCTACGAGGATAACCCGGTTATCTGGCAGGACAAACAGAGGCCTTCTGCGAACTTCAACAATTTCAGGCATCGCTTCACGGTGGTTCTTGGTCATTCCAATAAGGCCAATCAAACCTTCCCACTCTTCCGACGCTAGTAACGGTTCCAAATCACTAAGATCTCTAAAGCCGATAGGAAGAATTTCTGGTGTAATAGCATTTAGGCTGGACACAAACTCAAAGGCTTTCGCAGCCTGTTCATCTTGTAGTACATTTAACATCTCAGTCTCTGCTAGGCTTCTGTTTTCTGGTGATTTACTTTTGACTTCTTGCCACCTTTTGCCAGCTATACATGCTCGCTCACGGATATCCGGCATAATGGCATTTATAGCTTTTTCATGGGAACGAATGATTGACCACAGTATAGATTGGGCTCTAGTTGGGCTGATACCGGCGGCTTGTTTGAACCAATTATCAAAATGTCCCTGGATTGATATTATTTCGTTAGCAGGTAGTCACAATCTCTTCTAAGGGATCTGGTTCACGGTCATCTTTCGGGAAGCGGGGAACCATCAAGCGTAATGCTAGGACTTTGTCCAGGATTTCAATGCATTCGCTGATGTGCCAAGGCGTGATTTCTTGCTGTGACTTACCGAAAAATGGATAAGCATAGTAAGCTAAAGTTTCGATTTTGGCTGGGACATCACCATGAGTTATCTCGCTGATAGAGCCTTCTGGACCACAGCTAGTATTGGCAATTACCGCAATAAAAAGCCTAACGGTGTCAACCGACTCTAGTAGCTTCTCCAGCTTGGTGATCGCATCAAGCAGCTCAGTTTCGCCCTTCTCTCTCATTTGGATAAGAGTCTTACGCCATTCTTCTGGATCAAATTTGTTTGCATCCTGCAATTTTGACATTCGTTGATATCTTCCTATGCCCGTGTTGCTATACTGTCCCAAGGGTTGAGAAAATAAGCGAAGTGAATCACTAAGACGTATTCTAAGGAATCTAGATGATTTTACAAGTAGTTCGCGTCAGAGTTAGCTAGACAATGATTCGAAAGATAAAATCCAGGTACGACAATCGGAGGAAGCTGAATTGTACATTCTGACGTAGTGTTCACTTCATAAGGTAAAGCTGACATAACGTGTCATTCTGGAGCGCCGCGAACAAAACACTCTCCTAATAGTCCCTGCGGTATCTCCCTTTTTAGCCCCCTTTCTGGGAGCGTAAATGGCGCACAAAACGCCGGGTGCGCTTGTCCCGGCCCAGGAAAATGTCCGCGGCTAGCAGGGCGAAGCGCAGCTCGGGGTAAGTGACATCGGTAATAGGGACGTTCATGCCCAGCACTGCTGCCACGGCTATGAAGCTGGTATTAAGCATCGCACGCGCCGGCATGCCAAAGCTGACGTTGCTGGAACCGCCGGTGATGCTGTGCTCGGGGAATTCCTGGCGCAGCCTCTGAATTGTTTCCAGGGTCACGCGGGCCGCCTGGTCGTCCGCGCCCACCGACATGACTATGGGGTCGAACAGCACATCCTCACTCTTCACGCCAGCCCGCAGGGCTGCCTCAAGTATTTGATGGGCGACTTTCACCCGCTCTTCGGCGGAGCCGGGGATACCTCCCGGCCCTATGCACAGCGCGATTACAGGTAAGCCGCGTCCTGCCACTATGGGGAGAATGTTCTCCAGCGCAGCCCTCTCCCCACTGATGGAGTTGACCAGTGGTCGTCCAGAGGACACGGCCAATGCAGCTTCCAGCGCTGCGGGTACACGGGTATCGATGCAGAGCGGCACCGACACTGCTTCCGTAACGGCCCGCACGACCTCAGGCAGGATGGCAACTTCGTCGATGCCGATGCCGCCGGCGTTGACATCGATGATGTCGGCGCCCGCCTCGACCTGTCGCTGCGCCTCGGCCGCGACATAGGCCCAGTCACGGCTGGCCAGCGCCTGCTGCAGCCTCTTCCTGCCGCTGGGGTTGATGCGCTCGCCTATAACCCTTATCTGACCAAATGGGTCAAGGCTCAGGGGGTCACCTTTACCTTTCAGTAAGACGGTCATTCAACCAGTCCCTTCAGTCATTTGGAGGAGGTATCCTGCACTTCTCTTCAACCCCCTTGATCCCCCAATCTTGGGGGGGAATAATAAATTTGGGGGACACCCCCAATGCCCCTGGCAAAGGGGCTTCGCCCCTCTGCACTCCCCGTTAGTAGACGACCTCTTATTTCTTCTGTTCCCTGGCCTTGAATATGACGTCAGCTTCGGGCTGGCCCTTGAGCCACTCGTCAAACGGGGTGAACTTGGGCGGCTCAATGGTGATGGCCGACAGGTCTTTGGCAATGGGGTAACGCCCCAACTTATGCACCGCCTGAAGCGCAGTGTGGACGTTGACCGGCGGCGCATCTGCTGGCACATTGCCGATAAAGAACAGCAGCCTGCCATCTCGCCCCATGATGTTGATCCACTCGCGAATCTTATCGACAATTTGCTGGGGCGTGCTGTCACGCACGAAGCGCCCGTTCAAGGAGGCATATATGGGCAGCTTCCGTCCGCGTTTCCCATTCTTCACTGCGTACTCCTGGACCCATTCCATATTCCAGTCCTGCGTGCGGCCCATGATGGTCATAGTCATGTCCATAGGAAGCAGCTTGCGCGTAATGGACCAGCACTTGAACATGATCTCTTTGTTGAACTTAGCGGGGTCTTCTTCACAGTAATCAGCGGCGGCCGTGCCTGCCATGACCTTCATCTTGAGCTCCCTCTTTCCCCGCTCCTTCAATCGCCGGGCAGAGGGAACGACCCACTCATCCACCATTTCGGGGGTCAGATTAGGGAAGGCAGCCCAGGCATCGGCGCCGATTGACTGTTTGACGCCTGCTTTGGCCTGAGCTTTGAGATAGGGGAAGATAGCCTTGTTCTCGGCGTAGTCGAACAGCTCCTTAGCAAATGCCTGGTCTTTGCGCAGCGCCCGCACAGCCTTAGGATAGCCTGTCGCCAGGCAGATGAAGCTGAACGGAGAGCAGAAGAGGCCGTTGGCAAAGACCCCCAGGCCCTTCGTCGCGCTCAGGCGTGCTATCTCTACCCCTACGGGAATACGGCCCTTAGTGGGATCGAGCGCTCCCATCCTGTCGAGGTCGGCCCGCTCCTTGATCAGCGGCTGGTTGGTATCCACCGTGGGCATGCCGTAGTCGCTGTAGACCATCTTGGCTCCCAGGGCTTCGATCTCGAAGTTGTAGTTGTCCGTGGTAATCATCGGTACGTCGAAGCCATACCAGCGTTCCACAGCCATCTCCGTGTCTACCAGCAGGCCCGCGTCGAAGTAGTATTTGCGCGCCGGCACCTTGGCGACCGTCATGGCGTGGTCATGGATCTGCGGAGACAGAAACGGGACAGTATCGCCGTGTTTGCCCATCAAAGTGGCGAACACGCGCGCACTGGGGCTCAGTTTGCCTACAGGCAGGATGTTGCCATAGATTAGTCCGCGAATTATTTCCAGCATAGGATTCGCCATCGTTCACCCCTCCTACAACTTAAGTGCCTTCTGCATGGCATCCAGGGCATCTCTGCCCCAGGCATCAGCGCCGACCTGGTCGGCAAACTCCTGGCTAGTAGGCACGCCGCCGACCATAACCTTGAGCTTGCGGCGCAGGCCCTGTTTTTCCAGCTCGGCGATGATACCCTTCATCTCCAGCATCGTGGTGGTCATGTACGCGCCCAGGCCAATGATATCCGGCTTCTGCTCCCGGGCAGCGTCAATGAACTTCTGCAACGGCACGTCGATGCCGAGGTCGATGACCTCGAACCCGGCCGATGTCAGCATGGCGATGACCAGGCTCTTGCCCAGGTCGTGGACGTCGCCCTGGACGACCCCGATTATAATCTTCTTGCCCTTCCTGGCGCCTTCCTTCTCTTCCAGGCGGGGCTTGAGGATAGCCATCGCTGCTTTGAAGGCATCGGCTGCCATGATCACATCCGGTAGGAAGTACTCATTGGCCTTCCAGAGCTCACCCGCCTTGCTGATGCCTGCTACTATGCCCCGCTGCATGACTTCTGTCGGCGGCAGGCCGGCTTTCAGCGCCTCCTCAACTCGCTTAACGGCTTCCTCCTCCTCGCCCTCCGTGATCGCCTTGCTGATGACTTGATAGAGTCCCTCTCCCATGTGGTACCCCCTTTCCCGTGATAATAATACACCCGGGCAGCAAATCAGCCTGACGGCAGCCGCATGCCGGCAGCGAGGAATTTCTTGAACCCCAGATATACGGTGACCTCAAGGTACTCCACCTGCTTCGCTAAGCTGGCTGCACGACGGCGGGCATCCGTCGAAGCCAGCATCATGCGCGCTCCCGCCCCGGCAGCATTGCCGATGGCGCGAATTCGATTCAGAGGCACGCGCGGCAGCAATCCGATGCGCACAGCATTACGCGGATCGAGATACGAGCCGAACGCGCCGGCAATGTTTATATCTTCGATGTCCTGCGTATTCACCTTCAAGTGAGTTATGAGGATGTCTATGCCAGCGCGAATCGCTCCTTTAGCCAGCAGAACCTGGTCGATATCCTGCTGGGTAATCATGACATCCCGCTGCCCATCGCTCCCCGCCGCCAGCATGAATGACGGTAAACCGTCCTCCTGAAGCTGAACCCCGGGCCGCCCTTTAATTATCCGGCCCCGCTCATTGGTAATTCCCGCAGCACGCATTTCCGCTACCGCGTCAAGTACTCCCGAGCCGCAGATGCCAGAGGCAGGGCCGCCGCCGATCACGTCGGATTGTACCACGCCCTCGGCCGTGATAGTCACCCGCTGAATAGCTCCGGGCGCAGCACGCATCCCGTGGGAGATATGGGCTCCCTCGAATGCCGGCCCGGACGCTGTAGAGCAGGACACGATTCTGCTGCCCACCTGCAGGGCTATCTCCGTATTGGTCCCAATGTCGATGGCCAACCGCGTACTGTTATCCTCACCGAAACCAGCCGCCAGCAGGACTGCTACATGGTCCGAGCCGACGAACCCGGCAATGGGCGGCGGCAGATAGGCGTGAGCGCCCGGCGCAGCATGCAGGCCGAGCGTTGCAGCATCGACCTCCAGCGGCGAGCTGCTCGCGGCCACGAATGGTGAGAGCGCCAGGGGACGCACGGGCAAGCCCAACAGCAGGTGGTGCATGGCGGTGTTGCCCACCAGACACGCGTCCAGCAAATGCTTCACCTCGAGCTTCTGGGTGGCGCACAACTCACTGGCAACGGCGTTGATTGCCTCAACCAGCGTCTCTTGCATGCGGCGTGAGCTGGCTGGATCGGCCAGGGCTGCCGCCAGGCGGGACATCACGTCCTCGCCATAATTTATTTGGGGGTTCATCGCGCCTTGGGCAGCCAGCACTTTCCCTGTTCCCAGGTCCACAAGATAACAGGCCAGCTTGGTAGTGCCCACGTCCACAGCCAGCCCTACGGGCGAATGCGCCGTTCCGGGATAGGCATCGATGATCTCCTCCCCACGCAGGGCCACACCTATTCTCCAGTCTCCTTCGCGGAGCGCTGTTCGTATCGACCTGAGCGCCGGCAAATCCGCCCAGGCGTGGTCGACGCCATACTGCACCTGCAAGGCGCCAGCAACACGTTGAAGGTCAGCACGCTGGTCGGTGAGAGATGCTGGCGGGACCGCCAGCGCAACCGTTCGTATCGGGGTTACAGGTGTGATAGCCACAGCCAGGCTCTCGAGCTGCATCACCGGGGCTTCAATCGTAGAGATGACGGGGACATAGACAGAGACATCATCCGAGACAACTGTGCGGCAGGCAAGACGCCAGCCGCCGGCGAGCTGGTCAGCGGTAAGCAGTTCCTCCTCGGCTTTGGAGACCGGCGATAGTTTGTCGCCCCGCACGCGAACTATGCACTTCCCGCAAGTGCCTTTGCCGCCGCACTCGGAGCGCACGCTCACGCCGGCGCGGCGCGCCGCATCGGATATAGTGAGCGGCTCTTCGCATACCAACCGGATCCCGCTCGGCTCGAATTCAACAGTATATGTCACAGCGCCTCAGCTTAATAAGGTGCCCTCAAGAGACAAGGCACACGGCTTTCAGATGTCTATTATACCCGAAGCCTTCACTGTCCTATTTTTGCTGAGCACCTGCATATAGAAGGACTTCATCGATGCTTTTTCTGGGTAGCGGTTTCGGCTGTTCGTTAGCATAACCGACCGCAATAACGAAGGGAACCATGTAGTTTCGAGGAATATCCAAAACGTCCTTTATCTTATCCTTTTTCATCCAGCCCACATAACAGGTGGCTAATCCCAGTTCCGTCGCCCTTAGAACCAGGAAAGCCGAAGCGATTGAGAGGTCCCTCAGCGCGCGATTCTCATTCTCTTCGCTCCATCCTTTGATTCCCTGCCTGTACGATTGAAGGTCAGAGCAGCAGACTATCAGTACCGGCGCCTGATACACGAAGTCTTGTTCAAAAATCTGGTTTTCCTTCAGCTTCTCCTTGGTCTCATTGTCTTTTACAAGGTAGTATCTGCACGGTTGTGCGTTACTTCCCGAAGGGGCCAGCCTCGCGGCATCAATCAGCTCTCGAATCAAATCAAG
>Ga0209777_10005792_pt1 | contig 14131 bp, 17 predicted proteins | sample FrelakmetHBP12HB_FD_187147 | JGI IMG/M metagenome (GOLD analysis project Ga0209777, IMG submission 187147) | Freshwater lake sediment microbial communities from the University of Notre Dame, USA, for methane emissions studies -HBP12 HB (SPAdes)... | ecosystem: Environmental > Aquatic >...
CCCCAAGATTATGGAAACTAAAAATGCCCCTATCCAAATTGAAGAAAGGACATCGTCAATCCTAAGCCACCTGGAAAGCCCGAGTCCTGCTCCAATAGCCACAACACAAACCGGGCATACCTGCGCGCTCGCCATCCCTGCTGAAAAAAAACCGATAAGGATTAACTCAACAAATAATATTTTGCTATTTGATTCCGGCTTCATTCTTTAAAAAATTAATAACATCAACTTCGCCTACATAACATTTTAAACCGTCGTACAAAAACGGAACTCCTACGCTGCCTGAAGTTATATTGCACTTTTGCGCCACCTGGCCCAATAATTCCGCGTTGCTTTTATTATACCAGACTTCCAGCTTTGTAAACTTTACTTTTTGGTCTATATTGTTTGCTTTTATAAAATCATCCACATCTTTGCAATGGGGACAACCCTGGCCATAAAATTCAACTATGCCCGGAGGCAAAGGGGTTGGTGCTGCAGGTCCCGAAAAAATGTTAGCAAAAAAACCTGTCTGGAAGCCCCAAAACAAAAATCCTGCGATAACTATTAATAGAATTGTAAGTATTATTGTTTTATCCATAATTATGAAGGAGGGAGAAATGGAAAAATTTATTTTTACATTCCGACCGAGCGATTAATTATATAAATTGCGAAGCAATTTCTATAATAATCTAATTAAATCACAAAAAATAATCTAAATCAATAACTCTGTGCGCCAAGGGAATTATTTATATCTTTTCATCGAAAGCGAATTCAGAACAACGCTCACAGATGAAAATGCCATGGCGGCAGCTGCAATCGAAGGATTCAACAGCACATGGGTAAACGGGAATAAAACTCCCGCAGCGATAGGAATTCCGATAATATTATAAAAGAAAGCCCAAAACAGGTTTTGTTTTATCTTATTCAAAGTATATTTGCTCAAATCCATTGCTTTTATAACATCCCTTAAATCATCTTTTATCAAAACAATTTCTCCTGTTTCCATGGCAACATCTGTCCCGGAACCCAAAGCAATCCCCAGGTCTGCCTGAGCCAATGCCGGCGCATCATTGATTCCATCTCCCACCATTGCAACAATCTTACCCTCGTCTTGTAATTTTTTAATTTCATCTGACTTCCCTCGCGGCAAAACTTCGGCTAATACCCTGTCGATTCCAAGCTGTTTTGCAATCGCCTCGCCCACCCTTTTATTATCACCCGTAATAATCGCAACTGATTTTCCCATTTTATGCAAAGTTTCAATAGCTTCTTTTGAATTTTCTTTTAAAACATCTGCAACTGCAATAATTCCAATGATTTTCTTGCCAACCGCCAAAATCATCGCTGTTTTGCCCTGGTTCTCGATAACCGCCATTTCACCCTCAATCAGGTCGACGGAAATTTTGTTGTCTTTCATAAGTTTTCTTGTACCAAGCAAAATATTTTCTTTATTTAATGTAGCCTCAACTCCTTTGCCCGGGATTGCCTGGAAATTTTTGACTTCGGACAATTTAATTTTTTCTTCGTTTGCTTTATTCACAACCGCCTGGGCCAAAGGATGTTCTGAATTTTTCTCCACAGAAGCCGCAAGCTGCAATATATCTTTATTTTTTATTTTTTCATCAAAAGAAATAATTTCTGTGACAACCGGCTCTCCTTTGGTCAGAGTTCCCGTCTTATCAAAAACAACCATGTCAACATCTTTGGCAATCTCTAAAGCTTTAGATGACTTTATTAAAATCCCTTTTTTAGCCGCTAATCCGGTTCCCATCATGACTGCTGTCGGTGTCGCCAATCCCAACGCGCAGGGGCAGGCAATAATTAAAACCGCAACAAAAACTGTAAGTGCCATAGAAAATTGATGCGAAACTAAAAGCCAGATTATTCCTGATACCAAAGCAATAAGGATTACGGCCGGCACGAAATAAAATGAAACTTTATCGGCTAAAAGCTGTATTGGGGCTTTAGACCCCATAGCATCTTCAACTATTTTTATAATCTGGGCCAGCATCGTATCTTTGCCGACCCTGGTTGCTTTAAATTGCAGGACACCGGTCTTGTTTATTGTTGCCCCGATAACTTCATCCCCTTTTTTCTTTTCAACCGGAATTGATTCTCCGGTAATCGCTTTTTCATCTACGCCGGAATATCCGTCTGTAACAATTCCGTCAACCGGAATCTTTTCACCGGGTTTTACCAAAATAATATCTCCAACCTGTACCTCTAAAATTGGAATTTCAAGTTCCCTGCCATCTTTTAAGATAGTAGCAATTTTAGGCTGGAGCCCCATCAAACTTTTTATTGCCGCAGATGTTCTGCCTTTTGTAATTGCCTGCAAATAATTGCCTAAAGAAATGAAAATTAAAATAAAAACAGCCGACTCAAAATAGAAGCTGTTCATTGAAACCGCTCTTCCAAAAGATAAAAGTATAAGGTTCGCCAAGCTGTAAAAATATGCAGCAGCTGTTCCGACTAAAATAAGCGTGTCCATGTTCGGTCCCGCCTTCAATAATTTTTTAGCCCCTGACTGCCAAATGTTAAAACAGACCAAAATAACAGCAGTTGATAAAACTGCCTGTATATATAATCCATAAGCATCAAAAATTTTAGGTATAAAAAGTCCAAACATGCCTCCCATAACCATATAAATTACCGGAAGCCCAAGAATTAAAGACAAGACAAATCTCATTTTCAATTTCTTGATTTCATTTTCTTTTTCCATCTTGCTGTGGTCGTGTCCCGACATCATGTCCATCTCATCGGTATTGTCTGATGATTTGTATCCTAAATCTTTAATGCTTTTTTTTATCTCTTCTATCTGTATTTCTGCAGGATTATATTCTAAATAGAGTTTTTCAGAGGCAAAATTAATGGAAGCTGAAACAACCCCCTTTTTCTTTTTTAAATCGTGTTCTATGATTGCGGCACACGAGGCGCAATCCATTCCCTGAATTTTCAATATTGTTTTTTGATCCATCTTATTTTAATTTATTTACTTCTTTCAATATTTTTTCTAAATTTAATCCGTACATTTTGCATACCTCGCCAATTTTCAGCTTATCAATTTCCAATGGAGCCATCGGACAAGACAAACACGGTACGCCATTTTCCACTAAAACTTTGTCTGCTCCCTTTTTCTCCAGTATTTTTTCTAATGTTGTTTTTGATGTTATTTTTGCCATTTTTTTATACCCTTCATACAAAACACTGCAGAAGGATGTTATTTAATAACCTCTATTGTACCCCTGATCATTCCCATGGTACAGCTGAATCCATATGTGCCTGGGGTTTGCGGAGTAAATTCTTTTATTGAAACCTGTCCCGGGGTTAAAACAATCTCACCATCAAACAAACCGTTGGAAACAATGGCTCCGTTGCAACCCAATGAATTGCTTCCTGTAATTTCCCATTTTAAAGGAACCCCGGCCCTGACTTTAAAATAATTCGGGCTGTCTCCTGAACCTGAAGCCGTCATTGAAATAACCTGTTTGCCATCAACAATTGGAGGCAATCCGTTCTGGTCTCCTCCATTATTTTGTGTTTGTGTTCGGCTCTGATTTACAGCCAGTGGATTACTAAATCCTGTAAATCCCAAAACAGTTGCTTGGTTTGACATATTAAAGAGGGCAAAAAATAAAACTAAAAATCCTGCCACTTTGGAAAATCTTTCGGCTAAATGAGGCTTTGAATTAAACTTCACAGAAGAGAGTCCAATGAAAAAAAGCACCGGAATTGTTCCTAAGGCAAACGCTCCCATTATTAATCCTCCTTGGAATACATTGCCGGAAAGCAAAGCTAAACTCTGGGCAGTGATTGTAAAGCCACAAGGTAAAAAGAAAGTTAAGGCTCCCATTATAAGCGGCATATATTTCCCTTGAAAATTATTTTCATTGGCGATATATCTTGTCGCAGATTTTGGAGCTGTAATTTGAAACTTTCTGAAGCCTTTAACCCCAAGCATCTGCAATCCTAAAGCAATCATTAATAGTGAAACTGCAATGACTAAATAGCCGGTAATTTGAGGGGAAATTTGGAGCCTGCTTCCTATTAATCCCAATGCCCCGCCCAAAACAATATAAGAAACCAGTCTGCCGGTGTTGAACATTATATGGGGCTCAAGTTTTTTTGATGTTGGCTGATCATTTGAATAAAGGCCGTTCCATTGTTTTGACATTGATAGAACAATCCCTCCAACTAATGCGGCGCAAGAAGACATCCCGGCCAAAAGCCCGAATCCAAAAAATGTGAACAAAGAAGATGACGAGCTTAGACTAAGAAAATTAGCAATCCCTAATTTATCTAAAATCAGGAAACCAATTATTATAAAAATTGCTATATTAAATGCGGCTAAAGTTGGATTGGCCCCGTTTGCCTGTTCCTTTTTTTCTTCTGACTTATTGGTTTTTGCCGTATTATTCAGATCAGAAAATGTATAATTTTCTTCATTAAAAAGTTTGTTTAATCTTTCAGGATTCGGCCTGTCACCATCGTATTCTATTATAACTTCCCCCTTGGTTGTGGAAGCGTCGACAGATTTTATATTTGGCAAGTCTAAAAGTTTTTTTTCAATTAAAATCTCGCAGGAAGCGCAGTGCATTCCTTGGACCTTATAAATATGTTCTTTTGCCATGTTATTTATTAAATAGCTTTGTTACCTTTAATATTTCCTCTGTCATCTGTTTCTTCTTTCTTTCATTTTTTGATGCCATTGCGCTTTTAAAGCAGGAATTTAAGTGATTTTCCATCAGCATCTCGTGGGCAGATCTTAAAAGCCCGATAACAGCCAAATTTTGCTGCATAATATCCATGCAGTAAACATTCTTCTCTGTCATATCTATTATTTTTTTTAATAAGCTATGAGCTTTTTTAAAACTAATCAGCGCCTTTTGTTTGTTTGAATTCATGAGCGAAGCGAATAAATTCATCTCTTCGAGCTTGAGGCTCTCAGAACCGAATGGCCTGAGCCCAACAGGGCGAAGGATGTGCTTTATGCGTCATTTTATTATTAATTATTATACCCATACCTGAGGTATAGGTATATGCTATCAGAAACAAAGACCCTTGTCAAGAGGGACCACAAATCCCAGCCAGTTTTACTCTATTACTCCCCCGCCCAACAACTCTCTGCCTTTATAGAAAACTACTGACTGGCCGGGCGTAATTGCTTTCTGGGGTTTTGTGAAAATTAGTTTATAGTTTGTAGTGGGTAGTTTGCAGATAACGGCATCTGCCGCTTTTGTGCGATATCTGATTTTAACTTTTGCTTTCAACGGTAATTTTGGTTCTTTACCGGAAATCCAATTCACATTTTTTGCAATCAATTCTTTTTTATTCAAATCTTTCTGGTTTTTAGAAACAATTAAAATATTTTTCTTGAAATCTTTACCAACAACATAATATGGCCCTTGAGGAATTTCCAGCCCCCTCCTCTGGCCTATTGTATAAAACCACAGGCCTTGATGTTCGCCCAAAGTTTTCCCCATCTTATCTATAATTTTACCCGGCTCTGTTTTTAAGTATTTCCTTAAAAAATCATTGGTCGTGTTCTTTACCCCCACACCATAACAAGCACAACTTCCGTTGGCTTGTAAATTTCTCTGATGTTCTTGTTTGGTGTGAGGGTGAATAAAACATACCTCCTGGGATTCCGGAGTTTCTGCTGTTGGCAATTTAAATTTTTTAGCTAATTTCCTTACTTCCGGCTTCGTATATCCGCCGACCGGAAATAAAACGTGGTTTAACTGTTTTTGATCTAACTGCCACAAAAAATATGACTGGTCTTTTTCTTTGTCTGCGCCCTTCAATAGTTTTCCGTTTTGTATCCTTGCATAATGTCCTGTGGCAACAAAATCGGCACCGAGTGATAAGGCCTTTTTTATTAAAAATCCGAATTTAATTTCTTTATTGCAGACAATGCAGGGGTTCGGAGTTCTCCCTTTTTTATATTCCTTTAAAAAATAATCGACAACCTCTTCCTTAAATTCTTTTTCCACATTCAACACATAAAAAAGAATGCCAATCTTTTTAGCGACTGATCTTGCCAATTTTTCTGACTCGACAGAGCAGCACCTGTTGTCGCCCGCTTGCCCTGAGCTTGCCGAAGGGTCCTTCCAAAATTTCATCATAATTCCGATGACATCGAAACCTGCCTGCTTCAAAAGAGCCGCTGCAACAGAACTATCAACCCCGCCAGACATTGCAACTACAACCCTTCGGCTTCGCTCAGGGCCTCCGGCTTTTATTTTACTTTTCCCACTTTTCATATCGCTTCTCAATAATTTCTTTTGATTTTTGTATTATTTTGTGTTTCTTTTCTAAACCGGCGGGAATTTCTTTCTTTGTTTTTAAAAAATAATCATAGACCGCTTCAATTAAGGCATCTACCGCCAAAACCGAACAGTGATATTTTATTTTTGGCAGACCCCCCAAAGATTTTATTACGTCATCCTTCGTAATCTTCAATGCTTCTTTTATGGTCTTTCCTTTCACCAGGTCTGTAATGATAGAACTGGTTGAAATTGCCGCTACGCACCCGAAAGTCTCAAACTTTATGTCTTTGATAAAATCTTCTCCTTTTTTACCCCGCCCTGAGCCTGCCGAAGGGTTTTTGGCGACTTTGATATAAAGCCACATTACGTCTCCACAGACGATATTGCCCACTTTGCCTATCCCGTCAGCATTTTTTATCTTTCCGTAGTTGTGCGGATTCTTGAAGGTCTCCATGACTTTTGGAGTATATAAGCTTGCGCAAGCATTAATTTTTTTTGTAATTTTTGTTGCCATATATTGATATTTCTCTTATTTTTTTAATTATGCTGAGCAAAACTTTTACAGCCTTTTATATATTTTTTATATGAAGGGTGCAAGCTCGTTATCAATAGTTTATTTTTTATACGGAGAAATGTCTCTAATTTTTTTGACTATTCCCGGTAGAACCTTTATTAATTGGTCAATTTCTTTTTCCGTTGTAAACCTTCCCAAAGAAACCCTTAAGGATCCATGAGATTCCTGCGGTTTTAATCCCAAGGCCATTAAAACATAACTGGGTTCCAACTTAAAAGATGAACAGGCGGAACCCGTAGAACAAGCGATGCCCTCCAAGTCCAGCCGCATAATCAATGACTCCCCCTCAACAAATTCAAACCAAAAGTTTGCATTATTGGGCAATCGATTTTTGGAGTGGCCATTCAAGTGAGAGTTGGAAATTTTTAAAACACCCTTTATCAATTTGTCTCTCAATTTTATCAATCTTTTTCCTTCCGCCGCCATTTCCTTTTTGCATATTTCAGCTGCCTTGGCAAACCCGACTATTGCCGGGACATTTACTGTGGAACTCCTCAGCCCGTTTTCTTGCCCCCCTCCATGCAATAAGGGCACGAGCTTTATCCCCTCTCTTACATACAATAAGCCTGCCCCTTTTGGCCCGTATATTTTATGGGAACTCGCAGTCAATAAATCAACATTCATTTTTTTAACATCAATAGGTATTTTACCTAATGATTGCGAAGCATCAGTGTGGAAATAAACTTTCTTCTCGCGGCAAATTTTTCCGATTTCAGCTATCTTTTGTATTGTGCCGATTTCATTTGAAGCATGAATCACAGAAACCAAAATTGTTTCTGGTCTAATTTCCCTCTCGACATCTTTTGGGTTTACCATCCCGTATTTATCTACCGGAATCTTTGTAACCTTAAATCCTCGCGAAAGCCATTTGGCTGTTTCCATAATGCACGCGTGCTCAATTGAGGAAATTATGATATGCCTGGCACGGCTTCCTTTCGGCATATTAAAAGCGAGCCCCTTGAAAGCAAGATTATTGCTTTCCGTTGCTGATCCGGTAAAAATAATCTCATTCGGCTTAGCATTAATCAAGTCAGCTAAAACTTGCCTTGACTGGTCTAGAGCAAATTTTGCCTCCTGCCCGAAAGAGTGCAGAGACATTGTGTTGCCGAATTTTTCCGAAAAATACGGCTGCATCTCTTTTAAAACCCGTTTATCGACAGGCGTTGTAGCTGCATAATCTAAATAAATGCGTTTCATCGTATTAAGTTTGCTAATGTTATTGATTTTAATGTTTTGTTTATTGCCGCATCAATTTTTCTCCAAACATTTTTGGCTGAACATTTCTTAGACTTTCCGCAAAAGCTGCAGTCTACAGCCGTGGTGTTTTCTAGGGCCGAAACAATATCTTTTGCAGTAATTTTTTCGGGCTTTTTAGCTAAAACATACCCTCCTAAGATCCCCTTTTTAGCCTTTACTAATTTCATTTTTTCGAGCTCAGACATTATCTTTTCTAAAAAATCAAAAGGAATGTTCTCTTTTTCTGAAATATCTTTTAAAGAAAAAAAATCTTTGCTGTCTTTTTTAGCCAGATAAACCATCGCCCTCAGCCCATATTGTGATTTTTTCGATACTTTAAACATAGAATAGTTATTCCAGGAAATTTAAAAGCCGACAATTATTGTCGGCTTTATATTATCAGACGAAAGATGCCATGTCAACCCCTGATTTTCTTTTTTGCTGCATCCCTTAATTCCCTTATGGAAAGCCCTAAAAATATCGCCAATAACAAAAATGTGTTTAAAGGGGCCAGCCAGAAAGGAAAATCTTTACCGAAGGCTTCTAAGACCATAATTCCCCCCAAAACGCCTATAGAATACATCGCCCCGTTTTTTAAATAAGCAAATTTTGCGATTACATCCGTTCCCCTGACCGTAAATTCCCTGACTATATAGGCGCCTAAACCGTTCCCCAAGAATATCAAAGGTATCAAAATGGTAAAGGCAAATGCACCGATAACTCCATCTATTGAAAAAGTGGCATCAAGAATTTCCAGATATAAAATTTTGCTCCAGGCTGATACGTGGCTTGACAATAACTGTTTTTCTTTTTCTTCAGCATTCTTTTTAAACCCGTCTGTAATAAAAAATGCCGTAGATCCTATGGATGCCGATAACGCCAAAATAGGATTTATTTTTAAAGCAAAATAAATTACAGCCATAAAAAATAAGGAAGCTACAGCATAAAACCATACAGATTGCCTGTGGATGAATTCTTCAACTAAAAAAGCATACTTTTTCTCTTCCATAAAAAGCCAGCTCAAAAATACTAAAAACAAATAGACTCCGCCGGCTAAAATCAAAAGGGGCTGGGATTTTTCCACATAGGCATTGATTTGGTCTGTGGGGTGGAAAACAAAGCCTACAACCTGCATAAAAGAAAAACTTGGATTGGCCAGCCAAACAATCAAAAAGGGCAGCATCCCCCTTACTACAACTACAGCGATCAAAAGCCCGAATGTTAAAAAAATCTTTCTATATTTTTCCGGCAGTGTTTTTAAAACGTGGGCATTAATAATTGCATTATCAACGCTGGAAATAACCTCAAAAAGGCACAAACCGAATATTACAACTGATATTTGCACTATATCCATAACAATTTTATCTGGTTAGCATATTTTATCTACGATTTGAATATTGTGTTTATCAATAACTTCTCCTTGCCCAAAAACAAAATCTGCTTCTATTTTTTCCCCTTTCAAAATATGAGGCAGCCAAAGTTTGTCGTCATCCCACATTTTTGCATACGGGATTTCATCAAAAGAGAACCATTCGGGCATCATTTCTTCTGATTCCTTCGGATCACCCTGCCAATTTTTTGCTAAAAATAAATACACATCCTGGTCCCATTCCGGCTTATACGGAAAATGGAAATGAAAAATACCGACTTTTTCCGGATCGATTATATCCACGCCGATTTCCTCTTTTGTTTCCCTGATTATCGCATCGAAAACATCTTTGTCGCCTTTCTTGGTGTCTAATTTCCCTCCGACGCCGTTCCATTTTCCGACTCCAAATCCCCTCTTTTTCATAGCTAAAAGAATTTTATTGTCTTTTATCAGCAGACACAATGTTGCCTGGAGCATATTATTACTTTGAGTTATCAGGGTAGTTTTTTTCTTTTTTATTGGAAAGAAAGAAAATATATATTATTTCCAAGATACCTATTGTATTCACCGCCAGTATAACGATAAACCAAACCATCTGACTGTTGCGGCCTGCTTTCCACAAGGCAATCCCTTTCCAAACCAGAGACCAAGCCGTCAATATTATAAACAGCAAAGCAATCCAGGGATTATTAAACCAATGAGCAAAACTTAAAAGTTGTAATTCTTTTTGTGTCATAATTAATAGTGAAACTATTTATATATTTTAATATTATTTAAATTTATTGATCTCGTATCCTGCAACCCCGAAAGCCACTGAAACATTTAAAGATTCTTTGGAGCCATGCATCGGCAAAAAAATGATTTTATCTGATTTTTGCAGTATTTTTTTAGAGATTCCTTTCACTTCGTTGCCCACTATCAAAGCTAAAGGGAACCGTGGCTTGAATTTATCGTAAGGAATCGCTTTCTTATCCCGTTCCAAAGCAATTATCTGAATTTTCTCCCGCCCTGAGGACATTCGGCTGAGCTCAGTCGAAGCCCCTGCCGAAGGGTTTTTTAGCTTATCAACCAGCCGTCCAATTTGTTTATAATATTCGAAGGGAATTTTTTCTTCTGCGCCTAAAGCGGTTTTGGAAATCTTGTGGTGCGGCGGCTTGCCGGAAATACCGCACAAAAATATTTTTGAAATCCCCAAAGCGTCCGCTGTCCTAAAAATTGAACCGATATTCTCCAAGCTTCTTATATTATCGCAGATTACGTAAAACTCTTTTCCCATTCTTTAATTCTATATTTTTTATACAAAAAAACAACCCCACAAAGGGTTATTTTTTAAGAGATTCTAACTATTTTAGCAGCAAGGTTCTTTTGGCAATGGGTCACGGAGCAGAGTTAGAATTAAATTTTAGAATCCAAAAAATGAGATGATTTCAAGGAAGCGACGAGAAGGTTGTATTAAGAATTAATACGCCTCCGAGGAGCCCCGCAGAAATCAGCCATTTTTTGGCTTTCCAAAGGGCGGGCGGATTAAGGCAATCTTCTTCGTTGCTTCGTCGTGAACGATGCGACTTCACTGCATCAATTCGCTCCTCGCGCCTCGAAGATTGCCTTAATCCGCTGCCGCTAAAATGATTCTAATTCTGCTCCGTGACCCTAAATTCAACTCTCTCGCCATATTCCTGTTTTTTCCCTTTGTGCCACTGTTGCACCGGCCTGATATAGCCTACTACCCGGGAGTAAACTTCACACGGCTGAAAGTTAGTTAATGATTTATTTTTATCAAAACACTCATTGCACTTGAAAATATTTATTTTTTCATCCCCATTTTCATATTCAAGATATACCCCATTTTTGATCTCATCATTATCCATTAATATTTCTTTTGAGCAGTCATGGCAAATATTTTTATTTCCTGGCTGCGCTGGCAGGTCCGCATTGTTTGCAAATTCCATAAAAATTGATTTTAAAATTGTTAATTTTGCCGACCTTTGTTTTTCTGTTTTTTAACACTCCGCAATGGGAGCATTCATCATAAACATCGAAAACATTTCCGCATTTTTCGCATATGAAATGTGCGTGGTCTGAAACATCGGCGTCAAAATGCACGTTATCTTTAGTATCTATAGCCAGAACTTCTCCTTTTTCCTTAAAATTATTTAAAACTCTGTATACAGTGCCCTGGCTTATATTCGGCAGTTTTTTCCTCATTTCTTTATAGACAACTTCCGCTGAAGGATGCGTTTTAACGCTTCTTAAATAGCCGAAAATGAAACTCTTCTGTGCAGTCATTCTTTCCTTTTTGGGGTTCATGAGCGAGGCGAATGAACTTACTTCGAAATTTATGCCGGATATATCTTGCACATTACGGCTTTAAATTTCGAAGATGCAATTATTCGCGTATTTATTTCTGAGACTTGCCGGAGAAATATTGTCCCTTTAATATTCCTCAGGCAAGTCTCGTTCAGTTAACTATTTATAATTTCGGGCGAATGCCCGCCCGCAGCGCAGGGTCGCGAGAAATTCCCGCGAAGCGGGATTTCCCGACCTAGCGGAGGAAATTATATAAATCCAGCAATTTTTTGAAATTCTGCAAAGCAGAATAAATTTTCAAAAAATTGCGTTGGAGTCGCTGATCGACGAGGATTTCTATTAATATTCATTCCTTATTGCATTTTATTATTAATAAAAAAGCGTGTCAATAGACATCCTTGTGGATAACTTTCAAATACGCTAGACCTCTCCTTTTTTGATTTTAGTTCTTATATCTTCAACAAAAGTGTTGAAATAATAAAGATTATGGAAGGTTAAAAGTTTCATGCCGGTTATCTCCCCCGCTTTCAACAAATGCGAAATATAATCTTTTTTATAATTCAAGCAAACATTGCAGATGCAGTTTTTATCCAATGGTTCGCATTTTTTTAAAAATTTTGTCTGTTTCAGGTTTAATTTTCCCTCGGAGGTAAAGGCGATCCCGCGCCTTGCATAATGGGTTGGCACTGTGCAATCAAAAGTATCCACCCCGGATTTTATAATCAATTCCATATCTTCTAGATAGCCCACTCCTAAAAGATGCCTCGGTTTTTTCTCCGGCAATCCATCAACAACCCATCCTACCATTTTGTGCATTTCTTTTTTATCATTTCCAAATTCTCCGCCGATTCCAAATCCGTCAAAATCCAATTTGCCAATAAATCTTGAGCTTTCAAGGCGTAAATCTTTAAACCGCGATCCCTGCACGATTCCGTAAAGCGCCTGTTCAGATTTTTTTGCTTGCCCTGAGCCTGTCGAATGGGCCTTTAAACAGATTTTCGCCCAGCGGTGAGTTTTCTCTAAAGATTTTTTAACATAATCAAAATCAGCCAAGGGAGGTGTGCATTCATCAAAAGCAAAGATAATATCTGCTCCCAGCTTTTCCTGTATTTTAATCGATTCTTTTGGCCCTATAAACAGTTCATCGCCATTTATGGGCGAGCGGAAAACCACACCGTCATGATTTATTTTTATTTTTTTAGGCTGAGCATTTTCTTTTATGGTTTCACCCCTTTCCTGTTCTGCCTTCAAGATTTTGCTGCCTAAGCCAAAATCCGTTCCAAATCCTAATGAAAAAACCTGATAACCGCCGGAGTCAGTCATCAACGGCTTTTTCCAATTCATGAATTTATGCAACTTCCCGGCTTTCTCTATAATTTTTTCTCCTGGTTTTAAGTGAAGATGAAAGGTGTTGGCAATTAGAATCTGAGATTTTGTTTCTTGGACCTCTTTGCTGTCTAATGTTTTTACAACTGCCTGAGTCGCAACCGGAACTAAACACGGGGTCTCAACAACTCCGTGGTCAGTTTCCAAAAATCCCAGCCTTGCCCTGCTTATTTTTGATTTTTTTAAAATTTTGAAGTTAATCACAAAACTTATGGCTGTAAAATGTCTTCTGTCCTGCCGTTTATTGAAATAATAACGCTTTTAATTGTTGGGAATTGTTCTAAGGTTTGCGTGATTTCAGCGCGGATGGCTGTTACCCTGCAAGATCCGCCCGTTGATTCTAACTCTTGGCTGAAATCTGCTCTTGCTACTCCCTTATCGTCGATAGTTAAACTATTAATTTTAACTCCCGGATTAATAATGGTGCTGAACCCGTTAGCTAAATCATAATCGGTTGGTCCTTTCAAAAGCTCTTCTAAAGTTGCTCTGGCAATTGCTTGGGTTTTGGAGATTATTCTATCAACCGAAGAACTTGGTTTGCAATCTATATTCGAATCGCTGCTTTTCATAAAATATATTTTGACAACGGAAGTTTCTCCCTGAAATCCTTTAATTTTTACTGGCAAGCTAAATGTTTTATCTTTTGAAGGATCTCCGCTGGGATTTTCGTTGTGAAAAATAAGAGTTCCTGTTTTATCACCGATTACTTGAAATTCTAAATTTGTTTCAAAATTAATTGGAGCCGAAGTCATCCATTCTCCTTTTGCAGTTAAGGGAACTTGCGCCAATACCGTCCCGTCAACAACCAACTTCACATTTCCAACCTGCCCCTCAAAACCAGACCAGCCGTTTCCGTTAACAACTCCCGTAATTTTTAACGGCGAAGATATTTCCTGATTTGGCCGCAAAGAAAATATTGTCAAGCCTTGTGTACCGATTATAGGTTGCTCGACACTTCCGGGTACGATATTTCTGGGCAGAAATACCAAAATTCCAATTAGGGCAACT
>Ga0209777_10005793_pt1 | contig 14130 bp, 23 predicted proteins | sample FrelakmetHBP12HB_FD_187147 | JGI IMG/M metagenome (GOLD analysis project Ga0209777, IMG submission 187147) | Freshwater lake sediment microbial communities from the University of Notre Dame, USA, for methane emissions studies -HBP12 HB (SPAdes)... | ecosystem: Environmental > Aquatic >...
CGAGGAATTGAAAACAGCCAGCAATTCCGTGAGCCGTGCACGAGCCCCACTCCCCTTGGTCTAAAATCTCAGGAACGCGGGTGAAAAGGTCTACCGTTTTTGGCAGCCGGTGCGGTTTTGCCCGAAAATGCTCATGGTAAAGAAAGTCCCTGAAATCCCGTTTGTCCTTAACCCGGTTTAGTTTAGGCACAAATCCCCCTTCTAATCGAAGTAATTTCTAGCCTATATTTAATCTTATGGGTTTAAAGACGTTTAAATTCTTTTAATTTCTCGGGGGTGACGCGCAAGGTTTCCCTGGCAAGCATGTGGCCACGTCTCATCCAGATGACCTTTAGTTCCCAAATATTTTTAGGTTTTATGAAATATTTCTTTTTTAAAATGAAATGCACGTCCCGAAATGCGGGGTGGGTTAGCTCTATTCCTAAACCGTCGTCCATGTTCTGCATACGTTATCCATATTTAGGATCGTGATTGGCTTTAGCCTCTTTGGGAGTTTTGTGCAAAAGACGACTTGAACACGTCCAATAATGCGCCCTTCCTCGCTGCGGATTTCCGCTGAAGCCAACTTTTTTCAGGAAAAACATACGTGCATTACCCCGACAATGAGAGCTGCAAATCCTGCAGATTTTGGTATCCCATTTCAATATGATCCCAGGAACTTTGGGATTGGCTACGTGGAAACGGATTCTAAACATTATGTGGCCCCTTTAAAATCTACTTTATCGTCGCGGCAGCAGGCGCATCATCGGGCAAAACCCATTGCAAAACGAGTATTGGTATTGCATTTCACAACTTCCCCTGAAGCATCTTATCCAGCCATTCCAGCACACGAAAAATTAAGCCACAGATCGAGGAGTAAATAAACGTAACCCGGTCTATGGCTACCTTTTTGCACATTATTTAACACCTTTAATCAAGAGGGCGCCCTCGGCATAAGAATTTAACAAACATGAATATCCCTAACATCAGAAGAATTCGAGTAAAAAAATACATATCAAAAATAGCTAGCCAGATAAAAGGAACCAACAGCTCCCGTAGGAAAGCTTCACCTTCACCTCTTGAAATTATCCGAGTTTGCTACCTAAACTATGTAGAGTATTGAAGGACTCCTGACTATACACTACAAAAATGTCTTTTCAGAATCTTTGATTGACGATGCATCAATCTTTTTTATGCATTCACCTTCACTGTTTACGTGAATAGCGGAACCAGACGGTGTCAAAATCAAATATCCATCGAACTCAGGAGTTTTGCAGAGGTGGTAAACCCCCGATAACAGTAGCTGATTAACTTCGTATGGAAGTTTTCTAAAGGTTTCTACTGACATACTATTTACCATACGATTCCCCTTTTGAAGGTCTCACCCCATATGCCGTCAGATCTCCGTGGACCGTTACCCTGCACTCCCTTATCATGCCACATCCTCGACTTTAGGAAATCGTTCCTCAAGTTTCTTCTGCGCCTTGATAAGGTATTCCAACTTAGTATGAATGTCTTCAATAATAATTTCAGACTTCAAATTGACACGGTAGTCGTTCTCGGCACGAATGCGATCCTTCTGCTCCTGTCTATTTTGACTCATCATGATTACCGGGGCCTGAACAGCGGCAATGCACGAGAGGACGAGATTCAAAAAAATGTAAGGATAGGGATCGAATATTTTAAAGGCGGCCACGCTATTAAATAGGATCCAAATTAATATAATAGAAAGCATCGTAAGAATAAAAGGCCAGCTCCCCGCAACCTCTGCCAATTTGTCTGACATCCTAGTACCAAACGTGGCTTGCTCACTTTGCATCTTGTGAACGTTAGCTGAAACAGTTTTGTCTAAAAGGATCCGGATAACATCCGAGTCCTCACTACGGTACTTCCCGTCTTCCTGTAGAATGCGCTCTACAAGTTTTGCTCTCTTTAGCATATTTTAACCTCAGTGGTTTGGCCATCCCCAAGCATCGCGACAAGACACCATAATTGAAGTTAACCCTTTGCCTTTAACCTTATATCCGTAGCTCGGACAAGTAGTCTTAATTCGCTGCTCGCTGCAGAAAAGGCATTCGATCTCATATAGGTTATACTTAATCTTGCTCACGCGGTAAGTTTGGAATCTATAAAACCCGGCGTAACAAATTGCCACTAAGATCACAGCTATTAAAAACCTGATCATTTTCCCTGCTTTCTTTTTGTTAACGTTTGTTACCTACTGGTTAACGATTGCTACACATTTCTTCTTCCGCCGTAACGAACTTTTCCCAAAGGAATTGTGAATCGTAGAGCCCAACGCTTTCACCTGGCGTAAAGAGCCCGTGAAAGCGTTGCAGCATGGCTCTCAACCTCGCTGATTTTCTTTAGGCCCCATCATACTCCAACTTTCGTCTCATTAACCTGAATGGTAATCTCATAGCCATCCACCGAGATTCTATTTTCTTCGCGGGAAGAAAATTCTGAGAACCACTTTTTGCATAAAAGAACCGAAAATTTCGTTTCCTGAATCCGACGGCGAATTGCTTTCATTTCCGTAGTAGCTTGCTTAATGGCTGCGTCCACCGCCTGCTTCTTATCCCCGGAAAGGACCGAGTACTGCGTCACCCCCTTGGCAACCAAGGTATCGCTTACCGTAAGGCTCTTCCCGTCTTTTAACTTAGTAGCCACCACCTCCACTTTCGGCAGAGAGGAGAGGCCTTTTACCTTAAGGCAGAACTCTTTTGCATAATAAAAATCCGAGGATTCTTCCATAGAAGTTGGAGGCTCGTATGCGCCGGTTTTTGTGTTGATGCCTTGAGATTCTAAAAATGCTTGCTGCTTTTCGGCGAACGTCACTGCGGTTTCTGCCGTGATCTCTTTTTCTGGGAAATCAAGATCCCTGTAGTATTTGAGAGCTTTGAGTGCCCCCTTATACTCATGCTCTTTAATTACAAGGCGGCAAAGGTCTGTCGCGGATGTCTTGCCCTCTGCAATGCTTCTGTTAACGACCGGAATGGCATCTAAGTGCAGGACGTATACTTTACCGCTTTCCCACACGGAACTTCGGATGATCTTATTCTCTTTTAATACCTTGAACGAAGCTTCCGACAAACATACGGGAAGTTGGGTTACGTTCAAAATCCCATCCTTAACGATGGTATAATTTCGATACTGGTACGTGGGGAAGTCTGAAAGAAGCCCAAAGCTTTTTGCCTTATCTTCAGGGAGAGCTACGGTGCCATTTATCTTTGTCCTGACAGATAGGTTCAGCTTGGTTTCATTCCATACGACGTCTTTCAGCGAAGATCGACTTTGTCGGTCCGCTACAAATTTGGGATAATTCAGATCCTGAATCGCGGGCTTCCCGATGCGTTTGTAAACAAAATCTTCATGCCGCGGGTAGAAATAGGCATCGGGGTCTTCTGCCATAAGATCCATGGTATCTAGCAGACAAAAAGCATCTGCGGGGGAAACGTAGTTTGACCGCTTGCCTTCTAGGTAACGAGCTTTTGTGTCGATAACTGCGTTCTTTAACGACTCCTCGGTTTTTCCGTACTCAGCATTTGTGTAGGAATTGGTGACCATATCGATAAGATGCTTGTCTCCAAGGTGGCCTAATACTTCCAAGGCTACATCGCTCTTACAACGCTGGATGAGGAGAAATGCAGCGGCATAGATGCCCTGCGAAAAATCTTCCAAGGAATTAGGCTGGGCGGTAGAGCTGGTGGTGAGGACGTATACGACCTCCTCCTCAGCGCTTAAACATACGCTTATTCTTCCTTCATCCACACTGTATACGTTTATGTTGTTACCTTGCAAATTGAAAGCCAAAATGACTTCTTTTTCATCCAAGGGGAGGCAATGGCGTTTGCTGCGCTCGGTTCCTTCGATAAAATCGGTTAAGGCAACGGAAAAGCTCGGAAGGTTGGCTGCATGGGTCAAGGAACCGCCAAGCTTTTCAGCCATCTCTGCCATCAGCATTTTGTTATAATAATCACCATATCCCACCAATAACGATGACGTAATTACTCCACTGAGATTAGTGAGCGCAGCTTTGATGCTTTGGATTTCTCCAAGATAATCAGAAACCACTGGGTATCCGTCGGTAAAGAAGCATAAAGAGAACTTCAACGAGAACGCCGAAAGATCCGTCACGATTTGCAAGACATCGTGCAGAATTTCAGAAAAACAAGTACACCCTAATGTGGTGCTGTTCTGACGTATAATATTTTCCAATATGGAATAGTCCCGCGCTTCGGTAACTTTAAAACCTTTGATGATAATGTTACGACGCCCTTCGCTTGAGAACCATCCCATCGTGATAGTATCCCCGACAGGAATCTGCTTGGAACGGACAATAAGATCTTCAACCAATTGGCTAAGAAGACCGTACATTGACCCCGATCTGTCGTATATCCAAACGTGATTGGTGGGCTCAGGTGCTACTTTTGCGAGATCTTGTTTTAGATTGTACTTGGCTAAACAAAGGGCTGTCTTGCCGAGTTTCTGGCTGGTTTTTGTAATTTGCATAAGGCGGTCTCCTTGTTGGTTTTTTAATCCTAAGTACGTATCAAAAAACTCATTGTTTGTCTATCAACTCGGATTTTTTTGGTAGAACTTTAGCCTTTTTTATACCCACACTATTGTCCGGTCAAATCATGCACTTAATTCATGGATAAATCAGATTAATTCACAGACAGTAAAAACGGAGGAACGAAAATGTTTAAATATTTGATGTTACTGGCATTCTTGGCATCTTGCAGCGTTAACATCTCCCTTGGTACGTCCCCTTCACGAGAAATCGACGCGGGGTATTTAAAAACCACTCTCCAGACACTCGTGGGAGACCGGAGCTTTGTCGACGAGGATGGAAATAAATCCTTAATTAATTCGAGGCTTACTTTAATTGGCAGGCTAACATCGGTAAGATTTATCAAATCTGAGCTTGAAAAAATGGGCTATCCCGTTACCGTCTATGCGTATTTTACGGGAGAGCACCTCGGCACTAACATCGTGGCAACCAAACTGGGGACTTCGCGTGAGAAAGAGATCCTAATCTCCGCCCACCTCGATGCGACAAACATCGACCCCAAGACCGGTAAAGAGAGTCCTGAGTTTATTCGAAACGCAGGAGCAGATGACAACGGTACCGGAGTGGCCGCCGTGTTGGCTATCGCCAAGCAGCTACGAGATGTTCCGGTAACTCGGACGATTAAGTTTGTGCTATTTGATCAGGAGGAACTAGGCTACGTCGGATCCGAAGCCTACCTGGAATCCGTGGATACATCTAAAGTGTACGGGAACATTAATTTGGATATGCTCGGCTATAACGAAGAACATAGGAATATATTTAACGTTGCCGATTGCCGCAACGCGGGTAATGATGACAACTCCACGGATCTAAAACTCGCTTTCTTAAAAGGTGTAGGTACCGCGCCGGAACGGGCCAATTTATGTATCGATGAGACTGACAGCAACTCCTTTTGGGACAAAGATATCCCATCGGTCACCGTCTCCGAAGACCTCCTTCACCTTAATCCCCACATGCACAAAGATGATGAAATTAAGTACATCGACTTCGATTACTTTACTAAGGTGGTATCCGCGGTCAAGGACGGGGTTTTGGGGTTAGTTACCACCCCAGTCTCTTTGTAGCTTGTGTGAGAATGGCTTCCATTTCTTCTTTGTGCTTTTCCGCACATACCCCCATATCGTGTGGGGGTACCACAGCGTTTAAAATGGGGGATTTTGGCATAAAGTACTCAAATATGGGAACAATCCTATCATCCAAAACCACCGCGGTTTTGTAGCCGTATCTCAGGTAGGGCCCGTACCTTTTGCCATCCCGCACACTAAAACATTCCATGGGCGTACCGATTTTAAAGCCACAGGAGACACATGTGTGGAAAACAGAGTTCATGGCATCCTCTTCGCTTTTACCCTGCTCCATGAGATCTTTTCCGCACTGGACGTGGCAACAAAGTGGGCATCGAAACTTCCACTCACGGGCCGCTTTGTTTGCAAAGATCGTCTCACCTAATTGCCACCAAGTCTCTTGATCTAATATTCTTTCATATTCGCAATTTTCCATTTTACTCCGCCAGATTCTTTAGCCAGTTAAGAACATTGACTACACCAGGAATGGGGGCGGCGAGATCTGCAAATGGCCCCCATCCGCGTAGCATCCTGTTATCGGTCATCGGTTATTCCTTATCGATTCCAGGATACCGCCTCGTTTCGCAATCTCTTCAAACTTCACTTCTCGGTACACCTTATAGCGAGAAGACCGTAATTTCGTAAACTGGTAATCGTCCGGAACGCATACCACGTCTTTAGGATTCACCAAGATCTCTAGGTACCTAGAGTCTCCGACTTGGTATTCCTTGAGGTAGGCTGCGCTGCAAACGTGAAGACCCGATGAGCACGTTTCCTTTGGATTTGGATTTACTTTATCCCGATCCATTTTGACAACACAACCCACTCTGTGTTTATTCGTTCTTGTATGGTGGTCTAGGAGATCGGGGTTGACCGCCTTATACGCAATGAAATCTCCATCCGCCATTATGGGATGCCCGTTATGTTCCAAAAAGCGGTAGAGCATTTGAATGGAGTTCGAATCCGGATTCTGCTGGAGTTTGTCCCAAAACTTCAGGAGATACGCCCGCGGTTTGTGCCTACGTTTAAGTTCCAAAAAGGCTTTCTTAAGGGCTTCCGGCATCTCTTTGTTATCGATGAGCAGTTTGTCCTCTTTTGGCTTAACTTCGATTCTGGTATCGTTGTCGTCATCCTTATAGTCTAAAGCCTCTTCCACCGTAGTCTCCACCTCTGGGGTTGGATTTTCAAACTTGGGAGCCAACATCGTTTTGATTCTCTTCTCATCAATTCCCGCGCCAAGAATCATGGAGTAGCGAGGATCCGAAGCCGCAATGATGTGGGTTCCCGAATCCATCACGATCGTCAACGAATTTGGCATAACATGGATGCTAATCATAGGCGATTCCTTCTTAGGTTAATTTTTTTAACAACGGCACCTTGCTTCCGCCAGTAGCAAGCCTCCGAGCATTATTCTCGGCTTATTTTACGCTTCAGGATGCATAGCCAGAAATTCTTCAAAGGGTTCGGAAGCTACCTGGAGGTAATAAGTGCCTGCCTGTTTGTTTAACATAGTGAGGCATGGGCTGCAAACCAATAGCTCGCAGACCCCACCACAAATGCGACAAGAAGTCTCCACATCCTTTAATATGGCTAAAATGACTCGACAACCTTCCGCCGCGTCGGGAATGCCGCAAGCGGCTGCGATTCTATCTAGTTGCTTATTTTTCACGGCATCTCCTCCATAGCTTTTATGTAGATATTAATATGTTTCGTATGCATATCACCTTTTATGTATAGGCCGGAAATAAGGCCAAGCAGGGGGTAAGCCGTTAAGATCTTATCCAAGTCTGTGGGCTCATATTTAAAAAATTTGCGATACAACTCAGTATGAAAACAAGACGCCGTGGAGGATAGAGTGGAGAGCCGTTGGCCAATGGCATTAAAATCAAATTTGGATGACACCAAGTTTTTTCCGTAAGTGCATATAATAGACCTAAGAGGACTTTGTTCGATGTAAGAAACCATATTCATGCAGTGTTGCAAAAGAACGTGATCTTTTTCCAAGGTAGCCTTCCAGTTCTCGATGGGAATCCAGCGTGGATCTTGTATTTCCTCTATTTTTTTAATAGTATTCTTGGTGGCGTATACGGGAATAAGTGTCCTAAGTTTTATCGATTCTAAAAATCGAAAGACATCCTTGGGACAATCTTCTCCGTAAAATATTATGGCATCCCCGGTAAAAGAATCAACTTCTTTAGGGTGCTTGCGGGTTACTTTATGCCGGGATCTAAAAGCAATGTAGAACGGCTGAACGTACAGCTTTTCAGGCTTACGTAGAGCGTATTTTGCCACCTTAACCGGCTTTTTGGATGCGTAGACATCTTCGAGATAACGCGTGGCGCCGACGACTCCTGCGATATGCTGATAGTCAGTGTCTGACAACTCCTGCTGAAAAAACACAAAAATTCTAGATTCTTTAATATTTTCTGACTTAGCTACCTTCAACGCTCTGGCCGCTTCCGGCGAGGGGTCGTGCGCCATTTTAGATCGGCACAAAAAAACTTCAGAAGCGTTAGCGAAAATAAGTTCATGAGCTAAACACTTTATTGCAGGCTTGCGATACTGGACGTGGTGAAAATAACCCTTATTAATCAGCGTTATCATTCCTTCCGTAAGGAGGTAGCCCTTAGTGCGAAAGTTTATAAACAACCGAAAAGTGGAAAGGTCGCTAATTATTTTACGGTATTCAATAAGGGGGGCTTCATTGAAAGATTTGTGCACGTAATCGGTCAGCGTTTGCTTTGCCTTCTTGAGGAGCTGCTCCCCGTATTCCGCGTTGGAAAACCCCTCCCGGTTTGCCGAGATGTTCATTTTAGCGGGATCCGCCTTTATTGCTAGAATGAAGTTGTGACTTCTGCACCAATGTCGCAGCTCATTGTTTTCTATTACAAAAGGAATTCCCGCAGCATCCAGTACTATGGGCATGCTTTCCGCAAGGTTTCCTTTGAAAATGCGCAAGGATCCTAAATCCAAAACAAGTCCGGGATATCTGGCGTTGTTAACCGACGGGCGGGTATCCCAAAGAAACGTAGCTCGCTCATAGGCGGCCAAAAAATTCCTACAGTCGTCTGGGTTGCACGGGATTCTGATTTTTACGCCGTTTCCTGCCGTGGTCGGGGTCTCCCTATATTGCAGAAGTCTGCCCTCTTTATTCTCACCAATGTCGGCTACATATTCGCGCACGATTCCGTCGTAGTAGCTTTCTACAATAAAACTATCCGAATACGACCATCCCGATTTGGCTCCGATGCCAAAATAACCCAGCTGGCTCGTGCTCTCCCTTTTCGTAGAAATTCCATACCGGACAAAAACTTCGCGAACGCGTTCATCCGACATCCCGACGCCATAGTCCCTTACTACAAACTCAGGTACAAAAGATGTCGGGAGCCCTACCTCGATGCCAGAGGCATCTTTTCCCGCCTCAATACAACTGTCCCTGGCGTTAGAAAGGTATTCCTGAACCAAGGTGCGAATGGGGTATGAGTATATCTTTTTGCGGATGATATCGATGATGACCGACGAATCCCCGATCGAAAATGGAATCGATTCCCCCTTCAGGGTGGAAAATAGTAAATCGTTTGAAACCGCTTGCTGTAGCACTACCCATCACCTATCGCATAAAGTGGGCAATTACGATTGCCAGCTAGCAGCTTTTCCCGCCACACAAGGGTATCCGGATGATTCCATATCTCCCCAAAAGACTCGCAGTCAAGAACGCTAAGAGGTAGGACCCCGTCAATATTTTCCGAAAAAGAACACGGCCAATAGCGTCCAGTAACATCGACATATGCACTCATGAGCGAAGATTCGCAAGGTTCGACTTGTTTCATCAACTCCTTAACATTTGGCCGCCCCTTAATGGCTCCCGCGAACAGGTGGGCTCCGCAGGAATCAAAGCCGAATTTCACGCCAAGCTCAAACGCCCTAGCAATTAAATCCCGGTATTTGTCCATGGATTTTATGTCTGAGAAATTCTTGGCGCGCCCTTTGGGCTTTAGATGCAGGAACACAAGGGCATGAAGACAGGATAACCTCTCGTCTGTTTTGATATCCTCAAGAATAGAAAAACATTTAGCAAACCTATCCTCGGCCAAAAGTGCATGTATGTTGGCCTGTTTCAGCCCAGCTTTTCCAAGCATCTGCACTGCACCGTAGCACACATCCTTATCATAACAGGAGACCGCTACGGCGCCACACAGGGAGGTTAACGTAGCCGCCAGCTCTTCGGTTAAACCGAAGCCGTTGATCGTAACGTTGGGGATGATTCCCTTTTCGCGGCAATGGCGAAAAATGGCGAAAAGCTCTGGGTTGGCCGTAAGATCCCCAATGCCTAGTGCAACCTGTGTCAATATATTTAGGTTAAACTTGGAGAGAATGGTCTTGAAAGTCTCGAGGCTCATGTTTTCCCCTACCGGGGAATTGAGCATGCAACACTCCGGGCACATTTCGCGGCAAATCGTACTCACCTCAATGTCGAGGATCATCGGGCCGTAGGGGCAATAAATGGCATCATCATCCTTACTCGGCCCCACCGTCAACGTCGTGCCAGTAAGTTTATCGAAAAGAAATGAGATCTCTTCGGAAAGCAAAATTTTATACTTCGCGTCCTCGATGCATTTCACCGCAAGATCTCCCACAAAAAATCCATGATCTCGGTAGCGTTCTTGGCTTCCTTGGCTTTCTGCCGCAAGACGTCAAAATTCTCTTCCAAAAACCCAGCCAACTCATGCCTAAGTTTGGGATACGTTTTAACGAAATTATCCAACGCCGAAGTCAGCATTTCGGCTTCGGCTTCCAAGGCATTTACCATGATTTTGATCCTAGTGATAAGCATAGCCAATCTTGTCAATCGTTCCTTTTCCGGCACTTCCTGCAAAGAGGAAAGCAGAGTTAACATCCTGGCAATCAGCTTGTCTGCATTTACCCTGTGTTCCTTTTCTACGACTAAAAGGCCATTCAGCTGGATTGCCAGACTTTCACTGTAATACCCCTTCCACATTGAACGAAGTAGCAATAGGCTAAGAACGATAACGGCAATCAGCATGGCATTTCCTCACTTTTCGAAAAGAAACGTGCACAGATAGTCCCCAAGCCCCGCCGCTTGCATCCGGTTAACAATGCCAGGAATCTCCGAGATCTGGGCTTCGAAATGCAACGTCAACTTCCCCATAGCATAGTCTTTCACAGATGCCGAAGGGGTAACCCCCTTTCGCCACCTATAGTAGGTGGCTGGCGATATCTTCATGATATTACAAGACTTATTAACTGACTTACCTTGTTCAATAAGGCTTTGAACTTTAGCCATTTTTTCTGGGCGCACAGGAATCATTCGGGGTCTCCTTTACAGTCTGGATGACGCATCGAAAGTATGTATAAAATTATTTGGAGCAAAAAACAATACAAATTTATGATTAATAATCCAATAAAATCAATAGTATAAAAAATAGTTTAAAAAGGGCTAAAGTTTTTATCAGATGTTCCGATGTACTGTATATAAGTTAAAAAAAGGAGACTTACTATGAAATTACATGACCAACAGTATCCCGGACTTCGCGTTCCAATTCAACAAATGCCTTGGCGGTTCCGCTGCCTCCCATCGTTTATCCTTGTTAAGGAGTTGGCGCCTTGGATCAATTTGGCAATCGCGGTTATCTTTTTCTTCTACCTAAAAACACATACTCATGAAAGTACATCTACCCTGTTGGCTTCTGTGATTATAGGATATCTAACCCTTCCCCTTTTTCACATCGTAGCGTGGCTGTTTTGGAATGTAACCATAGGCATGATCTACTCTGCGTATATGACGTTAGGAAGAGTGGTGGCGGTCATTGCAAGCTTTTTACTTATTACTCTAATCAGCTATCAGAGTGAGTATCTTCAGTCTTGGAGTAGGGTTTTAAACCCCATTACCAAGTTTTTAGCGTACAAGTTGGTTTCGATTGGCCATGGGATGCTATGGTTAGTCGACCACGTTAGCACCCACTTGGATCTCATAATGATAACCCTTCTTCTCGATGTGGCAACCATGTTTTTTTGGAACATCTACAGGAAGGCGATCAAAGACACCGAAAATGAGGTTGAGGGGTGGGCACAAGGCCTACGCGAGGTAAAAAAGTTTCAAGAGGCGCAAGCTAGACTCCCGCAATATAAAGAATATAATGGCCCGATAACTAAGGCCGTAGCCGTCGCAGCCAAGCCCAGAAAATTTAAGTACATCCAACGCACGGGGCTAAATTCACTCGTACGGGATGCCGACGTAATCGATGTGGAAGCCTATGATTGTAATTAACCAAATTAAAATCAAAGAGAAGGGGAGACACAGCAACCGCTTTTCCACTTGGATCCTGGATTTGATTTCTACAGACGATGGTCTATTTCATGTTCGCCTATATTCGATCTCCAAAACAAGTGAAACCTACGGCTGCAACTATGGCAAGATAGTCGTGTCCCGCCATAAACTGAATGCCAATGGGGAGCGCATGGTGCCGGGTTGGATCCATACATTTTCTACCCAAAACGAAGCAGAAAGCAATTGGAAAGCGGTGCTAGCCGACTTCCGCGAAAAATCCTGCATTATAGTCAACGTGCGCAAGTATAGGGAGTTCTAAATGATTAAATTTCAAAGAAAATTAACGGACGAAGAGATTAAAAAAGAAAGAAATTATGATCTGTTGGTGGCCATTCTGAGCAACCTCAATCGTGTTCAACAAAGCCTTGAAGCCAGAAATTTGTACGGTAGCTCCCGTGAAATATTTAAGCTGACGGTTCTTTTGGATAAGGAAATCCTCAAGATCCAAAACGAAAGAATTCAAAATACTAATCTATGGTAGCGAGGGTGGCTCCGGCTGCTACGGCGGCAATCCCCGCGGCGGCCCCTCCCCCAACAATGCAGTGTTTCATGAAGTTTAGCTTGAATCTTTCTAGCTGGGTTTGGCGAAGGGACGGCAGTCTCCTATAGGGACGACTACTACAAAAAAATGTTTTCTCACTTGCCTGAGCTTTCTGGCGTGATATTTTGGGCATGGTCGGGCGAGGGAAGGCCGAGGGTAGCTGGCGGTGCTTGGCATCAAGGCGATGACTTTCTGGGAGATCCACCGCATGAGCCGCAGGGATGGTATGGGGTGTACGATACCGATGCCACCACGCTGGAAGTGATTCGAGGCCTGTGATGTGATTATAGATAACAAGTACGTCAAAATAGTAAAGAATTCCGTGCTTGGGAAATATATTTTGACTGGGAAAAAGAGAGGGTGGGAAAAGGGTTGCAGTCTTGATGTGGCCAATAACCGAGTGGGTTGTAGCGAACACGGCTTTCATTTTAAAAAAAATTAAGGAGTTAGATGATGCCTAACCAAAATATTAAGAAAATTTTTGTAGATGATGACTTTAATCTGTATGTAGAGTTTTCAGATGGTGAACTACGCTGTGTGGACTTAAAAACATGGATTGACGGGAACTCGAAAGTTAAACAGAGTATAGACTTTTGTAAACAGGCTTTCATCGAGCATGGAAGTATCATTTCTTGGCCGACTGGTATATCGATAGATCCTGAGATAATTTATGATGAGGGTCATAAGATTAACGCATTCCCACAGACGGAAAAGTTCCCAGCCGCTGGAAGCTACTGTCAAAAAATCAAAGCAGCCTTGGCTAAATTGAGTTAAGCAGTATGTACAATGAAAACAGTTTGTTGTAATAAAGTTCTAAAGGTTTTGGTTTTTTGCCGATAAGTAGTTGAGAGAATGGGGATTTGCAGAATGTTTCAGACAAAGGTAAATGAAAAGTACGAAGTGTTCGCCATGGCTAATTTGTCGTCTAAGACGACTGGCGTTGTGGGCGCAGTGCTTTGGGTGTCGGCTGGGGAATTCGAGGGTAAAAAGAGCGTTCATGGCGCTAGGATTAAAGTCGTAGAGGGAGCCAACATGACTGCACAGGGCTTAACCGATGCAGCCGTGGTCACCATAGCGAATGTTCCAGAGTTGAAACATGGGAAGCTAAAAAAGAAAACCATGGCGTTAGTCACCGAGTTCATCACTTTGAACAAAGCGGTTTTGCTGCTATACTGGAAGGGTAAAATAGATACGTCAGAATTAACCTCTCAACTTAAACCAGTGTAACTATGATACCAAAAAACCAACTCAAAGATGGTGCCTATTACTATGGCCACTGCCGCAATGCATCGGTGGCCCAGTGGAACGCAGACCGTTCCATCTTTGTGTATATGCGCACTAAATTTTATGATGTGTTTGCTGAGACCATCAGGCACCCAGAAGACGATGACGGCTTCGATCTTTTCGTCCCTGAGCGAGAATGCGAGCCGACTGAGCATGAGAAAATTAGACAACATGGGCAGCAATCAACTACAAGAAGTTGTTGTATCATGCATTGGTAGTCCATAATTTTCTCTGATATGAAGTGAACCCTCCCCGCCCTAAAGGGCGGGGCTTCCATTAATAGGCGATTCGGTTCCGAATCGGAGAATGTTCTTAGCAGCGTTTACATCTCTATTATGAA
>Ga0209777_10005794_pt1 | contig 14127 bp, 14 predicted proteins | sample FrelakmetHBP12HB_FD_187147 | JGI IMG/M metagenome (GOLD analysis project Ga0209777, IMG submission 187147) | Freshwater lake sediment microbial communities from the University of Notre Dame, USA, for methane emissions studies -HBP12 HB (SPAdes)... | ecosystem: Environmental > Aquatic >...
GCGGTGGGCGCATGAGCTACCTTAGATTGTTTGGGGCGTTTTTCCGGGTCAGCGTGAGGGGCGAGCTGGCCTACAGAGCCAACTTCTTCATACAGCTATTCCAGTCGCTGCTCAGCCTGGGCATCTCGTTGGCGGGACTGGCTGTGATCTTTTCCTATACCGACACTCTGGGCGGCTGGCGGCCTGACGAAGTGCTGGCGCTTGTGGGCGTGTATTTTCTGGTCGGCGGAATGATCGGCCTCATAATTCAGCCGGGCATGGAAGAGCTCATTGATTCGGTGCGCCATGGTACGCTGGATTTTACGCTGACCAAGCCGGCGGATGCGCAGTTCATCATCAGCATTCAGCGCGTAGAAATCTGGAGGCTGATTGATATTGTGCTGGGTTTCGGCGTGCTGGCGGCTGCGCTGGTCCGGCTGGGGGAGAGGGTGGGGGGATGGGAGGCGGGGGCGTTCATTCTGATGCTGCTTGCGGGCGGGGTCATCATCTACAGCTTCTGGCTGATCCTGGCCACGCTTTCGTTCTGGTTCGTGCGGGTGGAAAACATTCTGGTGGTGTTTCAGAGTATGTACGAGGCGGGACGCTGGCCGATTAGTTTGTATCCGGGATGGCTGCGTTACGGTCTTACCTTTATCATACCGGTTGCTTTCGCCACCACCGTACCCGCCGAAGCGTTGACCGGTCGCCTCACCTGGGTAACCCTGCTGATAGCGGTAGCGCTGGCCGTAGCTCTTTTCATGCTCTCGCGATTATTCTGGCGGGCGGGATTGCGCCACTATTCGGGGGCATCGGCGTGAGGGAGAATTCTTTTGGGATTCGCTGGCTGGTACTGGTACTAAGGTAGCTTCAAAATGGCAAAACGAAAGTAAGTCAAAAATAGGAATTGATTGCGATTGTCAGCCTCCTGTATTCAGGTGATAATGTTTGTGAAAAGCAGGAGGAAGATATATGGGGCCGGAGCAAACGGCGGTCAGAAGCTGTGATCGGTGCCTACGCAAAGCAGTTTGCATACTCTATCACGGGTATAGCCAACTGGAGTTGCGGTTCGGCAATCCCTGCCCGGCAAACCCGGAAGAGCTTATGCATAACCTCAGCGAGGCGCTCGCTTTGAAGTGCGGTCACTATCTGCAATCGGATGGTCGGGAGCAAGAGGACTGATGGGATACAGCTTACCAGAACTCGATGTTAGGTTTAAAAATGGTCTGGGTATCCCTGAGTGTTGCCTCAATATGCTGCTTGGTGGCCTTGTCTGTGATGGGCTCTACCTCCGATACCGGTCGGCCTAACTTGTCCTTTTTACCTTTCCAGGTCACCAGGTAGCCGGGCACTAGAGCGTACTTGAAGCTGCGGTTGCCGCAACACGAAGCGTCAATTGCGCACATACCGATTACGCAGAGTATCTCTCTACCGTTATGCTTGAGCCTTATCTCATCGGTAACAGCGTAATACCCGGCCAGAGCTTGGACCTCTTCGCCTATCTTTTGGTGAACATATTCAAGAGGCATATCATTGTCTCCCACAGAGGTTCTTTTTGAACCCCCTAAATCCCCCAGTCTTGGGGGACTTTAAGAAATTGGGGGACACCCCCAAACCCCCGTGCAGGAGGTATCCTGCATCTTCTTTATCATCCCCCTTGCCCCCTTTAAAAGAGGGGGATTAAGAGGTATTTCGCACTGGATGTAAACAGGCAAACCCCCTCAATCAGCGTCCTGAAAGCTTGCAGTTGGGATTAAGGCATACGCCCTGATTAGTGCATTTATCCCAGAAAAGCGTCATCTCTCCACAAGCAGGACACCTTTGAAGTTGTGGAGCCCCTTTTCTTTTCCGTCCTGGGCTGGAGCCTTTTTTCGCAGGCATTCGTGAGTCTGCCGTCCTAAGATTATTGTAGTCCCAAGCACCTTAACGGTCAACTTTCTACACCATTAGGGGTTGTTTATCGATCTCTTTTCAGCCCCCTGTACCCCCCAGTCTTGGGGGGATTTGAAAAAAATTGGGGGACACTCCCATCCTTCACAAGTGAAGGACTGGCAGAGGGGTGAATCCCCCTCTGCACCCTCCCATCAGCAAACGGCCTGTAGACCATCAGGGTTACCATCAACGGGTAACCCTGATGGTAACTTATTAGGGAATTCAGCTTACATCATGGTTACTATACGGGCTTAGGCAAAATTACTCCAAAGGGTATTGTTACTCTGGGTTGGCCTGACCTATACTGGTTCTGGGAGAGGGGAGCAGGGGACAAGAAGCTGTGGTGCAGCGCAGTTAGTTGGGTAGGGGCGAGGAATGTTTAACAAGAATTTGCCCTGCTCCCCATCAGCATTTTTTGCAGGGGTCTGGTAAAGCTCGTAAAAAGGGGACGTAAGTACCCTGTGAAAAGGTACATAAGTGGGATTGCCACCTCTCTTTCACACGAGGTATAAGGAGATGAGGGGATGTGGGGATGGTGGGCAGTTCCTTTGTTCGCTGAAAAGATAAAGCCAGGGAAAGAAAGCCGGTATCGGCGGCTTGGTGAAATTATAACTTTTTGATAGGCGATGGGGTAGTATAAGTCAGCTGGAACGTTTTAGGCCGGTAAAACGTCCTTAATATGGGAAAAGAGGTCGATACTAAATGTTGTAGCCGACTGGAAAGGAGGGGGAAATGAAAAGGCCAGATATGTGTAGAATTAACGTAGAGATTTGTGAGAATTGCCGGAACTGGGAGCCTATCCCCTTCCACGATAAGGGCGGGGAATGCATACCGCCAGTGGAAGTGCCGGTGATGAGGTTGGCTCCCCTGGCAATACAGAAAGAGACTGAAAAAGTTCCTGTAACCGTATGAATGATTTATTGCAAGTTATTTTCCATATTCTTCCGAGCGTCTCAATATAGATGCAATAGTCACATGTCTAATCCAGAGTAAGGGCGGGTTATAAACCCGCCCTTACTATATTTCGAGAGCGTTTGACAGCACTTTTCAGCCCCCTATATCCCCCAGTCTTGGGGGACTTTAAAAAATAGGGGGATACCCCCAGACCCCCGGCAAAGGGGCTTTGCCCCTCTGCACTCCCCCGATTGCCGGAAATCTCAAGTTCTGGGGGTATTACGAGCTTTTTTCAGTCTACTGAATCCCTCTCTCCAAAGGGGGAGCGAGCTTCGATTTTCCTGATTCTCTAATTGTGCCAACCGCCCCAGATAGGTACGAAAGTACTCCCTGAATCAAGTACCCAAGTAGGATTGCTGTTCTCTCGATTTGGAGCACAATAAAGGTGAGGAGAAGCGAATGCCTGATGTACTGCTAGACACACCTATTTACATATCGGCTGGCGCTCTTTTCCTGGTGCTGGTATTGGCTGCGGACTATCTCTATCAGCGACGGCAGAAAAGGCAGAGAAACTAGTCGCTATTCCTCTAGTTCGGGCAATTTAACATCGGATTTCATGGGGGCGTTCTCTCGAACGCCCCTTTTCTATTTAATCGTGGAACGGTTGCGGTGGCGCGGCGCATCGCCCTCAATTGGTCATAGGGCGACCCATTGGGTCGCCCCTACAGGTGGATTTTTCCTCTTAGGCGACTTATAATTGGGGGCACATTTGAAATCCACCCATGACCTTAACCGAAGGTGAAAACTTATGCGTGACGAAATTGAGAAAGCATTAAAAGGCCACAACACTGACTACATCGAAATCCGCATCGAGGAGGGCGATGCCACCCGCATCCAGTACCGGGGCCGTGAGCTGGAGGACATTGGCAGGACCACCAGCCTGGGCGGGAATGTACGCGCCCTGGTCAAAGGGGGCTGGGGCTTCATCTCGTTCAATAACCCCACCAAACTCCGTGACAAAGTCGAGAAAGCGGTGCGGCAGGCGAGGCTGGTGGGCAGGGAGGAAAGCAAGCTCGCCCCTGTCAAGCCGGTAGTGGATATAGTGCCGCCTCAGGTGAAGAAAGACCCCGCCTTAATACCCCTTGCAAAAAAGAAAGAGCTACTCGACAAGTATAACGAGGTCATCTGGAGCGTGCCCAACATCCAGACCTCCACCATCGGCTACGGCGATGGCCGCAAGAAGGTGATTTTCGCCAACTCCGAAGGCACTTATATAGAGCAGACCAAGGTGGACCTCACGGCGCGGTTCAACGCCGTGGCGCGGGATGGCTCCAATGTGCAGCAGGCAGGACTGAGCCTGGGCAGCAGCGGCGACTATAGCTTCATCGAGAATCTGCACAAGGATGTGGAGGGGATGGCGCGGCGCGCTGTGGAGTTGCTCACCGCCCCTCAGCTCAAGGGCGGCGAGTACACGGTTCTCTGCGATCAGATACTGGCGGGGGTGTTCGCCCACGAAGCCTTCGGGCACCTGTCCGAATCGGACTTTGTCTATGAAAACGAGCGTATGCGCGAGATAATGGTGCTGGGTCGCAAATTCGGCGGCAAGCACCTCAACATAGTTGATGGCGCGGCTGTGCCGGGTTTGCGCGGCAGCTATAAATACGATGACGAGGGAGTGTGGGCTACTAAAACCTACTTAATCAAGGAGGGCGTGCTGGTGGGCCGGCTGCATTCTCGGGAGACGGCGGCCAAGATGGGTGAGGCTGTCACGGGCAACGCCAGGGCGCTCAACTACGCCTTCCAGCCCATAGTGCGCATGACCAATACCTATATCGAGCCGGGCAAAGCTTCGTTTGAGGAGCTTATCTCCGGGATAAAGGAGGGCGTCTACGCGAAGAACTGGTACGGCGGCATGACCAGCATGGAGATGTTCACCTTCTCCGCGGGCGAATGCTATATGATACGTAACGGCAAGATAGCCGAGCTGCTGCGTCCCGTGCAGCTCAGCGGCAACCTGTTCACCACGCTGGAGAACATAGACGCCATCGGCAACGACCTGGACATGAACCAGGGCGGAGGCTGCGGCAAGGGGGGCCAGATGGCGCTGCCCGTCTCCAACGGCAGCCCCCACATCAGGATTCGGAAGTGCCTGCTGGGGGGAGGGTAAGGTCATCCTTTCTTGGGAAGTGGAAGTTTAAGCTAATCAATAAAAAGTACTTCAGCATCAAGTAAATGACAAGATTAGAGAGAAACTGGCGTGAACCCTCCTAGGATATTCAGCCTTAAGGACCTTGGGTGACAAGTAGTTTATTTCGCCGTGCCTATCCGTAATCTAATCGCATCGGGGGCTACATTCTCTACAAGTATACTAACCCCATCTACGGTTATCGCAGTTTTACTCTTAGGATAGAACAGATTCCATGAATATCCTTGATATCCCGACGCCTTTTTCTGCACAATCGAATACACACTATCAGAAGGCATACCCGCGTAGATAATATGGTCTTTACCACTTCTCAAATGGAAGCTGTCGCCCACCGATAATACAACTGAATTGCCCATGTTCCCTCCCGTGATGACTATCTGTCTGATGAATTCTATAGTAAATTCATCTCCGTGGGAAGTCTGGGCCGGGGGAGGGGTCACAGGTGCAGGTGGCTTATCTCCCTTCCTGCTGTCCATTGTAAGTGCTGCATGCTTTGCAGTTGGCTGGCTCAGTCTCAGGGGCAGATTATCCACCGGGCTCGCGGTCAGGTGCGCGTTCTTCACATCGACATCGGCCACCTCGCAGTAGCGCCTGGTCATCTCCAGGCTTGAGTGTTCCCAGGAGGCGCTGCAGCCTGAACACGTCCCCCCCGTTCCTGAGGAAGCTGATGGCTGCTGTGTGCCGTAATGTGTGCGGAGAGCACCTCACCCCACTCAGGGCGGCCTTGTGGCCGTAGCTTGACATAATCTTATCGATTCTGTCCTTGGTCAGGGGCATGCCCTCCCGAGTGAGGAACAGCAGCTTGCATTTGGGCTGCTCTGGCTGAGGTCGGTATCTGCTGAGGTAGTGCCACAGTGCTCGCTGCACCTTTTTCCCCATGGGCACCAGCCTCTCCTTGTTCACCTTGCCCATGACTTTGATCGTTACCTCCTCCAGCTGTAGATCGTCCAGCGTGATGCCGGTTAGCTCGGATACCCTGAGTCCGGTGTCGAGTAGGGTAAGGATGATGGCCTGATCGCGGTAACCTTCAGGTGTGGAGGTGTCGATAGTCCCCAGGAGCTGGCCGATCTGTTCGTTGGAGAAAGTGGGCATGATTTTCCTGGGTGCTTTGGGTACCTTGATCTTAGCGAAGGGGCTGGACTCTACGATCCCCTCCGAGATCAGCCATGACCAGAAGGACCTGATGGAACGCAGATAACAGTTGATGCTGTGTCTGGAGAGTCCTTTCTCCTGGGGTTTGGTGAAGCGGTGGTCGCTGAAGCACCTCTTTTGCTGCAGGTAGATGATGAAGGCCCTGATCTTGGACGGCCCGAAGTGCGCGACATCGGTGGTTAGTCCTTCGGATTCAAGGAACCTCTCCAGGTAGATTACGCTGCTGGAGACGATGGCTATGGTACAAAAGCTCTTGCCCTCTGTTTTGGCAAAAAAGCTATAGCCCTGGGCCAGCTTTTGCAGGTCAGTGGGCGGCGAAGCCGAGGAAGTCCCGATTTTTTGCTGCGAAATTTGACAAAGCAAGCGCCCCCCCCTTTACAAAATATTTCTTTGGGGCTAAAATAGCTTCGTTTTCGGGGGCGGTTAGCTCAGCGGATAGAGCGCTTGCTTCACACGCAAGAGGTCACAGGTTCAAATCCTGTACTGCCCACCATAGCTATAATTCTCGGTTTCCTGCCTTCTGTGCATTACATTCTCTTTGCTCTTTTTCCCTTACTAGTCTTTATCACATTGATTAACAGGCTGCCGGGTCAATTCCCCTAGCACCTGGAGTAACAGCCCTTGACCTCGAACCCGAAGCGTCTTATACTTGGCGAGAATAAAGGGGATAAAAATTTAGGATACATGCAACCGATGGAAGAGGTCTGCAACGATGCAGAGAAAAGAAGATAGCGAGCTAACACCGACTCCTTTATTGAAGGATGGAAGTTATCCGGTGTCCTATGATGTCACTCTGCTGACCGAGGACGACCTCTACCTTTTCAACGAGGGGAATCAGTTCTGCCTCTATGATAAGCTGGGAGCACATCTCCTGAACGTAAATGGAGTAGAGGGTACTTATTTCGCCGTGTGGGCTCCCGATGCCGAGCAGGTGTACGTCACAGGGGACTTCAATGGCTGGAACAGGGCGAGTCACCCGATGCGTTCCAGAGGCCGGTCGGGAATCTGGGAATGCTTTATCCTTGGCTTAGGGAAGGGGATACTTTACAAGTACCATGTCTGTTCCAGGTACAATGGCTATCGGGTAGATAAAACGGATCCGTTTGCATTTTATGACGAGGTGTCTCCTAGGACGGCCTCCATTGTTTGGAATCTGGATTATACCTGGGGTGACGGGGAATGGATGGAGAAACGCCGTAGCCGCAACTCATTGGATAGCCCCATTTCTATCTACGAGGTACATCTGGGCTCCTGGCGGCGGGTGCCCGAGGAGGGTAATCGGCCTCTCACATACAGGGAGCTGGCGCCGAGGCTGGCTGAATATGTCCAGCATATGGGCTTTACTCATGTTGAGTTCCTCCCGATCATGGAGCATCCCTTTTATGGCTCCTGGGGCTACCAGGTAACTGGCTATTTCGCTCCCACAAGCCGCTATGGCACTCCTCAGGACTTCATGTATCTGGTTGATACTCTGCACCACCATGGCATCGGTGTCATCCTGGATTGGGTGCCGTCGCACTTCCCTACAGATGAACACGGGCCGGGCTTCTTCGATGGAACTCATCTCTACGAGCACGCTGACCCCCACAAAGGGCTTCATCCCGACTGGAACAGCTTTATCTTCAACTACGGACGGGACGAAGTGCGAAGCTTTCTTATCAGCAGTGCTCTGTTCTGGTTGGAAAAATATCATGCTGACGGCCTGCGTCTGGATGCAGTTGCCTCGATGCTCTATCTGGACTACTCCCGTACGAATGGTCAATGGATTCCCAATAAATACGGGGGCAAAGAGAACCTCGACGCTATCGACTTTTTGCGCCGCTTCAACGAGGAGGTCTATAAAAAACATCCGGATATTCAGACGATTGCCGAGGAGTCTACTGCCTGGCCTATGGTCTCCAGACCAACTTATGTGGGTGGTCTGGGATTTGGCTCTAAATGGGACATGGGCTGGATGCATGATACACTGGTATATATTACTAGAGACCCTATCTACAGGAGATATCATCACAACCAGTTGACCTTTCGCATGATCTATGCCTTCACCGAGAACTTTGTTCTTCCTCTTTCTCACGATGAGGTGGTTCATGGTAAGGGAGCGCTCCTGAGCAAGATGCCTGGTGACACATGGCAGAAGTTCGCTAACCTGAGGCTTCTCCTGGGATATATGTATGGTCAGCCTGGGAAGAAATTACTTTTTATGGGCGGAGAGTTTGGCCAGTGGCGGGAATGGAACCACGACGAGAGCCTGGAATGGCATCTCCTTGATTATGCCCCGCATGCCGGCCTTCAGAGATGGGTGGAGAACCTGAATCACCTTTACAGGAGCGAGCCGTCGCTCTACGAACTTGACTTCAGCCCGGCTGGCTTCGAGTGGGTAGATTGTAATGACTCAGATCAAAATGTCATCAGCTTCTTGCGTAAGGGTCGTGCGGCAGATGATATTGTGCTTGTTGTCTGCAATTTTACGCCCATAACCAGGTTCAACTATAAGGTGGGCGTACCGCGCAGCGGTTTCTGGAAAGAGCTTTTGAACGGTGATGCCAAGGAGTATGGAGGCAGTGGCCATGGCAATCTGGGTGGTATAGAGGCTGCACCTGTTTCATTCCATGGCCGCCCATACTCCCTGAACATGACCTTGCCACCTCTTGCCACCAGCTTTTTTAAAAGCGAGGCTGATTGGCTGTGATATTATAATTAGGGCTTTGCCTCTGCGCTTAGGTTAGTGGAAGCAGAGCAGGTGCACAGGTTGTCAAGCTGACCGAATATTGTAAAATAGATTTGAAGGAGCTTTATGACAGTCAAGGTGGTGACCGACAGTACCTCGGATATCCCGGATCAACTGGTACGGGAGTTGGGAATTACGGTGGTGCCTACCTATGTGGTGTTTGGGAACAAATCATATCGCGATAGGATAGATATCACCGAGGATGAACTCTATGAGAAGCTGGTTCACGATACTGTTAGTCCTACTACTTCGATACCTTCTCCGCAAGACTTCGCCGATGTCTATAATAAGCTTGCCGATGAGACAGATGAAATCATCTCGATACATGTTACATCCAAGGAGAGCGGCGTCTACAACTCAGCATTGTTGGGCAAAGAGCTTGTTAACAAGAAATGCAAAATCGAGGTTATAGACTCTCTGTCTCTGGCGATGAGCTGTGGGATCTTGGCTATTGCTGCTGCGAAAGAGGCTAAAACTGGAGCGAGTTTGGAAAAAGTGGCTGAGGTGGTGCGAGAATCTATCCCTCGGATGTACCTTCTAATGGTTTTAGATACCCTCAAATATGTAGTCAGGGGGGGGCGTCTCGGTAAGCCTTATGGCCTGCTGGGGTCGGTATTGAAGGTGAAACCTCTACTTACTTTGCGCGATGGGAAGCTTGTGCTGGCAGGCGTGGCGCGCACCAGAGCCAAGGCTATTAAGCGTCTCTATGATTTTGTAGAAGGCTTCCGGCAGGTGAGTGAGATAGCGGTGTCGTACACAACTGGCAGTGAGGAGGCGGAGGCGCTTGCTGAGCAGATAAAGGCGGATTTTCCCGATATACCTCTCTATTTAACAAGGATTGGCCCTGTGCTGGGCACCCACGCTGGTCCAGGAGCTATGGGGGTGGCGGTCAGAGAGACGGGAAACAAGTAGAGGCGGGGTTAAGCTGTTTCTGTGGTACCGTCCTAAATTGAATCAGCTATGAAGGCTGTCTGGAAGCGGCTTCTGCAGTATCGTCAGACCTCATCTCTGCACGAGTCAGTGTGTTTACCGGAACTAACTGATTACAGAGCATAAATCTCTTTGTCGAAGGTGTGAACCCAGTTCTTCTTTAGAACCTTGACCGCCTCTTCGGTTTTGTTGACGCCTATTATAACTATGGGCTGACCGCTTTCCCCCCTGCCTAGATAGGGATAGAGATAGAGGACGTTGATATTGGCAGCCTTGAGGGGCTTGAGTATAGCCTGAAGGCCGCCGGGGTGGTCGGGGACCTCCACTGCTATAACCTCGGTCTCTTTTACAGAATAGCCATGGCTTTTCAAGACGTTAAGGCATTTCTCAGGGTCGTCCACTACAAATCGTACAGTGCTGATGTCTGATGTGTCGGCTACTGAGATAGCCCTGATATTTATCCCTTCAGCCCCTAGGCATTCGCTCACAGCCAGGAACTTGCCTGGCACATTATCCAGACTCACCGAAAGCTGTTTTACGCTCATAAACCACCCCTTAGACCCTTCTCTTGGAATCCGTAGGGGCGAACCTATGTGTTCGCCCTCGGCTTTATTTGGGCAGACACATTAGTCTACCCCTACGTGTTGAAAGATGTCTCCAATTCCATTATCAAACCAGGTCGTATCCTGCCCTCAATGCTTTTTCATTGATGGCGATTAGCTTTTCCTTCTTCTTTAAAGTATTTTTTAGTTCTTCGATTACGGTAGAGAGAGAAACAAGGTTGCTTTTCTTTATGAACGCTCCCAGCATCACCATGTTTGCAGATTTGGGGCTGCCCAGCTTTTCGGCGATTTCACCTGCTGGAACTTTTACAACGTCAATGTCGCCTCTGGAGATTTCAGCATCTATCAGGGTGGAATTTATTAAGAGCACGCCCCCGGATTGAATCTGGTTCTGGAATCTAACCATAGAGGGCTTGTTCATGGCTACTACGAACTCAGGCGCTGAAGCGACGGGAGAGGCAATCTCCTCATCGGATATGACCACGGTGCAATTGGCGGTGCCGCCGCGGACTTCAGCACCGTACGAGGGCAGATAGGTTACGTTTTTGCCCTCCATCATCGCTGCCTGGGTCAGATTGAGGCCCATGGAAAGGACGCCCTGACCTCCGAACCCTGCGAATACCGTCTTAATCAGCATCTTGCTTCCCGGTTATATCCTTTATTACCCCTAAGGGGTATTCTTTTGTCATCACTTTGTCTATCCACTGCCATGCTTCTATTGGGGTCATTCGCCAGTTGGTGGGGCAAGGGGAGAGTATCTCTACCAAAGAGAAACCCAAATCGTCGATTTGTGTTTGAAATGCCTTGCGTATCGCCTTTTTCGTCTTTCTAATATTGGCTGGGGAGTTCACTGCAGTGCGCTCGATATATACCGCGCCCTTGGTTAGCGCTAACATCTCGCTGATCTTGATGGGATACCCCTCAAGCTTTATATTGCGTCCGTATGGGGTAGTGGTAGTCTTCTGCTCCAGAAGCGTGGTCGGAGCCATCTGGCCTCCGGTCATGCCGTAGACTGCATTGTTGATGAAGATAGCGGTTACCCTTTCCCCTCTGTTGGCAGCATGTATGGTCTCGGCGGTGCCGATAGCAGCGAGGTCGCCGTCTCCCTGATAGGTGAATACTATCGCCTCGGGGTATGCCCTTTTTATGCCAGTAGCTACAGCCGCACCCCTGCCATGCGCCGATTCTGCCATATCCACGTCGAAATAGTGATAGGCAAAGACCGAGCATCCCGGCGGGGGTATACCGATAATCCTCTCCTGGAGGTTCAACTCGTCGATAACCTCGCACATAATCCTGTGGACTATGGAATGCCCGCATCCAGGACAGTAATGGAAGGTGGCTTTTTTCAGTGACTTAGGGCGGGTGTAGACCTTCTCCATTATTTCAAACCTTTCTGATAATAAAGGCGTGAGATCACTTTATAGACCTCGCTAGGCGTGGGGATTACGCCTCCCGGCCTGCCGTAGAAGGATACCTCCCCGTTGCCACTCAACGCCAACTGCACATCCTCTACCATCTGGCCCATGTTCATCTCGAAGACGAGGTATTGTTTTATGCTTTTAGCCAGCTCCTGAACCTTCTCGGTAGGGAACGGCCAGAGGGTGATTGGCCTGAGCATCCCTACTTTCAGGCCGTTTGCGCGTGCGGTTTTGATCGCCCCTTTAGCAATACGGGCTGCTATCCCGAAAGCGACCACTATCAGCCTGGCATCTTCAACCATAAAGGTATCGCATGTGGTCTCTTGTTTCTTAATCAGTTGGTATCTTCTGAACAGGCTCCAGTTTAGCTCTTCAAGCTCGGCTGGCTTCGAGGTGAAGGTTTTGATAATCCTGCTGGGCCGATCCTTTGCCCCTCTTAAGGCGCGGCTTCTGATGGGTAATTCATCAGGAGTTTCGTGTTTGAATTCCACAGGCTCCATCATCTGCCCCAGCATGCCGTCTCCGAGGATAATCACAGGGATTAGATATTTGTCGGCGAGGTCGAAGGCGTGGTGCGTAAAATCAGCCAGCTCCTGTACCGATGACGGCGCCAGGACTATGGTGCGGTAGTCGCCGTGGCCTCCGCCGCGTGTGGCCTGAAAATAGTCCGACTGAGCAGCGGAGATACTTCCCAACCCAGGACCGCCTCGGGACATATTGACAATCACCGCAGGTAGTTCGCAGGCTGCCAGATAAGAGATTCCTTCCTGCTTCAGGCTGATCCCGGGGCTGGAGGAGGAGGTCATCGCCCTGGCTCCGGTCAGGCTTGCTCCGTACACCATATTTATAGCAGAAATCTCGCTCTCTGCCTGAATAAAGGAACAGCCTTTCCTTCGGCTCAGGTGGGTAGCCATATATTCGGTAAGCTCGTTTTGAGGGGTGATAGGATAGCCGAAATAGCACTGGCAGCCAGCCCTGATGGCTGCCTCACCTATTGCGGCGTTGCCTGTCATAAGGACTTTAGCCACGGTAAACCTCTATGGCCACTTCGGGACATACTACAGCACAGATGGCGCAGCCAGTGCATTCGCCACTGGTATCGAAGGAAGCTGGCGGATAGCCATTGGCATTCACTTTATTGGATTGAGAGATGGCGTGCTTGGGGCAAAAGTGGATGCAAATCTCACATCCCTTGCAAAGCTCCTGGTCTATTTCGATATAGCCTTTTGTATTCATCTCAAAGCCTTTTTATAACATATTCAATTTTAAGTCCCCAATGGGGCAGAGTCAAATATTCGAGGCAGGGGTTGTTTAGAAACTGAGGTGTGCAGAGGGGCAATCCGCCTCAGGCGGATGCTGGGTGTTTGGGGATATCCCCCAAGATTGGGGGATAGAGGGGGTTGAAAGAGCGTTTGTAAGCGTTCTCTGAGGCAGGGGGTAGCAGTTGGAGAGCAAGGAGTGGGGAAGGGGTTCAACCCCGCCCCTATATAATTATCTCAAGATTGGATATATATAAGATGTTTGAGGAGAGGCAAACTGCCTAGTACATCCTCGGGCCTCAGCCGCCACCCCTGGGAAGCCACGCTACGTTCGGCGAACACGTGTTCAATCCAGAGAAATCCCTTCGCGGATGCTCAGCTCCACATTTGGGGCATTTTAGCTCGTTGTCGCTTTCCCCTATTTTCCTTTGGAACTCAAACTTGTGTCCGCACTTTTCACACTCATACTGATAGATAGGCATTTTGGATTACCACCTTTCTCTCAGGACTTCTCTGCGCCTGCTGCTGGCAAATACACTCCCAATTTGTTATTGATGCTTAAATATTAGACTAGGCGGTATCCCTTGTATGTGACTTTTGTCTCGTTTCAAGAAAACGAGAAAGGCGATCGTATGATCGCCTTTAGATTTCGTGGCGACCCCGATGGGGCTCCGGTCGGCACGTGATACTTTTGGGACTCCTCGTATGATAGCTGGAAAAACGGCCTTAGTTCTTCCTTTGGCTTAACTCCAACAACCCTGTTGTGCTCAATTATGATGCGTTCAAACAGAGTGTTTGCCAACTTGTTGCGTTGCTCTTGGTTCGCTTCGTGCCATGCATCCGCAACATTGCTCAAGAAGTGAGCCAGTCTGTCTAGTCTAGTGTATCGCTAATAACTTGACAATGATGGGGGTTTGGTTTATGCTGTCTGCATGTGGGAAAAAGCCGACCCCATCGCGTTGCCCCCGGACCAGCAGCGGATTCTCGAAGCCTGGGTTCGCGCCCAGAGAACCCCGCAAAGCATCGTGCGACGGGCCAAGATTGTGCTCATGGGCGCCTCCGGGCT
>Ga0209777_10005795_pt1 | contig 14126 bp, 12 predicted proteins | sample FrelakmetHBP12HB_FD_187147 | JGI IMG/M metagenome (GOLD analysis project Ga0209777, IMG submission 187147) | Freshwater lake sediment microbial communities from the University of Notre Dame, USA, for methane emissions studies -HBP12 HB (SPAdes)... | ecosystem: Environmental > Aquatic >...
TGAGTGAAAATAGGCTGGAGTATTTTGCTGTATTTCTTAGGAAAAACGAATTCCAGTGCTTCAACATTATCATCCCACTTTTTCTTGCCTCCTTCCTCAAGTGGTTTCCTTACAGTTCTTTCAAGTGTTACTGAAACCGTGTTTGTTCACCTCCACTTACCGCAGTTTGATTACTTTGTTTTGGCTCTAGTTGCTTAGCATCAGTTGCTTCTTCCGTTACACCGGAGTTGGCTACAATCGGTTTAATTGCTTCTAGTTCCCGCTCAAGTTGTCTCATTCGTTTTTGCTGAAAAAGAAGGATAGACATAATCATGGGCTCAAAGATTATCGGGTCAGTCGCGTTGCCGCCTGCCATGGCGTAGCTTCTGCACATATCCATGAGTTCGTCGAAGGCTTCCCGGTCATCTTTGCGCAGAGCTCTAGCGAAGCCGCTCCACCGACTAATTTCTGATTCCAAAGCCATCCTATAAGACTCAACAGTTTTACCCATACGCTAAACCTCACAGCTTCTGAGGTGAGTGATGTGGCCCTGAATGAAGTCTTGTTCTCTGAGGGTTTTGTGGAGCAAGTCCTGGATGGCAGCATTCAAGTTACCGTTGTAATAAGGTCGAACGATTTTCTCTGCAAACTCAGAGAGAAGTGAAGCAGGAACACTATGAAAAGTCAAATCAACTAAGAGATCATCTTCTAATGCTAATACTTGAGTTTTCTTTTTCATACCAATCACGTGGAGCTCAAGCATATCGCCAAAACCGTTTAAAAAGCAAACCAACAAACTACTGTGCGTGGCAGTGGAGGGCTGAGTGAAAGTGAAAAAAATGCTTCCGCCAGAACTACTGATTCAAACTCAAAACTTCATCGAAGAACACAAACAAATGGGTTACACCACCAATGAAGAATTTGTACGCGACGCCGTACGCTTCAGACTAACCTGGCTCAAAGGCGACAATCAATGCCTTGAAATCCCATGCGATCAATTCGAGAAATTAAACGAAGCTGTAGAAGAAATGGATATGTCTTTCCACACCCAGAACAGCTCATAAACAGCCAAATAAACGAGATTCTAGAAAAGTACGAAGAATAAAAAAAGCGAAAGAAAATAGTTGTAAGAGAACGAGTTAGCTTTTATGATTTGAGTTCTTGGAATATGCCTTCAAAAATGCTCGCAACTATGGCTCCCACGTAGTTTTCACTTTGGATGGCTTTTTCTTTTTCTGTCCTCGATATTGCTGACAGGACTCCGAATATAGCGTTTGCAATTTCATCTCCGCTTGCCGTTTTCTTCCGCCTCCCTTTGTTGTATCAACATATCTGCATACAGATGTGCTAATCTGCTAACAGATAAGGAATAACTTAAATATAACTTTTGCGCTAGCCCTTTTGATTGGCATGGTAAATGTAAGATGCCCCGATTTTAATGATACCGTTTGGAATTACGTAGCGGAGTATGCTAAAAGAAAAGGAATTACACGTTGCGAGGCACTTGAGCAAATAGTAATAGAGCACATGAAAGTGGTAGCTGAAGCTCAAACCAAGGCATACGAAAAGGTGAAGAACAATACCTGACGACGATGATGACATTCCTGACTGGCTGAAAGCACTCCTTGCCATAGGCATAGGAACTTTGGCAATAGCGGCACTTACACAGATTCTTTCAGGAACACCAAATCCAACACCTGATAAATGCCCATACTGTGGCACGATGATCCGCAAATGGGCTCGAGAATGCCCAAACTGTAGACGATCGCTTGTATGGACTTGACTCTACTTAACGCTCGCTTAGCTAATATTTACAGAATACATTGAGCGCGCGCGCAAAAGCAAACAATGCAAAAACTAAACACATAAACCAAGATAATGTCCATTAGGTATTGGGATGCTAAACCAATCAAAGCAATAAAGAAATCATTAAGAAAACGATAAGCCTAATGATGTAACTGAGCGAAAAAGTAAGAAAAATGGGAATTTTTAGGTAAAAGCACTTTTCTGTATAAAAGAAAATATCTACCTTTTACCGAACAACAGAATTAATTAAAAGCGTTAGGCACTGAATAATATGAAAGGCTAACCCATGACTTTAGCTATTTATCTACCGTGCAAAGATGCCCACATACTTATTAGTGATAGGTTAGAGGTCGGCGATGATCTAGTAAACCATGAAACCGACAAAATATTGTTTCCCGTAACCAAAGACTATGTCCTTGTTGGATCGGGCAGATCGGAACTAATAGAGAGGATTTATGCCGAAATTAGGAGCAATGCAGAAGTGACATCTGAAAATATCGATGCTAAAATGGACGAAACCTTCAGCAAATTGGGAGCAGATTGGGATTCTCTCGTTTCAAATTTATCTAATGAGGAGAAGGAGTTCGAAACCGCTAAATTCTTAATCGTTACTCGTAAGAACGGGAAGATTGAAGCTTTTTACGGTAGTTTTTCTAAAGCCAGAATAGTTCATCCAATTTCAAATACTGTTATTTTCCCAATTGGTGTTGGCGTGGAGACAACGGCTATGCTTGCACGTTCTAAATCTTACAGAAATATGTCCATTCTTGATGCGATCCCGTTCGCGGTTGCGCTATTGGAAGAAGTTGCATCTATACACTCATTGATTGGAAGATTGGAAGAGTATGGATTTAGTATTGTGGCTTTTACTGATGATGGTAAAGTATTCTTCAAAAGAGAATTCAGGAAAAAGATTGCGACGCTTGAAATTAACGTTAGAACAATTACCCCCTTAGATTTATCAGATTTTGAAATGGCTAGCTTGGGAGATGCATAACAAATGAGCAAAGAAGAGATAGGCAGAATAGTTGACAAACTAATAGCTGACAAAACGAATTACTTGTGGGAAAAAGATGCCGTAGATGCCTTCCTTCAAAATGAAAAATTCGAGTATTCAAAGGAAAATTTGACATTTTTAATAGACCTTTTAATTACAAAAAGCAATATTTTTCAATGGATTAATTTCATTGGCTCAAAATTATCTTTTTTAGCTTCCGAGGACGAACAATTCTTGTTACTTTTAACAAAAGTGCTTGACAAAGTTAAAAGAGATCTTTCTCAGGGAGTAATTTTACAGGGATTGATAGATATTGGATCGAGTAATCCAGCATTAGGTTACAAACTTTTCGAGAAAGCCATTAAAGAAGAAACAGAACCTCTGTTCTCATATTCTGGATTAATTTTAGGAGGGATAGGGAAAAAAGAACTTGTTAGAGTTACTAATACTATCGAAACTGGCATGAAATCTTCAAATGGAAAAAATAAGCTGCTATATTTGAGAGCTTTAAGAGTTACTTTTGAAGGCTTAACTGACAGAAAAGAATTTGTGTTTTCTATGCTAAAACAAGCTCTAACTTCTGAAAACGATGCTGCAGTCAAAAATGAAATTGCACAAGCGTTTGTTGATTTTTATGATATGGATCCAACGGAAAGCACCATGCAACTTCTAAATTTGGTTCATTACGGTGATTCTCAATTAAGAAAGACGATCGCTGAGAGAATTTGGTTTGGCAAAATATCAGATAAAAAAGCATCTTTGTTAATTCTAAAAGAGTGCGCTTTTGATGAAAATATAGAGGTCGTAAGAACTGTGGCATATGCATTATCAGTTCAAGGAGTAGGATTCCCTGAAAAAAGCCTTGATATTATTAAGCAAATAGTGAAAAGGTATAGTTACTTAACAGAGGTCGATTATGCTCTTAAGGAAATAGGCAAAAAAGAAACAAACAGATCAATAGACCTTATTCTTGATTGGCAAAATGACAAAGATTCTCATCTAACATACTTAATTCCTTATGTTTTATCAAATCTTTCCTCAAATGATTACTCCAAATTGATAGATCGATTTGATGAAATAATTCGCCAAAAAAATGTTCAGTTGTTTGGGATAATTGTTAAAACCTTGCAAGAAATATTAGCTGATTCGATGGGTAATCTACCTTTAGCATTGGTGGAAAGAATTTTTAATGTTTTTAAGGCATTTATTCTTCAAGATTTTCCTTTAGAAAACGTTGAAAGTGCACTTATCGTCTTCGGAAACAGACCAAGATTTGCTAATGCAGAAATTCTTTCGCTAATTATGGAGAAATGGGCAACTGATGAAGATTGGAGAGTTAGAAAAGCGATAATATTTGCTTTAAGGGAGCTCTCAGAAGACAAAGTTGACGAGAAGGAGACAGTTCAACTTGCAATAAATGAAAAAACAGGAGAATCAGCTATAATCGGTGTGAACGTGGAACTAGTTAGCCTTCCTGAAAGCTTGAAAGCGTATGAATTATTGCAGAGCTTAACTGAAGACGGCAATCCTGATGTGAAACAAGAGGCAACATTTACTTTAGATAAAATAGATTCTTTTTTGAAACAAAAAGCTGAAAAAATCACAGAAAAAAGAAAATACTATGAAGGAAAGAAACAGCATACTTCTCAATGACCGGAATTAATATAGCCTCAACTTTTTCGATAATACGGCTAAGCCCTTAGGCAACTTTGGGTATTCTTTATACAAGTTTAAACAAACCCTCGAGTTAATTATTAACAAGCAAATTTAGAGAATGTAGCTTTCTCCTACTCTTCCCAATAATGTCACACTCTTTGACCAGTTCTGAAAAGCTTTCGCATTTTCAGTATGTATTGGAATTAAGTTTCTTGCGTTAACTTGCTCAACAAACTCTCTAAGCTGAGGACCTGAAGCATGACCAGAAACATGTGTAGACTCGACATTCATGCCGAAATGATTTATCCAGTTCATTATCCTCTCCCAGTCCATTTCCATTTCAGCGTCAAAAGGTTCACAAACAGACTTTATGTAAACTGAGCCTTCAACTGGTTTTATGTCTATGAGTTCTTTGAGGTCAAAGTTGCTGCAAAACATCAAATAATCGCCTTGATTAGCTCGTATGTCTTTGTAGCATACTGCCCTGTCAAGGTAAGGCCGCTCCCAGGAATCGTAGTCTTCGTCGCGTATCTTTTCGCACCATTTAGAGTCGCCTATGACACCCCAGCTTTTCCTGTTTGCGTAAAGCGTTAAGTCTTCATCATCAGTTTTTGGGGCTATGGAGTCTCCGCATTTAGCTAGCTCATCCAGCAAGTATGTCTGTTTAAGGGAAATAGCAAGCTTTTTGCCGAGTTTCTTGGCTGCGTTAAGAAAAGAGAGCATTCTATCTGTGTCTCTTACTGACCAGTTGCAGATTGAAAGTGCTTTGGCTTTTGAGGAGATGCCGCAAATCTCGTCTTCCACCTCTAACTCTTTTTTGGAATTGGTAGAGTCTACTCTTGTGCCTTCAATTATCAGCACATCTGGTTTTGCTTCTTTGCAGGCTTCCATGAATGTGGCAGTTTCTTTTTCTCTGCGTCCATGAAAACGAAAATCCCCAGTGTAAACAATTGTTCCCGAGGAAGTGTGTATTATGTAGCCTGTTGCTCCAGAAAGAGAATGATCAACCCTGTAAGGCTCAATCTCAATGTCGTCTATTCGAAATTTCTCGTTAAACTTGAAGGGTTTGTACTTGCGATCTAACTTGTCTCCTTTTGTGCGAATTACTTTTCCATCTTTGATGTGCGTTTCAAAACAAATTGACAAATCTGTTATGTCGTTAAAGCCGCTGCTTGACGTGTCATTCAAAGCTTTGAGAATACGATAAGTCTCATCCGAGCAGAAAATAGGCAGATCTTCGTGAAGATGATTAATGTAGGAGGCATGGTCAGCGTGAGCGTGAGAAACAAGCAGACCCTGAACGTTCAGGTCTTCTTTTGGTCGCCCCATATGTTTTATGAAGTCAGACCTGTAAACCCCCTTCAAGTCCGGAAGAAGCCCAAACTCTATGAAATCGCCTAATCCACTGCATTTTCTTGGTTGCAAAAACTCTGAAAAATACTTGTTGGCCGTTCCAAAGCTCATCCCAAAATCCAAAAACAGTTTTGTGTCCTTGTCTTCGAGGAGAATTTTGTTGCCGCCTATCTCGTTTACGCCACCATAGAACGTTAGTTTAACCATGATTACCGCTTCTTAGCCTTAAGTTAGCGATATCAGCTTATAGAACATTCTATAACACCATTTTAGAAAATGATTAGTAAAAATCACTTTGATGCAGGCAACATCAGATTTTTCTAATTATGCAGGATAGTAAATTTTTGACAAAGGAATCAAAGCTTTTGCATCAGAGTCGAAGTTGTCGTAGTTTTGGATTATCAATTCTACAAGCCTGTCAGCATCAATTAAAGTTAGTTGTTCAATTGCCCGCTCGGCTTCGAGTTTTGCATCTTTTGAAAAACCACCTGTTGAAACGTACAGGCCTTTTCTTCCTCTGAGAACTGACTGAAAACTGCATATCTCTTTCGAACCCATCTGACCTTTACGATGTTTTACCTCAACTAATATTCTAGGTTCAGTCAGCATCAAGCCGTCTGGGGATGCTTCAATATCTTTTCCCCTGTCTGGGCCAAGTGGACTCACCCGAGTCCTATATCCCATTGCTCTGAGGATTCCTGCAACAAGTTCCTGCATATCATCCCAATCTAAATTCATGATCTTGTCTTTAATTAGTTCAGAAGCCCGTGAAACTGCATCTTTCTTTAATTCCTCTTCTTCATCTTCATTTTCTTCTTCTTCCGTAGCTTCATCTAAAACCTGCTTTTTTCCCTCTAAGACATTTATAATTTCTTTTGCGGCATCTTCGTTAATTTTAAAAACTGTTGAAATTCCGCCTAAGGTATTCCGGGTCGAGGTTGAGAGCTTGTCTCGTGATACTTCTCCTAACCACCTTACTCTCCGCACATGATAATACTCACTTAGTTTTGGATTATATTCGTACTCAGATTGAATTTCTCCAATATAATACAATCTGTTTGTTCTATCATACGTGACTACATAATCGCCTTTTTCAAAATCAAATAAGAATCGGCTGATTTGGCCTGCGGCATGGGCAACTTGGCTTTTTTTGTCGTGTGATCGCTTTTTAAAAAGAAGTTCTTTAATTTCATCCCTGTCTCGAGTTCTACTAAGATCTGAAAGCTCGTTCCACCCAATAGATACATAATTCTTTTTCTTAAAATCATCAATAAGAAAGCCGTCTTCACCAGCTCGTACCATCCACATACTTTTCATTTGCCGGAAACGCCCCGTATAGTAATTGTTTTTATTGATCAATTGTTCACGTTGTTTAAGTATATCTAATTATCGTAATTCCCAGAAAATTCTTGATATGAAACTTGCCGATTGAGACTATTTTGCAATACCCTATTATAGCGAGAATTGAAGTAATAGCTGAGGCAGGATCAAAATGGGAAAAATGATCGGAGTAGTTTATGCCGTACCCTTAGAGTTAACAAACCGATTGTTTGACGGAAAAACCAAAGTGTTTGTCAAAGTTACAGGTCACGAGTCAACAAAGTTGTTACCTAAACATAAAATTGTGTTTTATGCCTCCCATGGTGAGAAAAAACTGATTGGTGAAGGGGTAATTGAAAAAGTTGAGTTTCTAAATCCAACACAAATCTTATCGAAGTATAAACAAGATCTTTTCATTGATGAGCAGGAATTTCTAAATTATGTTGGAAAAAGACAAAGAATTCTCACCTTACAACTTAGAGGACTCAAGAAATACCATAAATCGATTCAAAGCAATGAAGTAATAACAATGGCTGGGAAATACTTGACCTCAGAACAGTATGAATCCTTAATTAATGAAAAAAATAAGACCTAAGCATTTTTTGGAACGACATAGAAACAATATGGGAATTTACTATGATAGCTTAACTTTCGTTATATGTCTTTGGTAACCAAGACTTCTTCGCCAAGCATGTCAGTGATCTTAACCGCAATTTTCGTAGTTTCTTTGGTTAGCGCTATTTCGTATTTGCCATCTACTATGTTACTTTTATTCTCGGGAATATCGCTTTTAACTATATTGAATACTTTGCCGTCATAATCATTGTCAATTAATACCGAATCAATCATGCTTCGAAAATCAGAGATTTTAGCTTTGACTAATGATTCCGATTCGTTGAGCCTTTCAATTATTGATGGAGAGACAAAGTCAGAAATCTCTATGAAAGCTTTGTTCTCTCTTCTCTGGATTTCAACTTTTGCGAAGGGCGGATTATATGTAAGGAATTTGCCGTATTTCTTGTCATCTCTGAGTTCCAAAACTTCAATCTTGTTCACGGTGTGCCTTTTGTTGTAGTCTTCTATCCACGGATCAACTGTTAATTCCTTTCCAAGGCAAATAATTGTAATGTTTCTTTCCTCTTCAGGTCTGTTTCCAAGTTGTTCTTGTACAAGCTTTAAGTCTAATAGACTTAAGGGATGATTGAAATCAATGATTTTGACCAATCTGTCGCCCCTTACCCCTTCAAAGAAAGAGTCGGTTTTTGTTCTTTGTACGCCTGTGTGCTGAATTGCTAGTTCTATTGCTTCTGTTTTGAGCAATTGTAGATCGTAATCATTGACTTTGAGGGACATGAACGAAAAATACTTCTTAGGTTCTTCCTCTTCTTTGAGCCTATTTTGTTTTCTATTTTCGAGATATTTTTCACTTTGCTCAATAATAATTTTCTGAAGTCTATTGCTTGTTGTTTGAACGGCACCTTTGTTAATGTCTATACCTATCCACCGTCTACCAAGTTTTTGAGCTACTGCACAGGTCGTTCCAGAACCAACAAAGCAATCAAGTACGAGGTGACATTCTTTTGAATCAGCCTTGGAGCCGGATTGAATTATTATTTCTAGTAGACTGTCAGGTTTTTCGGTAGGATAATCGGTTTCTCGGGTGAGTTTTACTAAATTGTTATTCCATACATCGCCGATCTCCACATATTTTGCATCGGCCGCGGTTAGTATCGAAATCACTTCATCTTTACTCAAATTAGGATTATTACAAACGTAGGTTTTGAGTCCTGACCCCTGTTCTATTTCCCATTGTGCTGGAGTACGACCCATTCTGCCTCTCGTGTAGTACCACCCTTTTTCATCTTTTTCAATTGATTGCAGGGTTGCACTCTTATAAGGGCCTAAAAATGGGTTCCAGTAGCGCGAGTCCTTGTTTTTAGCATAAAGGAGAATGCTTTGGTACTCAGTTGGAATTGCGGCGCTTGTGGAATGTGATCTTGAGCTACCGCCCTCCCTCCCCTTGTACCAAATAATTTCATTTACAAAGTTTTGCTCGTCAAATACTTCATCTAAAACACACTTTATGTAATGAACCCTGTGATGGTCCATCTGAACCAGAATGTTCCCATGAGGAGCAAGCAATTCATTAAGTAGTAAAAATCTTTCGTACATGAATTGAAGGTAATTATCGTTTGCCCAAATATCGTTATATTGGATTTGTTCGCCAATCGTATAGTCTTCGCCTGCAAGTTTTATTTTTGCTTTTTTGCCCCGCAATTCAATTTTCCTAATGTAATCAGCATTAGAATCAAAAGGAGGATCTATGTAAATCAGGTCAATTTTTCCCTTGAAGCCGTTTTCCAAAAGAAAACCTAAGACTTCCTTGTTATCTCCATGAAAAAGAAGGTTTTGCCAGTTATCTTCTAGTGCTTTGTAGCTGAGATTTTCAATTATTTCATTTCGACCGGTGGGGTCGAAGGTGTAAATTAACTGAGCGGGATAACTCTTAACTAAATCTACTGGTTTTTTTCCCACCCAATTTAACATTGGTCGACCTTTGGCTTTTATAACAGTTGGTTTCTTTTCGCTCATTTTAATTCACCATAAATCCATTTTCTGACTTGTTCAAAATACACAGGATCGACTTCGTCAACTGTAGTTTGCAAAACTAGATAATTCAACTTGGGATTCAGTTTTGTCAGATTTATGAGCGCTCCTATTTTTTCAAGAGCACCCTCTAAATATGGCTCACCCTTAATCTCTACAATCAGTATGTGCCCACTTTTCTTTATTATTACGAAATCAGGGGTGTAAGTGCTGGGTTTTCCTTTTTTGTTTTTGTACTCAAATAGAAAATCTGTCTTTTTTGAGTCGGTTATTGCTCCCGTAAAATAGATATCTTCTACATCGTCTGGATTTTCATTAAGAGAGATAAGTAATTTTGTGAAAAAATTTTTCTCTGGATCGGAATCCATATTATAGGGCGAATAGTGGAAACTTAGCTCTCTCTTGTTTATATCTTGCAGTTGTTCGTATTTCAAAATCAAGTCTGCTTTTCTTCTCTGATACTTGACTGTCGTTGTAAAGACAACTTTTCCATCTATTTCCTCTTTTTCAAATCCCTCAGGTTTGACTATTTTAATTTGAATTTCTTCTTCGTCTTCGACTATTCTATATTTTCTTTTTTGATCTTCAATTTGCTTTCTTAAACTTATTAATTCAGAAGCACCGATTTCTCCTTCTGGATAGATTTGACGAAGAGATGTAAGGATAGCAATTGGTTCTAAGCGATAAATCTTGGCGAGATCAATTGCAGCCTCATAAATATCTATAAAGGTCTCAGTTAACTGAATTGTTTCAATACTGCTTGATATAAGTGCTTTTTTGTTGCCTTCAATCTCTTTAACATCGTAAATTGTTTTTGTGGCTATTTTCTTTATGATGTCAGGCCTAACTAATTTTAATTCATCAGTTTGCTCTGCGTCTTCTTCAATGATTTTTTGTATTTTTCTCTTGAGAACTAGCGGACGTATTTCAAATTTTCTTAAGATTAGCTTTGCTTCGTCTAATTCTTGTTGTTTTGTTTCCAAAATGTGCAAGCTTTCGCCAAAAGTTTCTTTAAACTGAGAATTCAAAATTCCGTAATTATCTTTTGAAAGATAGATTCGCGCTTTCATTGTATTGTTAGGAACTTGCCTGAGACATCTAGAAGCCGCTTGAAGAACGAAGTTGTTGCTTGTTTTCAGTTTTCTTGCCAAGGCTGTAGCGAAAAGAGAAGGACAATTCCACCCTTCGGTACCCATATTGACAAGTAGATAAATTCTATGTGGATTATGAGGATCATTTGCTTCATAATTAAATGAGTTTTTTGTTTGTTTATCCGATTCATTGTGAACTTCTTGTATTATTGAAGGGTCTAATCCTAGTTCAAGAACTTTCTTCTCTACTGCGGGCTTAAGCTTACGAAGATCCTCTGTTTGAGGAAAGTAAATGGCTATTTTGGACTCTGCTCCATTGTACAGTTTTACTGTCTTGTATTCTCTGAAGAAATCTTCTATTACAGTTTCAACAAAGTTTTCCGAGCTAATATCTTCATAGGAATAGATACTATCCTTCACTTCTTTGAGAATGCCGTCCTGAATGCCTTGAGAGAGACCATACCAATACACCACATCTCTCAACATTTCTTTATTGTAGTAAGGAGTTCCTGTCGTGTTAACAACAACTAGCAGATGCTGATTTTCATTAAGGTAGTTCACGGTTTTCCTAACTTTCTTTAGATCTTTACCCAGCTGCTTTCCATAAGTGTGGTGAGCTTCATCCGAGAAAATCGCAAGTCGTGGCAAGGATGCTATAGTCTGAAGACGCAGATTCGCTATTTCCTCTTCCTCTTTGTCTTTTGCGTCTACTTCGTAATACGTCAAATTACGTTGGAGGTTCTTCTTCGTCCTTTTTTGTATTCTTATTTTTTCAGTGTTTGTAACAATGATGTTAAAACTGCTCTCGTCCCTTACTGGAATGGTTTTCTTACCATCCTGAGTGTAAGTAATTTTGACTGAGCTGATGAATGTTTTGTAAAATCGAGGAGGCAAGATTCTTTCGAATGGTATATCCGATAATTGCTTCAATGCACCTAGAATGGTTTTGCCTGGTGCAAAGACTAAGGCGTTCTTTACGAATTTGTCAATGTACTCTATTGACATTGCAAATTCAGTTGCAATTATTGCACCTATCAAAACTGTTTTGCCGGAACCCATCGCTAAAGCAAAGATGTAACTTGGATAGTCAAGATTCAGAGACTCTTGTACGACATCAAGATGTCTTTTCTTTACAAAATCATTATCTGACTTGATTACTTCAAAAATATGTGGAACGCCGCCCAATGGCAACAATTTTATGAGATCATCTTCTGATAAGTGGATCCCTAAAGCTTTAAGCAGCGAAACATCATCGCCGCAGAATAGCTTCGAATAAAGTTCAGAAATTTTAGGCGTTTTTTGGACGACGCGCAAATACCAATAAAACTCTAATGCTTCAAACTGAGCTTTTCTTAGAAAATCTTGTTCATAGGCATAATTTAGTATCTCCCCAAGAGCGGAGTATTCACTTGCATACCCGCTTGCTCTCCAAGCGCTTACTTTGTCTTTCAGATTTTTGGGAAGAGATAAGTCCATTGCGTCTCGAGTCCTATCTTTGCGCTGAAACGGCAAATGGATATTCATTGTTAACGTTTTAAGTTTTGCCAAACGAACCTTTGAATATCCAAAGGAATGTTATCCTTTTGCGTAAGCTCCGCTAACAATAAAAAATGCCAAAAATAGAAAAAATAAAGAAAAAATAATCTTATTCTTATGCGAGTGGAGTTGCAGCGGGAACTGAAGCTGGTTGAGTTGGCGATGGGGTCGCCGGTGTTGGATCCGACGTAGGTATTTGTTTTGCCGCTTCAGTAACAATGCCCTCTATTTGTGATAGCAGTTGGGTGGGGACTTCTTTGATGTAGTTGAGTCCTTTGCTAAATAATAGTCCTGCTAGTGCTGATGCGAATGGGTTGACTGCTACGTTTGCTAGTGGTGTGCCTGAGATGTTGAATCCTAAGGCTAAAGCGAAAGATGCGAGGACTAATCGTAGGAATTTGGTTTCGCTGAACACTTCTCCGCTTAGTTTCCATGAGAGTAGCGCTGTGAAGATCGCCATGGCTAGGGCAAAGAGTATTCCGTAATATGGCGAGATATCCATTTTTTACATTCACCTCCAAAAAGCATGGTTGTTCCGTAAGGTAGGAACCGAGAAAGAATTGATCCAGAAAATTAGCTGGAGATAACCCGATTTACAAAAATCAAAAAGATGGAAATTGATTATGCGAACGTCAAGGTCAGTCGCCACTCGATGGTTAAGGGAACTGTTGTGTTAATTACGAAAGCTGTGAAGTCATTGTCGGCAGAGCTTAAGCGACTAAAGAACATAGCATTTTCAACTACGTTGTTATTTCGTGCCCACCCGAAACTTTGCAATGTGTTAAAGCTTGATCCAAACGCAAGGAAAAGTCCAACTTCGGATACTGTTATTGCACTTAATGCTCCCGCATTCCATGTTGCCGTCCACGAGATCCTATATTGTCCGCTTTGAGGCGTAGACGTTGTTCCAGCCTGACTGCTTGGCACAGTAGCAACAGGAGCGCTAAGACTAACTGTGGTGCCTGCCGTTGCGCCTCCACCAGTTCCTAACCGGATATAGCTGTTGCCCGATGCCGTAAAGTTGTAGCTTGCTAAGCCACCGTTCGAAGTAGTATAGTAGGTTATGGTTGACCATGAAAGCAAATTCGTAATCGCAATCAAGCCTTGGTTTACTATGTGACCTTTGCTCTTCACCTTCAGCTTCCTGTTTTCGCCTGTGCCCTCATAAATGCGGATTTCATCACTGACAATGACCCTATCACCGAAAGTGTTCCTCAAACCTAAACCATTCTGAAAAAACTGCTTTAAGTCCCAAATTGCCCCACGCACCTTGTTCAATTCTTTGTTTGTTAACGGTCTTGAAAGTCTAAACATCTTCATATTTCACCTCCCTACGAATTCGTTACTATAAGCGCTTCAGCATAACGCAAGGAATCATCCAAACCCTTGCCCAACGAAAAAACCAGCACCTCAGAGCGCAATGGTTCATCTCCATAAGCAAAACAGGAACCAAGAACCAAAGCCTCACTGTAGCTGAGCTGCTCCTTGAGATAACCCTTAATGTAGGTTATCATGCCTCCCTCTTGAGCCGAACACGCAGGCTTCGCTGACCCAGCAAATCCTCTAACAACCTGAACAGGCAACAATTTCACCTATGAATTATAGACAATCATGGCTTCTGAACGAGAAATCGCCTCAGTTAGGCAGCTCAAACCGTTCATGTAAATAACCATGCTTTCGACACAAGGATTCCTCTCGGCTAGGCAGAATCCAACATCTAGCAAACATTCTTCTAAACGGTTAATCGCGGTTTCCACGAACAAGCCCCAGTTAACATACGG
>Ga0209777_10005797_pt1 | contig 14126 bp, 12 predicted proteins | sample FrelakmetHBP12HB_FD_187147 | JGI IMG/M metagenome (GOLD analysis project Ga0209777, IMG submission 187147) | Freshwater lake sediment microbial communities from the University of Notre Dame, USA, for methane emissions studies -HBP12 HB (SPAdes)... | ecosystem: Environmental > Aquatic >...
CTGGACGATGACCCGGGACCACGGCCTGCCTTCGTTCTGGGGTATGGTCGTCGGGACATCGTCCAGTTTCAGCGAGGTTAAATTGTCCGGGGAGACGAGGCCGCGGAGCACGAGCCTGCTTATGGCGGATTTTTCAGGGGTGAGTATGACGTCCACGCTCTCGCCGACTCCGAGGCCAGACCTGTTGGCTATCACCATGCCCGCGGTTATGTTGTTTCCCTTCGCGTCCCTGATATCGAACCGGTATCCCCTGCCCTTACCTGCGCCAGCCGTAACGTTCGCGGTTTCGTTGATGGCTGGAAAGCCCGAATATACGAGCGGGATTTCGGATATGTTCAGCCTGACAGCGAGTATCTCGACCGTCTCTCCGTTTGCAGGCGCCCTCTCGAGGCTGACGACAGCCTTCTTCCCAGGCTCGAGGGACAGGACGGTGTACTGGACATTCGACGCCGTGCCGTCACTGGCGATCAGCTGCACCACCACGTTGGAGAAGTCCGCGTCCATGCCCCGCGAGAAATTTATTTCGATGATGCTTGAATCCGGAGCGATTTCCAAGGTCCCATTGCCCGAAACCTCCGGAAACGATGCGGCATTGCCAGGTTCGTTCGGTGTTGTGTTGGCCGAAGATTGTGATGCGTCCCAGGCGGATGGGGCGGCTGAGGCATTGCCCGATTCAGGAGCAGCATTCGCAGCTTGCGGCGCCGTCTCATTTGCGGATTGGTTTTCCGGAGGAGAGACCTGGCCGGTGGCATTCAGCGCGCTGCCCGCTTCCGGCGTCTGATTGGAGTTCTGGTCCTGCAGGGCGTCGACCCGCACCGCGAGCACCTCCACGGTCTCGTCCTGCGTGGGCGGCCGTTCAAGGGACACGGTGGCGTTCTGCCCGGGCGAGAGCGAAACGATGGTGAACGGGATGGCGGTCACCGCGCCGGACCGGTCCACAAGGTGTATGACAAGATTCGAGAAGTCCGGTTCCATGCCATTGGAGTAGTTGATGACGAGGACCTGGGGATCGGGAGGCGCCGGAGGGCCGCCGCTGCCCGCGTCCGCGAGGATGTCCATGGTGTAGTTCTCATCCGGAAGCGTCGCGTTGACAAGCACCCACGCGTTGCTCTCCATGGACACCACGTCGTATGGCGCGTTGTACGTGCTGTTCCAGGCCACCACCCGGAGTATCAGGTTCGAGAAGTCGCTGGCAAGGCCTTCGATATGGGTTATGTTGACCAACTGAGTCGTGGTGAGCAACCCTAGCGTGACGAGTAGAAGGTTGACGTTCCTGTCCATAAACTGCCCGTGTCCCTTACCCCGATAAGGTATATAAAGATATGCTCGCCGAGCATGGCTTTCGCACGTCGATAAATCGCAAAAAAAGATAAGAATGGAAAAAATGGGGAAGCGGTGCCCATCCCGTCTATTTTTTCTGGGGCTTCCTCATCAGGAAAAACGCTGCTACAGCCACTATGACGAGTATCACCAGGACCGCCAGCCCCGCGACAATCAGTATCGGGAACCCGCCTGCCGCGGCAGCCTCCTCGAGTGTGACAGGGTATTGGCCGTGCTTGTTCAGGAAGCCCTGCCTGGCGCCGTAATCCAGGTACACCATCACGTTCTTGTTCGCGGCGAGGTCTGCCTGGCTCAGCTGGAGCGGGAACTCCACCACGAGGAGCGAACCCGGATCGATGGACTCCGCCCCCGGCCCGGTGATGTTGGTGGCAGCGCCTGACATGGTCAGCCCCAACCTCGTGAAGATGTATGCCGGCTGGTTGGCGTTGTTCTTTATCGTCACCAGAACGCTCTGTTTTGTCGAGTCGTACCTGGCAGCCTGGACCGCAACATCGGAGTTGTCGGTATAGCTTATCGAAGTGAGCGGGCCCTCTTTCGAGCTGAAACTCTCTAGCGAACTCCTCGAGCTGCCGTACTTTATGAGGACGAGCGCGGTCACATTGCCCTCCTTCACTCCGGAAAGGTCGATCGGATACTGGACGCCGTTCTGCTCGCCGCGGTCTATGCGATTCGTGCCGTTGGCGCTGAACACCTTGTAGTCGTTTCCGTCTACCTTTATGCGCACTTCGATCGAGTAATAGGCTGACCCGTCCCCGGTGTTGTCCACGCGGACCATGACCGACTTGGACTGCGAGTTGTACCCGACCTCGCCTATGTCCAGCTTGGGCTGGTAGGCGGGCATCTGGAACATGTCGAGCCCCATGACGCCGGTGCCTGCCGAGGGCATCGCCTGCCCGAATTTCACGGTTATGCCAAGGGTCTTGTTCAGGCCCTGCGCCGCAAGTTCGGCCTTGATGCGCTCGCGCATGTCGTATATCGGCACGACCAGGTCGTTGCCAAGCAGCATCACGCCAGTAAGCTTGCCATCCAGCACTTCCTGCTTCACGAAGTCATAGGTCGGCTGCGGAACGAGCTTTCCTGTGAGCAAAACAGGCAGGTCTCCTTTCACCATGCCCTGCTCCAGGAAAGTGCCGTCGGCGATTATAACCCTGTTGATTCCGAACTCATCCATGGTTTTCTTCACTATGGCGACATTGTCCTCGTATTTGTCATCGCCCGTGCCCACTGTTTCTGGATTGAGCGAAGCGAGGGAATCCCTGACCTCCTGGTCCACAAGGCCGTATATCATCACCTTCTTGCCCTGGACGATCGCTTTCACCTGCGCGATATTGTTCTTGTTCGCGAGCATGACGTATGATTTTGTCTGCGCGGCGTACGGAAGCACGGAGATCGCGCCGTCCGAATAGGCCGAATCCACGACTATGAAGCTGGTGGCGCCGGACCTCTGCGCGAGGTCGAGATTGGTGGCGCCGCCGTCTGATGAGGGGTATAATTCAACTGTGTTGTTTTTGCTCTGCAGGTCTGCCTGCAGGAAGCCGCTGATCGGGACGTCGGCGGATTGTATGAGGAGTATGGAATGGTTCCCTCCCGTCTTGAGCGTGAACAGCTCGGCGTCGCCCCCGGGGACTGGCATGAATCTCACCGGCAGGCCCTTGACGTTCGCGTAGAATATGCCGGACAGCACGTCGCGTCCGTCCATGGAGTTTATCGCCACGTAATCCTCTGCGCTGGCGACGACAACCAATGAAAGCATGAATAGGAATATAGCGAACCTCATGGCCTCCCCTCCCTAACTGACGTTATCCCCGGCCCGTTGGCCGAAGTTAAAAGGATAATTAAAAGAAAAAAATAAATAGAGACCAGTTCAGTTCAACTGCGCAAATGCGTAGTAGGTCTCTGTGCCAAGGCCCGGCGTGGTCGGAACCATGATTTCATAGTTCGCGGCCTCGTTGTTCCAGTTCTTGCCTGCTGTGGAGGTGCTCATGTTGGTGCAGAACGCGAAGTCCGCCTTCGCAGCGCCAGTGTCCTTTATCGCGCAGGTCCAGAACGTGGATGGGCTCGTGTGGGTCACCTTCGCCGAAGTGTCTACAACTGCCACATTCGTGAAGTTCAAGCCGCAAGCTGCCGCATCAGTGAACGTGCCGGCCGCGTTGTCCGCGACAGTGCCGAGCGCGAATGCAGTGTCCACCTGAGCTCCAGTAGCCGTTGCCGCAGATGCCCAGGCGAAGTTTCCTTCAGAGAAGCAAACCGAACCGCCGCTCGAGTCGTTCCAGGCCCAAGTGTAGACGTTGTTCGTCCCTACGGAGTCGGTCAACCTTATGTTGCCGCTAACGTTGCCGTAGAAAGCCGCCCACCTGTCGGTCAGCGTGCTGCCGTTCAGGTTGACACCGGTGATGTTGCCACCTTCGGTCGTTACGTTCCCTCCGGTCATGCCGAGCCACCTTCCCCTCTCCACTACGGAGCCGAGGATGCTGGCATTGCTCATGGCAAACGAAAGGCCGCCAAGGAGCAACACCCCGAATACTAGATACATCCATTTCAAATCAATCACCCTTTATGACTTAAGTCATTTGGAGTCATTTCAGAAATAAGCTTTATAAAGCTTCCACCGCGATTTTCAACCCGTCTCCGGCGATAATCGAATTATGGAAGATTTTTTTCGCGGCCTCAAGGAGCTCCTTTGTCTCATCCGAATACCTGGGGCTTATGTGCGTTATGGCGAGAAGTTTCGCCCCGGATTCTTTCGCGGCTCTCGCGGCATCCTCCACAGTGGAATGCTTCCGCTCCTTCGCCTCCTCTTTCCTTGAGGGATCGAACGTGCCTTCATGTATCAGAAGGTCCGCGCCTTTTGCAGCCTCCACCGTGCTTTCGCAATAGGCGCAGTCGCCGGAGTAGACGATTTTCCTGCCCGGCCTTTCCCAGGTTATGTCCTTGAGGAGCACTTTCTTTCCCGCGACATTCAGCGAGCCTTTTTCCTGTATCTCGCTGAACATCCTGCCCTTGAGCCCTAGCCCCTTCGCCTTCTTCTCGTGGAACTTGACCTTCGCGTCCTCCTGGAAAACGAAGCCGAAGGCGCCCCTGCAGTGGTCCACAGGGAAGGCGGAGACCGAGAACCCCCTGCCCGAATAGAGCGCGCCCTTTTTTATCTTTATTGTGTCCGCGAACTTGTAGCGCGCGGCGAAGGAGTCGTCCATTCCCGGCGGAATGAATATCTTCAGCTTCTTCGGCGCTGGCGAGGACATCCCGAGGGTCTCCAGCAGCCCGAACATCCCGAGGTAATGGTCGAGGTGCGGGTGCGATACGAATATGGCGTCGAGCGAGCCGAAGCCGCTCTTGTATCTCATCATCTGGCGCTGGGTCCCCTCGCCGCAGTCGAAGAGCAGCAGCTCCGACTCGTAGCGGAGGCAGAACGCCGGCATCCCGCGCTCGGTCGTGGGCACTGAGCCGGAGGTTCCGAGAAAAGTCACTTCGAGCATAAGGACGGTTTAGCCGCGCCAGCATTTTTATATTTTGCCATTCCAGTCATCTTGGGAGGTTCGATCTTTATGCCGAATAACTATTTCATAAGCGGGATGCCGAAAGCGGGGAAGACCACCCTGCTCCGCAAGCTCGTGGAGAAGATGAGGGAGCATGGGCTGAAGGTCGGCGGCTTCCTGAGCCCGGAGGAAAAAATCCACGGGACCAGGACCGGCTTCTACGTGGAGGACATAGAGACGGGCAGGATTGAGACGCTGGCTGAGGAGGACATTGACGGCCCGAAGGTTGCGAAATACCATGTGGACATCAAATCGTTCGAGAGCCTCGCCGTGCCGGTGCTCGAGTCTGCGCGCAGATACGATGTCATGATAATAGACGAGATAGGCAGGATGGAGATGAAAAGCGCGAAATTCGGCGAGCTGCTCTCCCAGGTGCTGGAGAGCGACACTCCGGTCGTGGCTACCATCAGCCGCGATTACATGGAGGCTTACAGCGCGTGGGGCGAGGTGCAGATACTGACGCCGTCCAACCGCAGCAGGATCTACCTGACCCTGCTTGAGAAGGTGGTGGCGTATAAGAAAAGGATCGCCGCCAAGGCGAAGAAGAAGGCCAAAGCTCCCAAAAAGGAAGTTAAAGGCAAGGGGAAGAAGGCGGCCAAAAAAGGGAAAAGGACGAAAGCGAAATCGCGCAAGGAAAGGGAAGAGCTCGATCGGATGGCCGAGGACCTCCTTAAGCATAAGGCCATGCACAGGGGAAACGAAGGCAAGGAGGAGCACGAAAAGAAGGAAGAGCGCCACCCGCATCATGCCAAAGAGGAGCGCCACCATGGCAAAGAGGAAAAAACCGAAGAGGGGAAGCCCGGGCACAAGGGCAGGAAGCACCATGTGCGCGAATGGATAAGGGAGCATGTCGGGGTCTGACCGCGGTATTCCCATTAGCCGGCAATTCGTCGTTTTCTTCCTGTATTCTAAAGGGACGCGGTCTCCTGAAACACAAGCGCCGCGTCAGCCGTTCGGGGTCTGACTTCTATCGACTAGTTATAGCCTCTTCTTGTTCTCTTTCGCCCACTCCACAATCAGCGCGTGATACTCCTTGAACAGCGGGACCGAATAGGGCAGGTTGGATTCGAAAAAGGTCCTATAATCGTCGTATTCCCTGGATTCGAACAGGCAGTGGTGGTCGCAGAAAAGCTTGGTGTACGCGTCCACGACAAAAACCGGGCGCCCGAACGCGTACAGGAGAATCGAGTCCGCGGTCTCCTTCCCAACACCCTTGACCGAGAGCCATTCGTTGCGCAGGCGTATGGTGTCGAGCCTTGAGTTCCTTGTCTGGAGCCATTTTCTCGTCGCGCTTTTCAGCCGCTCAGCCTTCTGTTTGTAGAATCCGCTCGAGCGTATCAGCCTCTCGAGCTTTTCGTTCCGAGTCCCGAGAACGGCGCCGGGCGTCAGGCAGTCCGCGGCCTTCAGTTTCGCTATGGCCTTCTCGACGTTCTTCCAGTTGGTGTTCTGGGTGAGTATCGCGCCGACCATGACCTCGTATCGTGTCTGGGCGGGCCACCATCCCTGATGGCCGTAGCTCGCGAGCAGCTCGATGTAAAGGTCCTTCAGTTTTTTTCTCATTTCCGGTCAGCACCTTTTATGTATCCGTCCATTAAAAGCCTGCCCATGGTGCTCAGGCAGACCTTCACCCTGCCCTTGCCCTCCGAGGTCTCCACGAGCTCGAGGCTAACAAGCCCCGGGGATTTCGGGCTGCCGTTCACATGGTAGGAGGCGAGCTGGAGCGACATGCCGGATTTCCTCGAGAGCTCCTCGAGCGATCCCAGGCACGAGGCTCCGAGCGCCTGCAGTATCTTCATCTTGTTCCCCGAAAGGACGTCGCTGTACGCGACCTTGAGTATGGGCATGAGGACCATCTTGCCGTGGATGACCGCAACCGCCTTGAGCCCGTTCACGTGCGCCGCGTTCGTGAGCGCGCACTGGGAGACGCGGTCGGCACTCGAGATGTTTATGATGATGCTCTCTTTCGGGAGCCCCTCGCACACGTCGACCACGGCACGGTAGAAGTCCTCCCACGGGCTCGCCCCGCTTACCCGGACTATCGAAGAGGGGATGCCGAGCTTTTTCAGCTCCGCTGCGAACCTCTCCGCCTTCACCATCCCGTCCGGCCAGGTCAGGAAGACCATCCTCTCCGTAGGGAACTCCTTGAGGGTGAAGAAAGCCACCCGCTCGTCCGACTGCGCGTCCACTGGCAGTACCACTGTCTTCTTCGACTCCATAGCATTCCCCCGCTTGGATAAAAACCTGTTTTTAATATCAAAACGAAACTTATTATAAAGCGGCTGGGCGGTCTTCTCAGAGGTGATGGATATGACATATGTGAAGAACGTCTGCAACGGGAACAATTGCTGCGAGGTCATGGTGGACTGCGAGACCGGCATCGAGACCATAATGAGCTGCACCGTGGTATGGCCGAGCCAGAGGATAGGGTAGTTGCGTGTCAGGTGTCCCGTGTCGGGTGTCGCTAAAAGAGTAAATATCTATTTTTAAATATTTTGACATAAAAGTACATTGATGTTAACCGAAAAGCAGAAGCTCGCCTCCGAACTCATATCAAGGGCGGGTTCCGCGAAAAGCCTCGAAGCCAGGGCGAAGAACATCTCCAAGGTCATCCAGGCCTTCAGCATCGGAGACAAAGAGCTGGTCGAGCAGGCCGCGGGGCTGATGAGGCCGGACGGGAACGAAGCCGACCGCTTCGAGATGCTCTCGGCGCTGTGCCAGGAGAGGATGGGCATGTATTACGGCGCCGGCCGCATCTACATGAAGCACGGGCTCATGGACGAGGTGAGGCGGCTCATAGAAACGTCCTCGGGGGGCCTGTTCAACATCGAGAAGTTCCACGCGGCGAAGCTCTGCATGCTGCTCGGGGATTTCGGGCGCGCGGCGGCCTTGGCCAGGGTGGTGGAAGGCATGGCCATAGATTTCGTCGCCCTCGAGCGGAGCAGGGAAAAGGAGTACGCGTGCGTGCAGAACAACCTCCATCTCGCCGGGAAGATATATGCGGAGCTCGAGGCGATAGCCCCGGAGCTCGGCATGTGGAGGGGGGAGGCGGCGCGCATAGCCCACACGCTGCTGTCAGACGGGGTTTTCACCGACGCGACTTCGCTGTTTCATGTCCTGGGGATGCAGAAGGAGGCGATGGAAGCCGCGGACAGGATAGGGTACGACCCCGAATGCTGCTACGACATGGAGCTCATCCAGACGCTTCTCGCAATCGGAATGGACCACAAGGCGCTTGAGATCGCCGAGGGCATCCAGGCGAAACCCAGCAGGGCGAACCGGAGCGTGAAAGCGGCGGAGATTTTTTCCATGCTCGACCTGAACGAGAGGGCCGCGTCGATCTATCTGTCCTGCGGCATGGCGCTGGACGCGATCAGCGCCCTGAAGATGGAGGAGTAGGAAAGGGATCAGAAGCCGAATCTGCCCTCCAGGCCACCGATCACCGCGTGCTGCCCCCTCGGGTCCCCTTTTGTCAGATAGCCGTATCTCGCGAACAGCGATATTCTTTCCGATGGCGCGATCTCGAGTTCCACGTCCGCGCCACCGCTCCTCGAATCCTTGTTCGTGTTCAGGAAACCGAGCAATTTCGCCCTCATTTTCATGAAGGAAAGCCTGATTCTTGTCGTGAGCGAAGACTTCACCGATACCGTGCCGTTCGGCCGGAACTCGGCTCCGGACCCGACGTCGAACGCGCCCCTGCTCATCGCGGCGTCCGCGCCGCAGCCGAGCACCCCGAAGAAGCCGTCCTTCCTGCAGTACGCCCCAAGGCTGAAGTTACGTGGAAGCGGATAGGTGAAAAAAGCGCCATAGGAATAAAGGGTGGGCTTTTCGAGCGCTATGGAGGCGAGGTCCAGCTTCACCCTGAAAGAGGCGTTGTCTTTCGCCGTCAATGACACGCCCCCGCCCAGCAGGGAACCGTGCTGCTTCTCGTCATAACCCCCGAAGCCGTTCGCGCCCAGGGTAATGAGCGGCTCTGCTTTCACCTGGGCCGCGCCCAGGAACGCGGCTAGCGCGGCTCCCGCCATCGCGAGATTCTTCGTGTTCGTCCTTGTTTTCATCATTGTCCCACCACCGTGTTTGTATTGTTATAGTTGGGACAGTTGGATGTATATTAATATTTTCTTCCCCCAAGGGGGTCGTAATAATAAGGGTTATAAACAGCCGATGCGATGATGATGGCATGGACAACAGGCTGCTGCGTGAAATCGGGCTGACCGAAGGTGAAGCCAGGGTGTACCTCGCGCTGCTGAGGCTCGGCGCGTCGAAGACCGGGCCGCTTGTGAAAGCCGCGGGCGTATCTTCGTCAAAGGTCTACAAGATACTGGACAGGCTGGAGAACAAGGGCCTGGCCGGGCACATGCTCAAGGGAAACGTCAGGCATTTCGCGGCTACGAAGCCGCGCCGCATCCTGGACTACCTGGACGAGGAAGAGGGGCGGCTCGGGCACAGGAGGGCCGTTGCCGAGCGGATGCTCCCGGAGCTCGAGAGGCAGCAGGGATCTGCCACGGGCAAAGCGGAGGCGACGGCGTACGACGGCTTCAAGGCTGTAACCAATTTCTTCAGGAGCATGCTCGATGAGCTTTCACCAGGCGATTCGTACGGTGTCATAGGTGCGGGCTACGGAAAGGTCCCCGGCCTAAGGGAGTTCTTCCTCGCCCACCACCGCAGGAGGGCTAAGAAGGGGATAAGGCTGAGGATGCTCGCGAACCATGATGTCAAGGGCACCCTCGTGCCAACGACAAGTCTGAATTCCGAGATAAGGTACCTCCCCCAGTACCTGATGACCAACGCGCAGATACTGTTCTACAGGGACAAGGTCTTCATCGCGGTGTGGACACGCGAGCCCAAGGGCTTCCTTCTCGAGAGCGAGGAGGCGGTGAAGAATTTCAGGGGCTATTTCAACGTATTGTGGAAGATAGCGAAACCCTGAGACAAAACTGGGCACTGGAAACCCGAAACTGAGAACCAGATAAATTATTGGGCCCGGCCGGAATCGAACCGGCAATCTCTACTGCTCTCGTGAGGCCCCCGGAAACCCCGGGACCTTTTCGTTGGCGTTTTGCCCGAAGAAGAACCGGGGCAAAATGCCATGTGAGAGTAGCGTCTTAACCATTCGACTACGGGCCCGAATGCAGAAGGGATAATCCTACGAAACTAATTAAATAATAGCCCCGGGCAGATTCGAACTGCCGTCAATGGGTCCAAAGCCCACTATCCTTGACCGCTAGACGACGGGGCTGATAAAGGAAAAATCGGAAGAAGAGATTTTAATCAGTATTGGCGGGCCGCATAAAGGTAAACCGCCGCCTTCTTCCCGCACGCGACGCACTTCTCGCCCTCGGGAACTTCCTTGGAATCGAACAGCGAGCCGCGCATGTTCGCGTGCGTCGCCTCCTTCACCTTGTCGGCGCACGCCTCGGCTTCTTTCTGGTCCGTGCAGAACGGCACGCGCACGAATCCGTGCTTTTCCAAAGCAGCCGCGAGCTCGTCCATGGAATCCGCTTTTCCCATCTGCGCCTCGAACCACTTGTCCGCCTTGAAGACGAGACTCGCGAGCATTCCGCTCCCGATGATATCAATCTCTTTTCCGAGCGATTCGAATTTTATTTTCAATTTCTCCCTCGTGTCGCGCCGGACCACCATCGCGGTTCCGGAGTCGATGTCGCGCTCCCCGATCTCCACGCGCACCGGGACGCCTTTCATCTCCCACTGGTTGTACTTGAAGCCAGGGGTGTTTTCAGAGTCGTCGAGCTTGACGCGGAGCGAGATGGCGGCGAGGTGTTTTTCCACTTCCTTGCACCGCTTCATCACCTTCTCTTTATTCTCCGCCTTGACTATCGGCACTATCACTACCTGCACCGGAGCGAGGGCGAACGGAAGCACCAGCCCGCGCTCGTCCCCGTGCGTAGCAATCAGCGCCGCGTAGATCCTGGAGATCGCCGGGCCGTAGCACGTCTGCCAGCAGAATTTCTCCTTCCCGTCCTCGTCAGTGAATTTCACGTTGAAGGATTTCGCGAAGTTCTGCCCGAGCATGTGGGTGGACGGCAATTGCAGAGTCCTCCGGTCAGGAAGCAGCGTGTCCGCGGCATAGGTGTCCACGGCGCCCGCGAACTTGTCCCACTGCGGCCTCCTGAAGAAAAGGAATGGAATCCCGAACTGCTGGTGGATGACCTCCTCGGCCATCTCCATGTCCTGCCGGACCTGCGCCATCGCATCCTCTTCGGTCGCGAAAACGTCGTGCGCCTCTATCCAGTAGAACTCCCTCGAGCGTATGAACGGCTTTGTGGCTTTCGTTTCATAGCGCCACACCTGCGACGGATGATATATCTTGAGCGGAAGGTCCTTCGCCCCGTGTATCCAGAGCGAGTACATGGAATACATCGCCGTTTCCGAAGTCGGCCTCATGGCGAGCCGCTCCTCCAGATCATTGAGCCCGGCTTTGGTCACCCAGAACACCTCGGGCGCGAACCCCTCCACGTGCTCCTTCTCCTTCATCAAAAACGATTCCGGGATGAGTGCGGGGAACCATGCCGGCACATGACCTGTTTTCTCCAGCGCCTGCTCATACATCGCGTACATCCTCTTCATGGACATGACAGACCATGGCATGAAGACCACGAAACCCTTCACATGATAGCGCAAATCGCAGAGCTCCGCGTCCTTGGTTATCGAGTTGTACCACTCGGAGAAATCCTTCATCTTGTCAATGTTCACACAAAACACCTATATGGCTCCGGTGAGCGCTGTCACTATATAGAGTATGCCGGAGCGCAGTACGAGCGAGACCGCGAGCACCATGGAGCCGGTGAGTATCGCCATGGCGACGTTGCCCTTTATTATCTCCCCGAACTCGCTGACATCCGCGGTCAGCCCGTCCACCACGCGCAGGGTCGTGTATATCATGAGCACGGACAGGAGCAGCGCGATGACGAGCGTCAGGAGCTGGAGCACGAAGGCGAGCCACGCGCCCGCCATGATGGCGCCGCTGACAGAGGTCACCGTCGCGAGCACGCTCGGCTCTATCATTATTATGAGGGACAGCGTGACCATCCCGTAAAGAACGCCGACCGCGACATTGCCTTTCTTTATCAGCTTCCACTCGTCAGCCTCCTTCGTGAGCCGGTCGAGCAGGGTGAGCCCGGCTGATATCGCCGAAACGGAGAACACCAGGCCCAGAAAGAGCTGGACCAGGGCGACCAGAACACCGACCAGGAAAGTCTTAAGCACCAAGAGATTCACCTTGAGGGGGATTAGGATGGCTACAATTAAAAGGCTAAGGCAGAGGAAACAATATTGATGGAACTGCAATCGAACCAGCTCGCTTTTCTCGAGTCCTGCGAAGAGGCGCGGAAGCTCGCGCTCTCCTTCAGCGACCCGCTGGTCGTCCACCACCATGACGCGGACGGGGTGAGCTCGGGTGCGATAGTCGTGGGCGCGCTGAGGGAGGCCGGGAAAAGCCCGAGGACGAAATGCGTGAAAAAACTCGACGACGCAGCGATAGGCGAGCTCGAATCCGCGGGCGAGCGCGAGATTATCTTCGCTGATCTGGGCGGGGGGAACCCGCGGGTTAACGAGCTCCATGACGTCGTGATAATAGACCACCACCAGACTTCAGGCATAACCAAGATGCAGGCGAACCCCATGCTTCACGGAATAGAGGGCTCGGACGAGCTGAGCGCCTCGGGGGCGGCCTACTGCGTGTTCAGGCACGGGGTAGATTTGGGGATAGTCGGCGCGGTCGGCGACATCCAGTCTCCGCTGAAAGGCATGAACAGGTGGGTGCTGGAGGAGGGCGTGGGAAGCGGCGATGTGCGGGTGGACATAGACCTGCGGTTTTATGGCCGCTATTGCAGGCCGCTCGTCCAGTTCCTCGCATATTCCGACGACCCTTACATCCCCATGATATCGTACCACGAGGAGCGCGCAGAGGGGTTGCTTACCAGCCTCGGGATAGCGCTCAAGGACGGCGACCGGCTGCGGGTATACGCCGAACTGGACGAAAACGAGAGGAAGAAGCTGATATCCGAGATCGCCAACATCCTCATAAGCGGCAATTCCCTGAAAAAGGCTGGCGAGCTCATAGGGGAATCCTACGTGTTCCCGAACCACCCGAAGAACGAGACGTATGAGAGCAACGAGTTCTCAACGCTGCTCAACGCGTGCGGCAGGCACGGCAGGTCGGACATAGGGCTCAGGGTCTGCCTCGGGGACGAATCCGCTTATGCGGAAGCGAGGCAGCTGCTCGCTTTGCACAGGAGGATGATAAGGGAGGGCATAGGCTTTGCCAATTCCGCGATCCAGGACCTAGGCCTGTTCTGCTTTCTGGACGCGCGCGGGGTGATAGACGAGTCCATCCTCGGCACGGTCTGCGGCATGGCGCTCCGGGCGTCATGGGGCAAGCCCATAATCGGCATCTCCAGCGGCGAGAACGACACCATCAAGGTCTCGTCCAGGGCGCCGAGGGCGCTTGTCGCGGCGGGTTTGAACCTGGGCCAGCTCATGAGGGCAGGCACCGAAGCCGCAGGAGGCATAGGCGGCGGCCACAGGATAGCGGCCGGAGCGTCAATTCCGGCTGGCAAAATCAACGAATTTCTCTTGAAATTAGGGGAGGAATTGGGACAAAAGACGAAGTCCGATTGACCTAAGAACGAATCTTTAAATACCTTATCGGTTATCCCTAAAATCAATGAGAGGCGTCAATTTTAAAACTGCTGAGCCAAGACCGGAAAGCGGAGGCCGGAGACCGGTTTGCCGGCCCAATCCCACGTTCAAGCTGGCCCCAGAGCAGTCCATGCATCCGGCAAGCGGCATAGACAAAGCCAGGCGGCACATAGACCTGACCTGGGATTCCGTGCGGTTCGGAAAAAGAAGGAAATCGTTCGGTTACTGCAAGAGCTTTCGCAAGTGCACCGGCGCTTACCGCGCGGTCGTGGGCACATTGGGTTACCACGCGAAATTCGGCCTGCACATCGTGAACGCGGATCCGCATAGATGGCGCGAGGAGACAAGGACGCATGGCGGCATGCTCGCTGAGCCGATGGCGCTGAAATCCAGGTTCTCTTTCAGAGGAATCGTGTCTTTCATCTCAATCCGGGTGCCGGAGCGATTCTGGAAGGGGCGGACCGCGATTGACGGGCGAAGCGGCCGGGCTTATCATCCGCATCCAGGGCGCGCTGAACAGGACACGAAACAGGAAGCGCGGGATGCCGGGCAGGAAGCCGGGCATCATGGCCACGGCGTTTCCGTGCGGGT
>Ga0209777_10005798_pt1 | contig 14126 bp, 13 predicted proteins | sample FrelakmetHBP12HB_FD_187147 | JGI IMG/M metagenome (GOLD analysis project Ga0209777, IMG submission 187147) | Freshwater lake sediment microbial communities from the University of Notre Dame, USA, for methane emissions studies -HBP12 HB (SPAdes)... | ecosystem: Environmental > Aquatic >...
AGTTCGCACATTGAAGGGCCAGAGTACGAGGAGCTTTACAGCGCGGGAGAACCGGACGGCTGGGTACACTCAAATCCCCTGGAGGCTCTATACAATGGGTAGAGCCGTGATGAGTAAACCGGGTAGGAATGACCGGCCAAATACCAAGCCGTGAGGCCGTGATCGCGGCGGCGGCAAGTCCAGACAGAGCCGAACGCCTTTTGAAGCCAATGGCGCATGTTGGGCAGAACGCGGGACAAGGGCATCCTGTTCAACCAATCATCAGGTTTCCGATACGCACTTTTGCGGCAGTGCCTTCATAGGTGCGGGAAGGCCAGAAATCGGCGGGGATTTAATGAACGCTTCCCAGCCACCCAACTCCACCATGCACTTGCCATCTCTCTTTCCCTGGCAACCTGGAACGATTCTGCATACACTTCCCACATCTTTAGGAAACAGCGCGGTCTTGCCGCAAGGGGCATCTGGGAGCGTTTCATGGCACGAGAGAAGAAGCCCAACACGAAGAAGAAGACACCGGAGTCTATCGCAGCGGCAGCGGAAAAGGCGCGCCCAGAAATGGTCTACAAGATTACTCTTAAAGAAAGGTTTGGCCTCACAGACACGTTGATCCGGGAGCTTGGTGAACCAGATGAGACCGTGCCCAATCCGCACCACAAATCCGGGCCTCCGGCTGGCCTGTACGTTGTCGAGCGGGTTCAGCATTTCGTGCAGGAGCACAAGGTTGAGATTGATGAAGCGGCTGCGAGACGCGCACAGCGGCAGTCTGCTGCGGCCAAGGCGGTGAAGACGAAGACAGCGCAGCTTGTTGAAGTTGCCGAGACCATTCCTCTGAAACTGAAGCCGCTCCCGCCAACGTTTGAAGAACTCCGCAATATCGCAAGCAGACATGCGAATGACAGACACGGCGTGGATGCGCGCGAGCCGGGCTACAGGGGGATTGTCGCTGTTGTTCGACATCAGTTCACGAATTATGAGAGTATTTTAGGCGCATTCAGAGGCAAGGTGGGCGGCGGCAGGACTGATATCTCAGGTTCCTCCCCAGCTTATCTGGCATTGCGCGACCGCCTCGGCGACACAGTGGACGAACATATCCGTCGGTCATATCCACACTTGTTCAAGTATGACAATGAATCGGGAGAATGGATATTCCGTGATCCGAACGCCAACTACGTTGCCGTGCCCTGACCGATGCCGCGATGGATAGCCAACTAGCAGCAGTGGTGGTAGCTTTCAAGGAAGCCTATGCGGTGGATCAAGAGAACGGCAACGCTCGTCTAGCGGCAAAGGAAAAAAGGTATCGCAATCCCGTTGGCTTAGATCAACTCGCGGCAACCAGCACACTCGAAGGCTCGTGGCTCTGCTTTGCCAGCCGGTGAATGGTTCCGGCGCTGCAACCGAGCGCCTTGGCCGTCTGGCGATACGACTGGCCTTCCGCAAGCAAGCGCCCCACCTTGGCGGCGTCAACCTTGCTGCCAACAGGCCGCCCCAGGCGCTTGCCCTTCGCTCTCGCCCTGGCCACCCCTGCCTTGACGCGCTCCGCAATGATCGAGCGTTCCAGTTCCGCGACGGCAGCAACCACGGTGAAGACCATCTTGCCCAGCGGCGTGGTGGTATCCACGGACTCGTGCAGCGACACGAAGTCAATGCCCAAGTTGCGGAATTCCTCAAGCGCCGCCAGCAGGTGCGCGGTGCTGCGTGCGAAGCGGTCAAAACGCCAGCAGAGCGCAATATCAAACCGGCGGCGGCGAGCGTCTGCCATAAGCCGGTCAAGTTCCGGGCGCGAAATCTTCGTGCCGCTGATACCTTTGTCAACATATTCAGCGTAGACGGCCCAGCCGCGCCGGGCAACGTAGTCGCGCAGTTCCGCAAGCTGCATCTCCGGGCTTTGGTCCGTGGTGCTCACCCGAGCATAGACGGCAATGTGCTTCATCGGTTCCCTTCGCCTGTAACGTCTCGACTACAAACCAGCCTTTACGCGGTTTCCGGTGTCTGGGCCACAGGGACAATTCAGTGAATACTCAGTCTTTACACTTTCGCCTGCGGTTAAGCCAGGCAAACCTCCGCTGCGGAAGAACGCCATACGGTTACGGGCCATGTCTTCACGCCTCTTGTTCCGCTGCCAGATAGTGCCCGGCTTCTTCCAGCGCGTACCACGCCAGAAGATCTTTGAACCCGTGGTTAGTGTCCACATTATGCGCCGAGTTGAACTTGGCGATCAACGCCAGCGGGTGTTCTTCGCCGAAATCGTCAGCCTGCTCGGTAAGCAGTTCCCATATTAGGTCGGAGTGCCTGTCGTAGAACCTGTTCGTGTCCACCGTGTATGTGAAGCCGGGCCAACCGGCATCCGCGCCGTGTTCGCCTGCCTCAACTATCTCATCCGGTGTCATCCCGCTGTGCCGCTTGATTGCCTTTACCAGTGTGTCCATTTCCATGATGGCTATCCTTACGAATCCGCCACACCGCTACCGTGGCGTCATCAACGCTGCAATGAGTCCTGTCGCGCCGGACAACAGCATTGGCTTGAGGTCCGATTCATCTTCGAGCTTCCACGCCTCCATTTCAGTTTTGGCGCGGATGTACTCTGCTTCCAGTGCGGCGTCTGATACTGGGAGCGGTTCTGACTCCTGCAACACAGCCTTGGCAACGACCGGCGCGGCGACTGTGGCTATGCCTCCCAAGACGCTCATGGTGTCACCCTCTTACGCTGGCGGAGGCAGCAGCTTTGAAAGGTGCAATGTCTGCCCTAACCGACGTTGCCTGCCCGAATCACGCCAGAACAAACGGTGTTTCCAGCGGTGCTGCTTCCTATGGGCTTCGGAGCGTTCGACACGCCGATCCTGGCTGCTGCACCGGCGTCGAAGCTCGTCCCTCATGGGCTTCGCAATTTCCTCGAATACATCCGGCGCAGAATCTGGTTGCGCAGCGACCTCCTTTTCGGCCCGCACGAGCAACCGTCCGAACAGATAGCCGCCTGCCGCGCACAAGCCGCGCTTGGTCCATCGCTTCTCGGCTCTCGCTGCCTTCTGCCGCCGCCATTCGTAAATCGTGGAGTACATGTCCTTTCTGATCTGCGCCCTCTGTTCAGGCGACAGGTTCGGGCTGTTCAGTGTCAGCGCCAGTTCCGGCTCGCTGGGTTGCTCCGGTTGGCCCGTGTTCTGCAACAGCCCATTGCGCACCAGTTCCGCCGCCGTATCTGAGACCGCCGACGCTCTCGCGGCGTTCACTGAGTTGGCCGCACCATTAAAGGACATGGACTCACCTCTGCGCGCTTTGCGCCTCAACTGAAACCGTGGCTGGCGTGGTGTCCAACAGCACGGGGCGACGGATCACGACCTGCTGCCGCGCGGCAATGGCGCGCTCAAGGTCCGCGCGTGCGGCCTGGGCCAGTTCATCCGTGAGTGTCTTGGACCAGAACAGAATGCCATAGGCGTGCGTATCAGAGTGCAGGAAAATCCGGTAGTTACATAGCGGGCAAGAGTAGAAGACGCGACCTTTAACATCGTACCGGCGTTCCATAGAATTGATACTAAAACAGAGCAAACAGGTCAGGCGCGGCGGCAGTTCCCTGGTCAGGCTCATGTGACAACTCCTTCTGGCTCTGCCGCATATTCCAACCGCGCTGATTGCAGCGGGCCAAATCGGTTCTTTTCCAGCGTCAGAGCGTGGTCTTCAATGCGGGCCGTGATGTCCACCCAATGTGCCCAATGGGACTGTCCCCGGTAGGTTCCCGTCTTGGTGACATGCAGACTGAAGGCCACGCCCAGGCGTTCCTTCTCAGCAATTTCGGACAGCGCCACGAGGGATAAGTCAGGAACACAAGTAAGGCTGTCCACGATGAGAAAACGCGCATTGCAGGTGGACAAGTCGGCGAAGATTTCGGCGGCGGAGATCGCTGAAGACACCAGAATCTTGTCGCTGTAAACCTCAAGGCGCTGGACCATCTGAATTGTGGCGTTGCTCTGGCCTGACTCGCTGGCCACGTAAAGCACTGGCGCGAAGCGCGCCAGTTCCGCTGCCAGCAACATGAGCCAGTGGCTTTTTCCCCCGCCCGGCGGGCCATATACCATCATGCCGAAACACGACGGGAGCGAACCGAACAGCCCCTTCCATGTCGGGCTGAGAGGTAACGACGGGCGGTCCAACCGGGCCAAGTCTTTAGTAGAGATCAGCGCCCCCCGCGCGCGCGGCGGGACCACATTGCGCGGCCCCGCCGCTACCGTATCGGAGACAAGACTCCCCCACGTGCCGCAGTTCTGGCAGACCGCGAGGTGTTCGCTGGAAGTCCAGTCACAATCTTTGCACCGCCACATGCTGCCACCTATAGGTTAACAGGTAGAGTAGGTACGTAGACAGAACGGGCGGGCCTCACTCTCCCCCGCCCACGGCTTTCTTGATGGCCTTTGTCGTGGCGTCTTCATCGTCATCAGGGTTGTGCTTCTCGTCGTCGTCGTCATCATCATCGTCGTCATCGTCGTCGTCATCATCTTCCTCGTCGTCATCCAGAATGACGACTTTCTTGACCCCGGACTCGTTCAGCTCTTTGGCCTGCTCGCGTGCGTCCTTGCTGTCCTCGGCCTCGACCTCATCAACACTGCCGTCCCAAAAGTGGACTTCGTAAACCATGACCTTTCTCCTTTCAGTTGTGCGGCCCACGTAGCCGCTGCCTCCGATAGTATACGGCCCAATCCACTGACGGCTGACGGGTGAGCGTCACGGATTTGCAGGTTTCGTGACAGGGGAAGACGCGGGCAGGAAGCGGAACCGTGGCGTGGAGCCACCTTTGACCACCAGCACGGCAACAGCATTGCTGACTTGGCCGCGTCCGCCCCAGTTGCCGTGAGCATCAAGCCAGATTTCCGCTGGCCCACTGGCAGAGGCAAGCTTCCGCCCAAGCCGGTACAGAAAGCGGCGGCTCTTGCGAATACCCATGCGGCGCAATTCAGCGTGAGCCTCACTGACCGTCAACCACTCGCTGGGCTTGACACCCGCAACGGCCTGAACAAATTCAGCGGCCTTGGTTGGGTCCATCTTGCCAGAAATTAGCACCGCAAACAGCTTGCCCGCAACGCGGAGGCTACGTCGGTGGCCAAGGCGTCGGCCTATTGGTGCGCATTCCTCGCGCAGAGCATCAAGAGGATTGGTGACGCTGGCCTTCCCGCTGCGGTGGCTTTCCAGGGCGCTCATACCCGCCCCTCCACCACAGTTGGCCTCGCTGCTTCATTCCGAATCAAACAAGCGGTCAAATGTCGGCGCACCGCATCTGCGGTTGTTTCGCCATATTTGCGAGTCCTTTCCAGCGCCTCCCACAATTCGCGCGGTAGCGTAGCGCACACTGGCCGATAGCCATTGACGCCCTTACGTCCTGCTCCTGGTCTTCGTCCGCCTCTCATGGTGACCTATCCTGCCCGACGTTTGATCGTTGATGTCGCACCGGGGTAGGACAGGACGATACCGCGCAATATTTGCACATCATGCGGCTTGGCGAGCCAAATCCAACAACATCGTTGAGCAGAAAAGGTTGGCGCACGTGGCCAAATGGTCATCTTCGAGCCCAAGGAGCAGGGCACAGCGCAGGGACAACGCCCCCTCGCGTTAGCCAGGGCGCGGCCTGCCGCCTTGCAGGGGCACCAGCCGCAGTGCGTTCTCCCTGGTAATGCACTCCCAGCAACGCCTTGGCAGCGCGCAGGACCGCAGAAAGTCAAGCAGCGCACCATCGAAGAAGTCGCGGCCGAACAGGCAGCGTTCGCAATAGCTCGTCAGCAGCCGCCGGCCAACGTGCGGGTCGCGGCGCAAGGCGCGCAGCGCGCTGTTCGCGGACAGGTCGCAGTACAGGTTGGGATAACGGCGCAAGTACTTCCACAGCCGCCCGCCGGGCTTGACGGGGCCCTCCGGATACTGCTGGGGCGACGCATCGGCGCCGCCGGAAATCTCACGCCAGAACCCCGGCGCGTGGCCAAGGAAGATCGTGCGCGGGCACAACTCCAGCGCGCGCGCCAGGTTCTCCCAGTCGCAACAGTACCAGTAGCCTGGATCGCGGCCGAGCGCGCGGCGGGGCAAGGGCACGTCCATGTGGAAGATGACGGGCAGCTTCGCTTCGCCGCAGAAATGGAACAGTTCGAGCGCGCGGGGGTCGTCGAGCATGATGCGGCACTTCAGTTCGCCGCAGCCGCGCACGCCGTGGTACTTGACCGCCGCCGCCAGACGCTCGACGGCCCCTCGCTTGCGGGGATCGGGAGCGTAGAACGGCACGAAGCGGTCCGGGAACTGTGCCACAGCGTCAAGCGTTTCACGAAGGGGCATCCCGCTTTGGCCGGGCCAGAGCACCCCTTTCGTGCCGTCGTCCACCTCGTCCTCAGGCACATCCCATGAGAGCAGCCACATCACGGCGATGCCGTGCTGGTCCATGTTGGCCACCAGGCGCCCGGCGTCGTAACCGTACCAGTTAACGTGGCCGTGGGCGTCAATCAGCGTGGCCTGGCGCTGGGGTGGAGTTTGTCTGGAAGCACCTCGTCGTGCCACATGTCACCCGCGCAACTCATGCGCATGCTCTGCGACCTTCCGGTACGCGTTCACGTACTCCCGAATCAGCTCCGGCCGGTCATGTTTGAACCAAGGCACCCAGTGGACGAAGTCGTGGACACGTTCGGCCACGCGCAGGCTTCCCGGCCCCTGCCGCACATCGCGCTGCCCAAACGCGATCATAGTGGGCCGCCCCTGGTGGAAAATGTCAGCAGTGTGGAACAGCGGGTGCAGGTGCAGCGGGTCGTTCGCGCCGGCCCCGCAGAAGCTCACGCCTTCCGCGCGCACCGCCTCGCAAAAACGGGAAAGCGGCAAGCCACCGAGTTCCTCGGCCTGGTACAGCCCCGAGGCGGCGTACCACGCGCCCATGGTTGAGCCGGAGCCGCGAGGCGGACGGTGCGCCCGGAGTCCGGGGACACCTTCCAGCCCATCCCAGAAGCGGTTCATCGCGTTCTGGATCTCCCTCATGCGCGCGTCAAAGTACTTGAGCTGCACCCGTCCCATGGCGGAACAGGTCTGGTTCAGACGGTGCTTGGCGGCGCCGAGCGGGAGGCCGGCGTACATCTTGAGATCGCTGCTCGTGATCGCGCCATCGGCAGGGTTGTAGCGGCTAGGCTGGCCGGTGCGTTCGTAGTGCCCGAAGGCGACGCAGCGTTCGTACAGTTCGCGGTCCGCCGTGGCGATCATGCCGCCTTCCCCAACGGGGAATCCCTTGCCCGACATCATGCTGAAGCAGGCGATGTCGCCAAGCGTTCCCGCCATGCGCCCGCGGTATCGGGAGCCATGAGCGTGGCTGGCGTCCTCAATGACACGCAGCCCGTGGCGTTTGGCGAGCGGCAGTATGCGGTCCATGTCGCAGGGATGCCCCACGTAATGCACTGCAACAATGGCGCGTGTGCGCGGGCCGATGCGCGCTTCAATGTCGGCGGGATCAAGACAGAGCGTCTCAGGGTCAATGTCGGCGAAGTTGACGGCGGCGCCGAGCATCAGCGCGGGGGCGGCGCTGGCCCAGTACGTGACGCTGGGACAGATGATCTCGTCGCCCGCTCCAATTCCGCAGGCCCAGAACGCCGCCTGGAGCGCTGCCGTGCCGTTGCAGCAGGCCAGCGCGTACGGCGTTCCCAGCCACGCCGTGAACTCTTTCTCAAACTGCTTGGTGATCTCCGTGCCGCTCATGTCCCCCGCCCGCAGCACGGACAACACGGCCTCTTCGTCCTCGGGCGTGATGATCGGCCAGCGGAACAGGTCCCCCGGATCCTTCGTCACAGCCTTGGGCCCACCGTGAACGGCAAGCACCGCGCAAGCAACAGCCATGCGACACACCTCAAAACGGCGAAAAGGAAACGCCAAAACCAAATCCAGCCGGCTTACGGTCCTGTGGCCACTTTCGCGGGCTTGCAGACCACGCGGAAACCTACGTTGTAAACGGGCTGGCAGGAGAGGTAGCGCCAACGAGAGGCGGAGCGGCAGAAGCTGAAGGTGTCGTTCCACGACCCGCCGCGCACTACTTTGGGACCCGTCGTTTGGACATCGTTTCGTCCATCGCCGGCCACGTAAGGGTACGGCCGGTACTCGCTCCGCGTCCACTCGGCGACATTGCCGTGCATGTCACAGAGGCCCCAGGCATTGGGCTTGTACTTCCCTCCGGGAATTGAGAACATCGCGCCATCTGAATAGCCGCGGTCCACCCTGCCCCAGGCCCAACCATTCAGCGTCGAATCGGCCACGTTGGCCACGTCGCGGAGCTTCTCGAAGGACGCGCCGAACGACCAGGACGTAGAAGAACCGGCGCGGCAGGCCCACTCCCATTGGGCCTCCGTCGGCAAGGAGCATTCGCAACGCGTCTTCTCCGAGAGCCAGCGGCAGAAAGCCATGGCCTCATGCCAACTTATGCGGACCACGGGTTGCTCGGGCTGATTGGCCGGATAGCCGCGCGTGTAGCGGTCCTTGCCCCGTGCATCAATGTAGGCGCTGTCGTGCGCCGGATCGAACTGCGCATACTGCCGATTGGTGACCTCAAGACGGCTGATGTAGAAGGGCTGCTCAATGCTCACGGCCGCTTCGGGATACTCGTCCGGGAAACCTGTGGTTGCGTCGCCCATGACGAACTTGCCCGCGGGCACGGGCACCAGAGCCAGGGTGAGACCGTCCCCGAGGTCGAGCTTCATCTCGGCCAGAGCGGTCCGCTTTTGCAGATCGGCAGCCTGTGCGGCAGTCAGCGGCCAGCCCTCAAGCTTAAGTGGCGCCGGGCGAGGCGCCTCCGGCGCGGGCGGCTCGAAGACGGCGACCGCGGCCGGCGGCAGCGGGTCTTCGCTGTGGTCATCCACGTTGGCATGAAGCGCCTTGTACTTGGCGCGCCGCACGACCTGATCGTCCTGTGGCGGCACGTGGCTCTCCCGCCAATTGCCGGCGTAAGGCACATTGAAGTCCATCCACGTGTAGATGCGGTCGCGTTCCTCAGTCGTCAGCGTGACGTTATGGTGGCCTTTCTCGAGGAGCTGGATGAGCGCGCTGGTGCTGGCGTGGAACTCCGCCGGCGCGGGCAGATGGTAGTCGGACTCATATCCCGCGCGGCGCACGTAGGGGGCCAGAGCCTGGTAGGCGGGGCTGTAGCTACCCTTGTAATCGGGATGGAATTGCTTGGCCCGCGAGTCCGACAGTTGTTTGCCATCGGGCCTGCGTTCGCCATTGTGGCAGCCGGCGCAGCGGCGGTCCAGCACCGGCTGGACTTCGTGGTCGAAACTAAAGCCTCGCGCCGGCCCGTACCAAGGCTGGATTTCCGCTGGGGTTTTGCGTGCGGCGAGCAAGGGGTAGGACGGCGGCGCCTGGTTCTGGTTCTCGTGGCAACCGACGCAGGAGAGCACCTCGCCGGGCATCGCGCTGAACCAGCTACGCATCACTTGCAGGCTCTTGCCGTCCGCGTCCAGCGGCTGGACGAAGATGGGCGTATTGGCCGGCACGCGGAAGAAGGCCGAGCCGTCCGGTTCGACGGGCACTGTGCCGAGGATTTGCTTGACGTCCCAGCCGCCTTCGAAGGTGCAGGCATAGGTATCCCCGTTGCCGCCGTAGCGGTATTCATGGGAACCGAGCCGCAGCGCCTTGACCGAGCCGGGCGGATAGCCGCGCAGCCCACCCCCGTGATACACGTTGGCCATGTAAACGAGGGCATCCTTGCGCTGCGGATCCACGCGCGGCGGGATGACCGGCGGCGCGGGGCGCGCCCGCAATGGAATCGGCTCCGCGTAGTTGCCGGTCAGGAGCGGCGTGATGTTGTCGAAGACATCCACCAGACAGACGGCCCACGGGCTGAACTGATCCGACTGGCAGTTGGCGAGGAAGTACTTGCCCGCCCCGCGGTTGGTCTCAGGCTCAGACAGCGGATATGGCCAGGCGAACCGCGGCCACCACTCCATCACCAACGCGTCCTGGATCACGGCCTCGACGCGCTTGCCGCGGTCGCCGATGCGATGCACGACGCCGCCGGCCTCCTGGCGGCCCTTGGCGACATCCAGGACCAGCATCTGTCCCACGCGCGAGACGCCATGGTGGCCCGAGGCGATGCAGACGAGCTGGGTCGGTTTGCCGGGGATCTGCCTGGGCCAGTACTTGGCGTTGGGCCAGTAGGAATTGCTGCCGTAGAGCGCCGTCTGGTTCGAGCCGTCCGGGTTCATGGTGAAGAGCAGGCGCGTGAAGTAATGCGGCGTGTCGGTGTACTCCCACCGCGTGTAGATGACCTGCCCGTTCTCCAGGACGCAAGGGTTCCAATCATGGTCCTGATCAAAGCACAAGCGCCGCTCATGCGTCCCATCGTCGTTGATGAGGTGCATGTTTCCCACGTACCACTCGCCTGTGCACGGCACGGCCTGTTCACACGCGGTGGAGACAAACATGATCTGCCCGCTGGGCAATCTGCAGACATCATAGTGCTTGGTATGCGGGTCAGTATGCGCAGTGATCTGCCTGTGGCCCGTGCCGTCCACGTTGACTTCGTGGATGCGCTCATTTTCGCTGAAGAGAATTCTCTTGGCGTCGAAGCTAAGGTCCATGTCGCTGATGTGCCCGCCCTTGTAGACGGTCGTTATCTTCCCCTCGGGGCGGACCGGCGAGAGCGTCACCAGTTCATTGCCGATGTGGTTCGGTCCTCCCCAGTTCGAGGCGAAGCCTGGCCCGCCCTTGCCCAGGAGCAACTTATCGAAACCCAGTAGCGGGTTGGCCAGCAGAATCTCTTCCCCCTCGGCGGCGGCTTTCTCCCTGACGGCCAGCAAAGCCGCAGACGCCTCTCCGGGCCCTGGGAGAATCTGCTCCCAGGCGGCGTTCATAAGCTCCTCCAGGGCGTCAAGGCGCTTGAGGTACTCCGCGGCCTTGGGATAGCGCTCACCGAACATCTCCTGCTGGTCTTTCACCGCGAGGCGCATGGATTCGATTTTGTGGTGCTCAGCCATAGTTTCCTGAATCGTGGCCGCGGCGTAATAGCGTTGGCGCGCTTCTTCCAACGCCTCCGGGGCCTTGCCGGCCTGAAAACGCGCCAGCCAGGGGCCGACCTTGGCCTTAATGGCGGGCTCTATCGTCGCCAGTTCTTTGTCTACCGCGGCCGCCCGAATCTCGGCAAAGGCGTTATACTGCTTGACGATCACGTCGGGCTTGCCCGGCGCCCAATCAGTGAGGAAGTACTCGCGCCCGGCCATGTCCCGCCGCTCGAAGCGCACCCATACGCTGTCGGACTGTTCCCATTTGATCTGCGCGAGGCCTACGGGGTCTTTGAAGTCGCCCTTCAGCTTATCGTAGAGCTGCATGCGCCGCGCGATCTGCTGTTGCTTCAGATCACCGCCTGACTTAGTGATGGGCTGCTTGAGTTCGGCACCCAAACGCTGAATCTCGCCCTCCCAGCGCAGCAGGGCCTCCCGCGAGGCGAGCATACTCTCCTGCCAAGTGGTCTTCTTCTCATAGGGCGGGCGCTGCGACAGCTCCTTAAGAGCGGCTATGCGCGCCTTCTCTTCCGGCGGGATGACAATCACGTCATTCGGCTCACCCAGCGCCTCCAACTCCACGACCGCCGTCCAGCCTCCCGGGTCCTTGGTCTTCGCCGGGGACCCGGCCTTGGCGTTGTACGTGCGCCAGATGCGGAACTCGATCCAGTCCGCCTTGCCTGGGATGAGCGGCCCGCCGCCGGGCGAGATAAACCAGGTGTGGAAGCCGCCGCCGTCTTTGCCCAGGATCTTGTCACCCGTGGCGAGCGAAGCCGCTTCGGGGAATGTAGGCTTCTGACTGGGATGAGCGGAGTTGTCCGCGAGGCGCACCTCAAAGTCCTGGTTGGCTCGCGCATCGCAGTTGAACGTGAAGACCCCGACTTCGTGTATGGGCTTCGCCTGGCCGAGGTAGAAAGCGATGACCGAGGGCTGCCCGTCAATCGCCACGCGGCCTTCGCCGCCCGCGACGCCCGCCGAACCGTCGGCCAATTCGACAGCCTTCGAGTTGTCGCCGGAAATCTTCACTCCGGTCCGCCCCAGGAGATTCCTCCCGTTCATCTCCTCGATGCGCTGGGCAAGCTTGTTGAACCCCTGTTGGTTGTTGTCCCAGTACTCAGTCTTCATCTCCGCGCAGGCCACGTCACCGGCCAGCGCCAGCAGCGCGACCAGCCACAATGCATTCTGCAACTTCATCGTCATGATCCTCTTCCCTCGATCTCAGCGTGGCACGGCCTTCCAGGCCGTGGACACGGGCAAGATGCCCGTGCTACGAATGCGCAAGGCTTGCCTGAGGTACCTGGGACACGATGGTAATGTGGTTGAACAGCCTTGTCCATGCCAGGTAACCCCGGAGTACTGAGTGCCGAGTGGCGAGTGACGGTGGGTGGTAGGTAGTAGGTTGTAGATCGTGGAGCGTGAAGCGTGGAGCGTGGAACGTGGAGCGGGCGGCGGGGAGCGAGCCAATGGTGACGACAATTCAGGCCCAGGCGGTGGGCTCACTTCACAGTTGATAGCAAGAGCCAACACAAAGGAAAGCGAACGAGCCGCACGGGCCTGGAGCGGTCAAGACGGACGGCGCGCATGGATAGGGCAAGGGGCGATTGATGGCGCCAAGGTTTAACCGCGGATGTCGGCCACCGGTCTCAAACTGCCGATTGACGCCGTTCAGGGAGCGGCGATGATATCTTAAGGCTCTAGACTGTAGGCTTTAGGCTTTGCATTTTCACCGCGGGAGCCCGAGGCCAAAAGCCCAAAGCCCGGAGCCTGAGGAGGATTGTTCCAATGATGCATCCATGCGCCGGTTCGAGTGCCATGTCCGGGATTTCCGCGGCAACAATACTGCTGGCGGCCCTGGCTTCGATGTGCTCAGTGCAGACCGCGGAGCCGGCCGGCGGGGGCAAGATCCGACTGCTGATACTCAGCGGAGCTAACAACCACGACTGGAAGACCACCACGCCTCTCCTGAGAAAAATGTACGAGGACAGCGGGCGGTTCAGCGTGGAAGTCAGCGACGACGTCGCGGCGCTCACCGCCGCGGACTTCGCCAAGTACGACGCGCTGGTCTGCAACTACACGACGTTCCCGAACGTGGCGGGACATCGCTGGCCCGCGGCGACGGAGAAGGCCTTCCTCGATTACATCGCCGCCGGGCACGGCTTCGCGCTCTTCCACGCCGCCAGCACGGCCTGGAACGACTGGCCGGAGTTCGGCGACCTGATCGGCTTGACCTGGCAGATGAGCAAGAGCGGCCACGGGGCGTACCATTCCTTCGCCGTCACAATCGAGGACAAAGAGCACCCGGTGACTAAAGGCATGAAGGACTTCCAACACTTGAAGGACGAGCTTTACCATCGCCAGCTTCTGCATCCCGGGGCCCACGTGCTGGCCACAGCTTTCTCCGACAAGTCCGCGGGTGGCACCGGAGACAAGGAACCGATGATCGTCGTCACCGAGTTAGGCAAAGGCCGCGTCTTCCATAACGCCATGGGGCACGACACCAAGGCGATGGCCTGCGCCGGCTTCCAGACTCTGATGCTGCGTGGCACCGAGTGGGCAGCCACGGGCCAAGTGACGATCCCGATCCCAGCCGACAAGTGGGTTGAACCCGGGGCACCGCAGAAGTGATTTTCGATTTTGGATTTTCGATTTTCGATTTAACAGCCCGCAAATCGAAAATCGAAAATCCAAAAACTACAGCATTTCACGAGTAGCCGTGACGTGGTGGCACGGCCTTCCAGGCCGTGGGCACGGGCAAGATGCCCGTGCTACGAGCCGTTAAATCGAAAATCTAAAATCCAAAATTCGCGTCAGCCTCTGGTCCAGCGCTCAAGGCGGCAGTTCTCATACTCGATGAACCAAATCTGGTCATCTCTCTTGCTGGCAGAGAGGCGCTTGGCGATGCAGTTCCGGACAATCGCCTTAGCCAGGACGATGAAGCCGGCCCGGCAGCCCTTCTCCTGGCGCGGGTCATGAATGATCAAGCGCACCACCCAGGAGGGCTCGTCTTCAATGCCTCTTTCGGTAACGAAGCGTCCGTCAACCTGGTAGATGGAGTAGCCGCCGACCGCAAGGCGTATGTCGGACAAGACAGCGGCTTCCCGTTGGGCGTAGACTTCCGGTGGCAGACTATTCTCCGGTTTT